>Ga0315284_10006419_pt1 | contig 16737 bp, 18 predicted proteins | sample YL17G09_16_MG_FD_203696 | JGI IMG/M metagenome (GOLD analysis project Ga0315284, IMG submission 203696) | Sediment microbial communities from Yellowstone Lake, YNP, Wyoming, USA - YL17G09_16 | ecosystem: Environmental > Aquatic > Freshwater > Lake > Sediment | place: USA: Wyoming | collected...
AAATGAGATGGACAATGAAAATTCAGAAGTTAGGAAGAATACAAATTCCAACTAAGTATCTTCAGGCTTACAATATAAAAGAGGGAGATATTGTAATAATTGAGGAAAAAGAAGATAAGTTAATTTTAAGTTTTGAAAAACAGAAAAAGAGATGATAAATCAAGCAGGAGAAAGTAAATATAACACATCTCTCACAAAAGCTTGAGGGAATAAAGATGTTAAAAACTTCATTTTAATAGGAGTTAGAGAAATTGCACTTACAACTTCAAAGCCATTATTTTTCAAGAATTTTTTTCCTGACTTTATTGGGAAATAATGGAGATGTCCATAAGGAGCAAAGGGGTCTTCTGTAAGATGCCTATTAAGAATAAATCTAATTTTATTCAATATATGATAATCATTAGGCAAACTAACAATTATTTTGCCATTTTCATTTAATCTTTCTTTTGCATCGAGGAGTAATTTTTGCGGGTTAACTACATGTTCAAGCACATCAAGCAAGAGAACAAAGTCAAATTTTTCATTTTTGAATGGAAGTTCATCTTTGTTTAAATCTGCGCTTTTTGCTTTAACTCCTTTTTCTACAAGTTCTGAAATTTGAGCTTTGTCTATATCTGTCCCATAATAAATCGGACTTTTCAGAAAATCCATAAGTTTCCCATTGTTGCATCCTACATCCAAAATCTTGGAATTTTCAGGAATAAATTTTGAAACTTGAACGAATTTCTCTTTAACAAAAGATTCATGATTATCCATTGTTTAGAAAACTGCGTTTTACTTAAAAATCTTTAGATGATTAGATTTTTATATCCCTTATTTTTGGTAGAAACATGATATATCTTACTGGAGATGTGCATGCGAGAATTAATGGATATTGGGAACAAGAAAAAGCAGGAAACGAGTTGGATGCTGCAAGAAAATATTTAGAGATATTGAAGAAATATAAATTATTTTCAACATTGTTTATCAATGGAAAGTGTCTGAATGAAAACTCGGAAAAAGTCAGAGAATTGCTGAAGTATGATGTAGAAATTGGAGGACATACTTATGATAATTTTGGTTCAATGAACCCAATAAAAAGCTACATTAACAGAAAGCTTTTTGGATGTGTTTATGGCTCAAAAAAATTCCAGAGAAAGGATATAAGAGCAACAAAAAAAGCATTTCAAGATTCTGGATTAGAAATGAAAAGCTGGAGAACACATGCTTTTAGTTCAAACAATTTTACTTTCAGAATATTAAGAGAGAATAATGTGAGATATGTTTCAGATTTAGTGGGAGATATTAAACCCTGTGAAAAAGAGGGAATTATACATATTCCAATAAATATCCCTGCAGATGTTAACACAATAGCTTATGGAGAATACAAACCAGAAAATAGAAATCCCTTTGCTTCTTGTGTCAAAGGAAGAATAAGAGCAGAAGAATGGTTTGAAATCATTAAAAAAAGAGTTGCTGATAATGAAAAAAATAAAATTGATAGTATTCTATTAATTCATCCTATAACAATGGCTGTTTTGGACAATTTTGAATTATTTGAAAAGATAGCTAAATTTTTATCTAAATATAAAAGTAAAAAGATAAGCGAATTTGAATTAAACTAATAAGTTTTTATTTTCTATAATAAATTTTTTTACTAGAAGGGGCATTTTTAGATTTTGAATATCATCAAGATAAAAGTACTCTAACTTCTGTCCTTCTGTTAAAACTATTTCATTAACTTCCTTGTCTATTTCTCCCATAAATATGAAAACTTCATCATCTTCACTGAACTCATAGGGTGGAATAAAAATCTTACTTATAAATTTTATATTTCTTGGCTTTAATCCAATTTCTTCAAGACACTCTCTTTCCATAGCTTGTAAGGGGGTTTCTCCTTTTTCTATTCCTCCCCCAATAAAAGACCAATAATTTGGATAGGGTATGCTTGGTTTGTCGTCTCTCAAGTGCATAAGAAATCTGTCCTTATTTTTTAGAATCATTAAAGATGCTTGTTTCATTTTTTATCTTTTATAATAACAGAAGTATGCCCCAATTCTTGGCTCGAATCTGATTTAGATTTTACATCACAGGGATTGCATTTTCCATATTTATCACAATCTCTAAATATGTCTTTAATTTCAAATTCCGGGTCAAGAAGATTTCCTATTGGATTTTCCTGACTGTATAAATCTCTGTGGCATCTGAAAACACTTGCATCTGGTCCGATAATTAATTCTGTTGTCTTGCATATTCGTGATTTTGTGTTTTGCTGAAAAACAGAATCAGGGTATCTTGAATAATTTCCCCTTATCATAAAAAATGGCCTTTCGAAATCATCTTTTCCATCATAAATTCCTGCAAAGGATTTTATTCTAAAACTTAAATCTAAATTTCTGCATTCAATTCCCATCTGCTCTATTGCCAGTGATTGCTCATCGCTCGGATAGTTGACTACTTCTATTCCTATGCTAAATCCTGCATCCTTTAATTTTAAAACTCTTTCAAGAAGCTTTTTCCCATCTCCCATTTGTTCAGGATGATAAGAAACTCTCATTGAAGGATATTTTGGACTTCCTTTAATCGCCTCTGGAGGAATTTCAGAGATAAATCTTTCTAATAATCCGGGTTTCCAATAAAGATTTGTCAGAATATTTCTTCTTAATTCTGGTTTTATTCCATTTATGATTTTAATAAAATCTGGATGAACTCCTGGCTCTCCCCCACTAAAGCTTACAGGAAAATTTGGAGATTCTAGTCGATTTAATGCTCTTATCCAACCTTCTCCAGATATTTCTTTAGAATGTCTTGAAAAAGTTTTATCATTTGTATTAATGCAATAACTGCAATTAAGAGAACATCTGAAAGTAGGAAATACTGCTATATATTTATAGGATTCCGGAAGGATTAATGATTTCATTTTTGAGTCATTTGCAATTCCTTTCATTAAAAATACAGATAATGTCTCATTTAAATAAATTTGCTACTTTCACTATATATTTATTCAGAAATATTCGCCTCTATTGGGAGAGCCCCATTTTTCAGCAAAAAGTGAATTGGTGACATTGAAATTGAAGTTGCATTGGTTTCTCTTGCTTTGTAATATCCCTTTTTTAAAAGTAAATCTTCAATTTCCCATAAATCTGGATTGTATGAATGAGTGTTTTGAAGCATAACAATCTTGGGATTTCTTTCAATGATTGCATTTACAATATTAGGTATATTTTCTTTAAAATAATAAACATCTTCATGAAGAAGAAGCGGTAAATTTTTTGGGGGCTCTATCTGGTAATCGCAGTATATAAAAGTAAACATTGTAAAGCTAACAAAATCTGTTCCATAAGTTTTGATAAATTCCCTAACCTGCAGCAAGTCAGAGTAATCTGCTTTTGACATTGGAAATCCTCCATAACAGCCAGAAGGAATTCTTACAATATCTTGAACAGCATAATTTTCGCTGCTTATTTTTTCAGAACCAATGTTTATGTAATTCAAAGCCATTAATCCGTAAGTTGGGAAGGGATTTACAGTGCAGAACAGAATTAATATTAAAATCACAGAAATGAGTTTTTTTTCTTTTTCCATTATTTTTGGCAGAGAATTTTTTAGAACCAGATAAATCAAGAATATCATTAAAGGAATTCCAATAATCATTATTTGACGTGTTGGATTTGAAATCATAGAACTTATAATTGAAACTCCTGAGATTACTAAGAATAGAGACATTATTTTTTTATTTGATTTAGCTTTGTTAGAGATTACAAAAAAAGAAAATACAATAAAAACATACAATTTCCATGATTCAAGAATAGATAATATTTTTTCCGGTTCAAAGAAATTGGAAAATCTGGAAGTATGTGGTGGCTGCCCAATATTAAACCAATATCTGAATCCTTCAAGCATTCCGGAAAAAGCAAAATGTGAGCTAACAAGCAAAACAATTGAAAAGACGAAATAATTTAGGACGATTTTTTTTAAGTCTTTTATATAGTTAAACAGGAAATAAAGAAGAATGAAGAAGATTTGCAAGAGTCCTATATCTTGCTTTGAATAAAATGATAAAACTCCCAGAACTGCACTGAGAATATAGACAAAACCTGGAAGAGTTTTTTCATCTTTATGTTTGTAAAGCAAGAAGAGATTTAAGAAAAGAAAAAAATAGGCATATAAATTATAGTAGGGAATAAAACTGACTCCTGCAAAAGAAATATAGAAGAATAAAGAGAAAACAGATGAGAGAAAGTATCCGAATTCTTTTCTTAATAAAAAATAAAAAATAACACATAGGATGGCAGATAAGACAAAAGTATGCAGAGCCATTGAACCGAGATTGCTTCCAAAAACATGATTAAAAACAGATTGAATTTCGAAAACTAATGTGCCATAGGGAATGTAATAATCAATAAATGCTCTTTGTCCTAATGTTGCACGATAACCTCCTTCCCAGATTCCAGTATTATCCATCATAAAAGTAGTTTTTCCATACATCCCAAAAAATTGCAAGTCCAGAATAATTATAACTAATATAAAAATCGCTAAAAATTCTATTATTTTTTTCTTTTTATTTTTATAATTTTCTTTTGTATTCATGTCAAAGATTATTTTTTAAATATTTTATAATCAAAGGCCCTTTTTGCCAACCATTTTATCTGTTTTAATTTCAAATCTCTTAATAAATTAAAGAATATTTTTGGCCTTAAGTAAAATTCTCTGAAAGCTCTTTTATGCAGTTTTCTTAATTGTTCTTCGGATAATTTATCAGTATAGACTATATTAAAGAAATTGAAATCGTTCCAATTTAAATTTTTCTTATCTATAGTCCATTTTTCAAATATTTCTGAACCGGGAAGAGGAGTAAATATACAAAATTGGGCTCTGTCAAACTCATTATTTCTTGCAAATTTTATTGTTTTTAAAGCAGATTCCATAGTTTCTCCAGGAAGTCCAAGAATAAAAAAACCCCATGTTTGAATTCCAATCTTTTTTACCATTCTTAATGCTTTTGAAACTTGAGAAAGGTCTAAATTTTTTGTAGCAGTATTAAGAATCTTTTGGTCTCCAGATTCTAATCCAAATGCTAAAAGGTAGCAACCAGATTTTTTCATCCACTTTAGCAACTCTTCATCAAGCCTATCTATTCTCACTCCATTTGGGCAAGCCCAAACTATGTCTAATTTTCTTCTTATTATTTCCTTGCAAACCTCTAAAGCATGCTCTCTCTTTAAAGTAAAGTTATCATCTTCAAAATGAAACTCTTTAACTCCAAATTTTTTGTTAAGCATTTCTATTTCATCAACTACTTTTTTGGGGTCTCTAAATCTCAGTTTCTGCCTCCAAGTACATTTTGATGCGCAAAAAGTGCAATTAAAAGAGCAACCCCGAGTAGTTATTATTGGAGCACATGGAAATCTTTTTAAGAAAGCTCCGTGAGGGGCTATTGGATAGTCATTAGGATTCATCATGTTCCAAGATGGAAGAGGCAATTCGTCTAAATTTTGAATTAAATCTTCTTCTGGAGTCATTATAATCTTATTATTTTTCTTGAAACAGATTCCTTTTACACTCATAAGATTTTTTTTCTTTTCTAAAGAATTTAAAAGATTAGGAAAAGATTTTTCAGCTTCTCCTATTAATATAAAATCTGCTCCAGAATCCTCAAGAGTTTCCTTGGGCAGGGCAGTTGAATGTGGCCCCCCCATAACAGTAGTTATTCCTTGTTTTTTTGCTTCTGTTACATACTTTTTCGCAGAACTATAATAAGTAGTCATAGCATTAACTCCAACAACATCTGGCTTTTCATTTTTAAGAATCTGTCTAAATTTTTCTATGTCAATATTTTTTAATACACAATCGAGCAAGATTACTTCATGTCCTTCTTTTAGCAGAGTTGCAGCCAAGTATCCTAATCCTAATGGAGGAGTTATAATATGCGTTTCAAATTTTGGATAGACAAGCATTATTTTCATTTTATTTCATTCAATACTCTTTTAGAGAGTTTTAAAGATTGCTCTAAATTTCTATCCGGATAACTATTTAACATTCCTGCTATGAATAAGTTTTTTATTGGAGTTCTGACAGGCAAGATTTTTTTCAAACTGCCTTTAGTATAGATTAAACCCGCATTTTCTTCTCGGATTATTCTATACCATTGAACATCTGAATCGGTTATTCCAGAGATTTTTTTAAGAGATTCCAGATAATTTTTAAAATGTTCTTCTTCAGACAAATTCCAAAATGCAGAATTTTTTTCAGGATAGCTCGCTAAATAAACCAGATGGCATTTATATGCAGAATATGACTGAAAATTGGTATGTTCTATAAGCGCCCTAAACGGAATTGTCTCGTCAATAAGATTTGTCCAATAAAATTTGGAAATTTTCCTGTTTAAACCGAGTATAATGCAGATTGTCCCTTGATTTTCAAGAGCATTTAGTCTGTTTCTGTAATCTTCATTAAAATTGCATATTTTTTCTAAAGCAGGGCCAGAAATAGTGCTTATGAAGTTCTCAGCATAAATCTTTTTGTTCTTTAATTCCAGATAAACTGCCTTATCATCTGCGCAATGAATTTTTTTAATTTCTGTTCCAAGAATTATTTTTCCCTTATTTGATAATATTTTTTCTCTTAATTTATCAATGATTTGCTGAAATCCTCCTTCTAGATATCCCAATATTTCTCCTTTATATCCCCTATTATTCCTAAGATTTATTCTTTCAATGAACCAGGTAGCAGATATTTTATCAAGATTTTTGGAATATTTTGCAGATAAGAGTGGTCTGAAGAATTTTCGATAAACCGAATTTCCTGCTCTTTTAATTATAAATTCTTCTGCAGAAATATTATCAAATTTTCCCGGATTTTTTAGGAGTTTTATGCTTAATAGGAATAAAGCAAGCTGGGTTTTTTCATAAAAATTAAGAGGGCCAAAGCCAAGCAAATCCGTGGGCTTTGTCAGATTGTAAAATTTATTGTTATAAAAAAAAGATGTAGAAGCTTCGTCCCATTTTAATCTTCCTTTAAGACCAAGTTCTTCGATGAGCCCTATTGCTAATTTATTCTCAGAGAAAATGTGATGATAAAACTCTTCTATATAGAAATCGTTTATTTTTAAAGATCTTAACATTCCTCCGAGATTTTTTTCTTTTTCTATGACAATAACTTTTTTTCCAGATTGAGACAATTTGTATGCGATAAACAGCCCAGATATGCCTCCGCCGATTATTACTGAGTCATATTTCTCCATTTTTATTAAGTTCCTTTTTAAGCTTGAAAAGATCTTTAAAACTATTTATTATAACCTTTAAATCTCCGCCTGTTGCCTTGCCTTTTTTTCTCTCAAAATGGTTAACTGGAATTTCTGCTATTTTAAACTTCTTTGCTTTTGCTTTTACTAAAAACTCTGTGCTGATAAAAGCGCCCCTCTGTGATTTTAGTTTAGGAATTTCTTCTATTACCTTTTTTCTTATAAGCTTAAGTCCGCAGTCAATATCTTTGACTTTTAAACCAAACATCATTCTAATAAAAAATTGCCATAAAATGGTGTTTAATTTTCTTGATTTTGAAACCTTTCTATGGATATACTGACCAATCACCAAATCCGTATTTGTTTCTTTTTGTTTTTTTATCAGGTTGGTTATTTCAGAAAAATCAAATTGCCCATCAGAATCCATAAATGCTATCCATTCATATTTTGAATTGTAAAACCCAGAAATAAGACTTGCCCCATAACCTTTGTTTTGTTCATGATTGATTATTAATAACTCTTTAAACTCTTTTTCCAATTTTTCTAAAATTTCCAAAGTCCTGTCAAAGCTTCCATCATTAATAACAATTATCTCAAACTTTTCTGCAATTATTTTAAGAGTTTTATGCACTGCTCTTATTGTGCTTTCTATATTATCTTCTTCATTATAAGCGGGCAGAAATACAGATAATTCTTTTACTTTCTCCTCACCAAAATTCATTTACAACGTTATTAGATTTATTATATAAACATTTCTGTGTTTTAATCTACCATCTCTTATTTTTGAAGACAAATATTTTTTGCCCAAAAAAGTTTATCATAGTAGTAACTGGAAGTATCAGAGCATTTGCTATTAAAGGAATTAGTCCAAGATTATTTACCATTATTCTAAGAGCTATAATCATGAATAGGAAAGAAGTAAGATAAACTAAAAAGTAGGGAATTACTTCTACTTTTACATCTCTTTTTGAATTAAAGGAGTACATCTTGTTAAAAACAAATCCAAATGCAATGCCAAACAAAGCTCCAAGTCCTGCAGAAATAAGATAATTAACTGAAAGATGATAAAGCAGAATTAAAAAAACCAAATAATTTAAGACAGCACATTCTGTTCCTACTAAAGCAAACTTGTAAAATTGTCTGCTTACTTCTCTTTTTAAAAGAGAGATTATTTTCATAATAAATTATTTAAAAAAACATATTAAAAGATTTATGTCATGCAGATTAATCGTTTATTTCAAAAGTCCTTCGGCTCCAATCTCTTTCATTCTTGCTATATTCCTATATATAGTATCTGAAGGATTGGGTATTAATCCCTGTGAAAATGCATATTTTAAATCAATTACTGCATCTTTTATTGTTTTTCTTGGAAAGAGTCCTAACTTATCCTTAATCTTTTCTGATGAGATGTGGTAGGAACGGAGATCATCTGTTTCTGTTACTACTATCTCGACATCTCCAATTATTCCTCTTATCATTTCAGCAATTTGCAATACAGTATGATTCTCATATCCTGCATTAAATGTTTCTCCGGCTATTTTTTCTTTTTTAATATCTAATAAATCAATATAATAATCAGTTATATCTTCTATGTGAATATTTGGCCGTTTTTGTTTCCCCCCAAAAACAGTTATTTTTCCCTTGTTAATTGCTTGTTCTGTTAGAATATTTACTGTTAAGTCCAATCTCATTCTAGGAGAATATCCACAAACAGTTGCAGGCCTCAAGATTACAGTTGTAAAATCTTTGGTGTTGGCTTCTCTAACAAATACTTCTGACTTTGCTTTTGTTTCTGAATAAATTGTCAGGGGTTTTAATTGAAGTTCCTCTGTAACATTTTGCTCTTCTCTAATTCCATAAACACTACTTGTAGAAGCATAAATAAATCTCCTTACATCCATTTTTCTTGCAGATTTTACAAGATTTTTAGTTGCTTCTAAATTAATTTCCTCTGTTAATTTTGGATTTAAATCTGAACAGGGGTCATTAGAAATTGCTGCTAGATGTACCACCGAATCAAATCCACTCAAACATCTTTCTACAAGCCTTGAATCTCTTATATCTCCTCTTATTATCTCACACTTCTCTTTAACAGAGTCTAATCCTTTAGAACCAAACATCATTAAATCCAAAACTCGAACATCAAATCCCCGAATAATAAGTTTGGGAACCAAAACACTTCCTACATAACCTGCTCCCCCTGTAACAAAAACATTTTTCATTTTATTTTTTATCTGCTTTTAAACTTATAAAAGTTGGCTTTTGATGAGCATAAGAATCCATTAAAACTTGTCTTGTTTCTGAAGAATTTTTAGGAAAATAAGTCACAAGATTCTTTAGTCCAGATAATGTTTTTGTTAAATCCAATTCTGCATGAGTTGGGCCTTGGTGAGGATAATCTGCATAACCAACTATTTTCACATTTACATCTTGTTCATTTACATCTAATTTTATTTGTTCTAATGCTCTTTCGCTGAAGAAGGGAGTTATAGTAAATAAATATGGTTTTAATCCTTCAAGAGCCATTCCAGAAGCCATTCCAACAATTGATTGTTCCCTTATTCCAAAATTAAAAAATCTGTCGGGAAATCTTTTCCTGAAAGAGTCAAATATTCCATAACCTATATCTCCAACAATAAGAATCACACTTTCATCTTTTTCAGCCAATTCTTCTATTGTTCTTCCAAATTCTTTTCTCATTTTAATTCTTCATAAGCTTGTTTTAATTCTTCTGAATTAGGAAGCCTTGTGTGCCATTTAGGATCATTTTCCATATAGCTGACTCCTTTTCCCTTGATTGTATTTGCTACGATTATTTTTGGTTTCTTGTAATTATCTGCTCTTAATACAGAAAGAATTTCTGGAAAAGAATGTCCATTAATTTCATAGACTTTTCCACCCAAAACCTCAAAAACTTTTCCAAGGTTTATTGAAGAAACTTCTTCCTCCCTGCATAAAGCCTGTAATTTATTATTGTCAACAATTACAGTAAGATTGTCTAATTCATATTTTGACGCTAAGGGCATTGTTTCATAGAGAGTTCCTTCCTGACATTCTCCATTTCCCATTAAAACATAAACATTTCCATTTTTTTTCTGGAATTTTCTAGCAAAGGCCATTCCTGCTCCAATTGGAAGACCATGTCCTAAGCTTCCTGTTGTACAACAAATCCCATTTTCAACATCAATATCCGGATGAGTAGTTATTTTCGGATTGTATCCTCTTTCTCTCAACAATAGGTATAAAGGAAAACAAGAATGTCCTTTACTTAAAATGAATTTATCTTCCTCTGTTAAAACTTTATCATAAAGAGAAACTAAAATTTCGATTATTGAAAAGCTTCCGCCAAGATGAGCCTCTCCTTTTTCTAATGACAATTCTAAAACTTTTCTTCTTAAATCCTTGGCTCTTTGTTCTAAATTTTCCATTTTAAATTATTCTCATGCAATCATCCAATAGTAATCCCCCTGATACTCGCAGTCATTAAAAAACTTTTTCCAATCATCAACACTTTTTACTGTTTCTGCAGTCAAAACCCAATGTTTCATTCTCTCTTCTTCTTCTGGTGTTCTAAACGCATCAACTTCAATAAACATGCTTTTTGGATTTCTGCAAACCCGATTCATTTCTTGAATTGATTTTTTTATTTTATCTTCTGGCAGATTATGAGTAGTGTCTATTGATAATACTACATCAAAAGATTTGTCTGGCCATGGAAGATTTTCTGCGTTTCCAATTATCATGTTTGGGAGTATTTTTCTTCTTGCTTCTTCTTCAAATATAGAAGAGAGAGCTTTGCCATATCCTTTTTTAGCTAAATGGTTAGCGTATCCATCCATTGCTTTATTTACTGCATAGCTCGAGATATCTATTCCTGCTGTTCTAATTCCTGGAAGCATATCCTGCAAATCAAAAAGCAAGAATCCTTTGGCACAGCCAATATCTAAAACCGCACTTTGATTATTAATCTTGTAAATTTCTTTTAATTTACTTACAACACTTCTCCATCTTCCATCATAATAATATCCGCCATATCCGTTTATTCTATCTCCATCAAAAAATTCTTGCCCATATTCTTTAGCAATTCTCTTATTTTCCTCTGTTCTCCAGTTGGGCTTTGGTTCTCTTTTAGAATGGGGAAATGCTTCTTTTAGATTTACTTCGACCATACTTTTGTATCAATTTATTGGTATAAAAGCATATATGTAAGAAAATATACAAAATCTTTTATAACTCTTTTAATGGTTAATTGAATGGACACTGAACAAATTAAAAATTTAGAAAACAGGATGGGATTAGAAAATTTATCTCGGGCAAATTATTTCCCAAAATATTTTGAAATGGAAACAGTAAGGGGCTGCAATGCAAGATGTTCTATGTGCACTATTTATGAATGGAACGGTAGGGGATTAATGAGTGATAATTTGTTTTCAAGAATTGTTGGAGAGGTTAAACATTATAATGATTGGATCGAGAGAGTTTGCCTGTCAAGAAATGGAGAACCTTTGCTGGATAAAAAACTGCCAGAAAGAATAAAGGCGATAAAAGAAGCTGGGATAAAATATGTTACCTTTTCCACAAATGCTTCTTTATTAAATGAAGAAAAAACAAGAGCATTAATAAGTTCTGGATTAGATGACATAAGATTTTCAATTGACGGAGTAACTAAAAAAACTTTCGAAGAAATAAGAAAGGGACTTAATTTTGAAGAAGTTGTAGAAAATTGTTTAAGATTTATAAGAATAAGGGATGAAATTGGGAGTACTCCAACAGTGCAAGTAAGAATGACATTGCAAAATGCGAATAAACACGAAGAAGAAGAATGGAAAAAATACTGGAAAGCAAGAATATCTGGACAAGATATAGTCTCTTCGAAACCAATGCATAGTTGGGGGAATCAATTAAAAAATTATGAGGGAGAAGAAAAAGAAAATGGTGTTTACACCGGAATCCCATGCATATCTTTATGGTCTACAATGATAATTCATTTTGATGGAAGAGTTCCATTATGCGGGTGTGATTACAATAACAAATTCACTTTGGGAAATATAAATAACTCTTCAATTCAGCAGGTATGGCAGTCTCAACAATTTAGTAGTGTAAGAGAATTACATTCTTCTGGGAAAAGGAATGAAATAGAACTTTGCAATGGATGCAATGTTTGGGACAGCGAAAGAAAAGTGGTTTATAAGGAATAAGATGAAAATTGTAATAGGCGGTTCTGGTTATATTGGAAGCAATTTATGTGAGCATTTTTCTAAAAAAGGAGAATTGTTGGCAGGAACCTATTATCATAATAAAAAGGATGGACTTGAGTATTTTGATTTAGTTAATCCAGACTTAAGAAAATTGGATGTTGATTTGAATAGAGCAGGGGAGGTTTTCATATGTTCTGCTATATCTAATCTAGATAAATGCAAAGCTGATGAAAAAGAATCTTACAAAGTGAATGTGGAAGGAAGCAAAAGATTAATCGAACAATGTTTTAATTTTGGTTTATTCCCTATTTTTTTATCTTCTGATAATGTTTTTAATGGACAAAGAGGAAATTACAGTGAAGAAGATGAAACAAATCCGTGCGCAGTTTATGGAACTCATAAAAAAATAATTGAAGATTTTCTCCTCAAAAGTGGAGAGAATTTTTTAATAGCGAGGTTAAGTAAAATTTTTGGTTTAGAGCAGGGAGACAAGACGCTTCTTACATCTTGGTTAGAAAAACTAAGAAAAAATGAGGAGATAGTTTGTGCAACAGACCAGAAATTGTCTTTTACATATATAAACGATTTAACTGACATATTGGATGTGATGATTGAAAAAAATCTGCGTGGTTGCTATAATACTGCGTCTCCAGAATCATTTAGCAGATATGAATTGGCAAACATGCTAAAAGAGCAGTTAAGAGTAAGAACAGGAAGGATTATTCCGTGTTCTATCAGAGATTTAAATCTTTTAGAGGTTAGAACTCTAGATACTAGCTTGAATGTAGGAAAATTGCAGAGAGATACTGAATTTCAATTCACTCCCATAAGAAGTTGCATAAAAAAACTTAGATAATTATTTTTTTCCTTCTATATTATCAAGCACATCATCTATATTTCTGTACGAATCAGATAAGTATTTCATCGGAGGATGCAAATACTTTACATTATGAATTTCTGCAGGAAAGTTTTGTGGGGACTCAATTTCAATTATCCCATCATCTACTTTCATTCTTAATCTTTTTCCTTCAACTGAAATAATTTTTCCTGGTTCAATTCTTTGTATTTCTTCTCTAGATAAATTTGAATCTATAATCTGTGTTTTAGAGACAGGAATTACAAAATCTCTGAAAAGAAGATTAGCGCATGGAAATGGGGGGCTATATGAACGAACCAGTCTTGAAATTAAATCAGAAGGCATTCTTGGGTCTAGAAGAGAATCGTAAGGAGTTCTTTTTCTCCAATAATTTGCCCTGCTTTCATCTTGCTTTATTCCAGTATAATCTCTTGTTTTTAATAAATTGCATAACAACTTTGTTCCATTGTAAGCAGTCTCGCATAATTTTGAATTTGCATCTGCTATAGTATCTGTTGGAGAAATCACAAATGGCACTTGGAGAAGAACTTTTCCTGTATCAACTCCTTCATCAACTTTAAAAAAACTCAGCATAGAATTATTTATTCCCAGATGAATCATCCAATGAAGAGGATGTCTTCCTCTGTTATATGGCAATGGTGCTGGATGAGTTCCTATTGTAAATCCTTTTGGCACATGAATTATTTCTCTTTTTAAAATTTTTGACCAAGAAGTAAATATAAAGTCAGGATTTTGTGCTCTTATTCCTTCAATTGTTTCAGGAGAGTTTATATCTTCTGTCTCTAAAAAAGGGACATTATAATTACTGCTAATTTCTTCAAGATCTATCGAATTTGCCGGCAAAAGATTTTTCTGCAATGAAACTATCTGTGATATTTGTTCCCCCGAATCCACAATTGCATCTATGCAACTCTTAGCAAATTCTGAAGTCCCCAATACTGTATATCTTTTCATTTTCCAAATCTCTTAATCTCTTCTGCAACCCTTAATATATTTTCCATTGGCTGAGTTGGACCGCATGGCAAGAATAATCCGTGCTCTGCAAAATAATCGGAATTTGGAAAATTTCCACCTGTTTTTATATATTCTGCAAAATTTATATTTGGAAGAAATGGACGGGTTTCAATGTCTTTAGAGTTGAGGTAATCAACCAACTTTTTTCTATCCCGGCATAGAACTTCCATATAAAGAGGTACTTCTCCTTTTCCAATATCAACAGGCAGGTTTTTTATAAATTCAAGTCCTGATATTTCGCTACAATAGATTTCATAAATGTCTCTAACATGCTTAATTCTCTCTTCTGCTTTTGATAATTGAACAATACCTATTGACGCAAGAATATCTGTAAATTTAAAATTCAGACTAGGCATATAATAAATTGGGTCTATGTTTGTTGTTGTGCCGTGATTTCTTAAAAGTTTAAGTTTTTCATACATGTCTTTATTTTTTGTTACTACGACTCCTCCTTGGCCAGTTGCTATTAATTTAGTTGTTCCAAGTGAAAAACATCCTAAATCTGATTGTGTTCCCAAATAACCATCTGAATTTTTAGAGAACAGAGCTTGACATGCATCTTCTATAACCTGTAGATTATATTTTTTAGCAATAGAGTTTACTGCAGTTATGTCAACGCTTCTTCCATTAAGATGAACAGGAATAATTGCTTTTGTTCTGTCGGTTATTTCTTTTTCAATTTGTGAAGCATCAATTAATGGCTTATCTTTTAAAACATCAACAAGAGTTGTTTTTGCTCCTAAAATCATTGGCGCATGAGCAGTTGCTATCCAAGTTCTGTTTGGAACAATAACTTCATCTCCTGATTTTATGCCGCAAGCCATACATGATAGTAAAAGTGCAACACTGCCACTGGTTGTAACAACTGCATAAGGCACATTGAGAGATTTTGCAAGTTTTTCTTCAAGGAGGCCAGTAACAGAACCTTGGCTTATATGTTCATTCTCGATTGAATCTCTTACTGCTTGAATTTCAGAATCTCCGAACGAAGTTCTATACCAAGGAATCTTTGTCATTTTCCTATTATTTGAATTTTAGGCAGAGGCAATATAAATCTGCCTCCCTTATCAAGATATTCTTGATTTTTTTGGACTATTGGGTCTTTGTATTGCCATGCGAGAAGCACAGCATAATCTGGTCTTTTTTCATTTAATATCTCTCTTGATACAACAGGAATGTGATAGCCTGGACTGTAAGAGCCATGTCTTACTGGATTGTCATCAACAAGAAAATCCATAAACTTTCCAATATCAAAATGATAAAGCATTGTTGTAACTCCTATAGATGCGCCATACCCAGCAATAGTTTTTCCAGAAGATTTTATCTCAGATAATAAAGTTTGAAGCGATTTTTTTGTTTCTTGCATTCTGCTTGCAAAAGCTTGGAAAGTATCAGGTTTATCAATTCTGTCTCTTCTTTCCATATCACGCAATTCTCCAACAGCAGGTGAAACTTTATAATCTCCGCCTTCAAGTTTAACAACTCCTCTTAATGAACCTCTTTTAATAGGTGTTCTTTTTGCATCAACTAATCTCATTCCAATATTTCTGAAAAATGGTTCAAGAGAGTTTACAGTAAAGAATGAAATATGTTCATGATAAATAACATCAATAAGGTCATTTTTGACTAAATCAGAACCATATCCTGTATCAAAAACATAAACTCCATTAGGACTTAAAATTTTCTTAATTCCTTCAATAAATTCCGGAAACTCATCAATATTTGCTGTAACGTTATTTGCTGTTACTATTTTTGCCTGGCCGTATTTAGTTCTTATTCTTCTAGCAAGCTCGGATGTAAAAAATTCTGGCAATGTTTCTATTCCTGATTGCGTGGCTGCTTTTGCAATTTCTGAAGCAGGATCAATTCCTAAAACTTTCATTCCTCTGTTCTTGAAATTTCTTAACAAAGTTCCATCATTACTCCCAATATCAATCACAAGAGAATCTTTTTCTGGTTTCACAAAATCGCAAATTTCTGAAGCATATCTTGCAAAATGTTCTGGAGAACCCAATGAGATAGAAGTATTGTAAATATATTTTTTATAAAGAATTTCTGGATTTACTACATCAACAATTTGGGCAAGAGTGCAATCTTTGCAGAAAAAAAGGTCAAGAGGATATAAACTCTGCTGTTGAGATAATTCTTTTGAAGAAACATATGCATCTCCTGGAGGAGTTGGAGCAAGACTCATTACTAATTCCAGATTTTTGCTGTTGCATAAACGGCAATTGTCTCTTCTCTTATAATCTTCTTGCATATATTAAATTTAGGGGTTTAACTTATAAAGATTTATATATAAAAAACATAATAATCTTTATATATACAAAAGAAAAGATTGAGATATGACTAGCAAAGTGTATAGTTCTTCAAAGATTTTTCATCATCCCGAAAAATTAGATTCTTTTTTAGAAGAAAGAGTTACT
>Ga0315284_10006420_pt1 | contig 16736 bp, 11 predicted proteins | sample YL17G09_16_MG_FD_203696 | JGI IMG/M metagenome (GOLD analysis project Ga0315284, IMG submission 203696) | Sediment microbial communities from Yellowstone Lake, YNP, Wyoming, USA - YL17G09_16 | ecosystem: Environmental > Aquatic > Freshwater > Lake > Sediment | place: USA: Wyoming | collected...
TTTCTGTGCCATTGCCGTGACTCTCGCCACCCGTACTTGTGTACGGCTGCGTGCCCGGTGGGTGGGGGGACTTTCCTCAGCGACACTTAAGTCACCGTCGGCCGCTCTCTCCCTCTCCTGTAGTACTGTGAGTTTTCAGGAGATAAGCACAGCGCACGTGACAAAGGTTGTCCAGAGGATTTTTTTTAGCTCTTCGCTGTTTTGAGTGGGTAAATCTGGTTCCCGCCCTGCAATCTTATGAGGGCTGCTGCCCTCAAAATCCCGGTATTGTGAGGAAACCCACCCACTGATGGGGGTCGGTGCGACGCTGCATCGGGTCGCACCTGGGCAAGGCGGTTCAAATGACTGCAGGTGAGAGCTAAATTAATCCTCCAGATTACCCACACACTTTGACGAAGAGGCATCTTTTATATGGTACCGGTATTTTCCCGTGGTCGACAGATTGTTAACCATGGTGCACAAAGACAGTCTCACTATCAGGGGAAGATGTACGTGAACCTGCTCAGCTCTCTTGAAGGTGAAATGGCAGTCCGTCTTGCACGCGGCGCTATTGACTATGCGCTTGCAAAAAAGCCAAAACCGTTCCTCGCACTCACCCCGGTTTTTCGTGAGAAGCGGGGGGTATTTGTCACGCTTACAAAAGCGGGGGAACTTCGCGGGTGCATCGGGTTTCCGTATCCGGTCATGCCGCTTGGGGATGCAATCGAGGACGCCGCTGTCGCAGCTGCAACCGGAGACCCCCGCTTTCCCCCGGTTCGTAAGGACGAACTTGCCTCCCTCAGGCTCGAAGTTACGATCCTGACGGTGCCCGTCCCGCTTGAATGCGAACCGGATAAACGACCGGAAAAGGTTGAAGTGGGCAGGCATGGCCTGATCGTGCGGGGCATGGGAACGAGCGGGCTCCTGCTTCCCCAGGTGGCTCCTGAATATGGCTGGGACAGCAGGACATTTCTTGAACACACCTGCATGAAAGCCGGGCTGCACGGGCGTAGCTGGACCCGGGTAAATGTTGATGTGCTCACGTTTGAAGGGCAGATCTTCACTGAACCTCTTTAAGGGCAACCGTTTAACCACACTACCGCAAATATAAAGGGACCATACCAGGTGGACAGGTATAAAAAATGGCAATTGCTTTTGAGAGTTTGTACAGCGACATCCAGGGACGCTGCGGCAAACTGACGGTCGGGAAAAAGACGATAAAAACCCCTGCGCTGCTCCCCGTCATCAACCCCCACCTCCAGCTCGTCACCCCCCGCGAGATGCAGTCGATGGGAGTCGAGGCCCTGATCACCAACGCCTACATCTTTTCCCAGAGTAAGCAGTACCGTAAACGGGCTGTTTGCGAAGGACTGCATAAAGTGCTGGATTTTGACGGCGTGATCATGACCGATTCCGGATCCTTCCAGCTCTCGGTCTATGGGCAGGTCTCCATCACCAACACTGAAACGCTCGCATTCCAGCGGGATATCGGCAGCGACATCTGGGTGCCGCTGGACATCCCGACTTCGCCAGCTTCAGACCGGGAAACAACCGAACGGGAACTCGCAATAACCCTGCAGCGCCTGGCCGAAGCAAAAGAAGTTTTTGGTAAGGATGCACCGCTCGCTGGCCCGGTCCAGGGCGGTATTTTTGAAGATCTCCGTGAACAAGCCGCCCGCGACGTGACCGACCTCGGGTACTCCTTTTGTCCTGTTGGTGCGGTTGTCCCTCTCATGGAATCCTACCGCTACCGGGATCTCGTGAGTGTAGTCATGGCGGCAAAACGTACCCTTTCCCCCGCTGCATGTGTCCACCTGTTTGGAGCCGGCCACCCGTCAATGTTTGCGCTTGCCACGGCAATGGGCTGCGATCTATTTGATTCTGCTGCCTATGCACTCTCTGCAAAAGAGGGGCGCTATCTCACCACGCATGGCAGTTTCAAAATTGATGAAATCTCTGATCTTCCCTGTGCCTGCTCCGTATGCCGTTCGCACACAAAGGAAGAATTGCGCACCGCTCCTGAACGGGAGCGCCTGCTTGCCCTCCACAACCTGTACGTGACAGTTGCCGAGATCGCACGGCTTCGCCAGGCAATTTTTGACGGTACCCTCTGGGAACTGGTCGATGAACGATGCCGGGGTCATCCGCAGCTTCTTGCCGGATACCGGGCGTTCCTGAAAGGGACCGCTGACCTGGAAAAACATGACCGTGTCTCCAAGCGCCGCTTTTTCTACCGTGGAGACGAGAGCTGCTCCCGGACAGAAGTGTTCCGGTACCAGCAGATGCTCTCCCGGCTCATCCTTGGAAAAAATGTCCTTATTGCCTTTGATGGAGGCATACGGGACGAATTTGACACTACCCTCTTCTTCAAACCGCCATTTGGCCCCTATCCAAAAGAGCTCAAAGAAACATTCCCTGTCGGGCAGAGTGAAATCCCTGAGTGGGATGAGACCATGGTGAGGCAGGGATGTAAGGGGATCAGGATGTTAAAAGAGAGTCATCCCGGCAGCCGGATCGTGGTCTCCTGCAATCCGGCGTGGGAGAAGATCGTCATGCAGGAAGCGGGCGATATTGAGGTGCGCAATGACCAGGTTTGATAGTAAAAAACGCGACGGCCTTGCCCGCACCGGCATCTTCCGGTCCGGTGACACACATCTGGATCTGCCGGCGGCGCTGGAAGTTGAAACCCTCTTCCCTGAACTTGATGCCCGTGAGGGGACAAACATGCCCCTCTGTGCTCCACCGGCACTGGTGAAACAGTATCCTCCCCCGAATGAAGGACAACCCGTTACCATTCACCCGCATCTTGACAATCGTGCACAGAGCAGCGACTGTGTTATGGTGGCTGACTGGCATACGGCATTTCTGAATCCCCGGAATTATGTCGACTGGCTTATTACCTTAAAAGAAAAAACCCCGGTCGATACCGCATGGTACGCACCGGCATCCGCGTTGCCCTCAACTATGCATATCCTGTGCTACTCGGGGTTTGACCTGTTTGATTTCCGGGCAGTTGATCTCAAAACCGCACGGAAGCAATTCTGTACACCGGAAGGAGAGTTTCCTGCAGATGCACTCGGTAGTGGGATCTGCACCTGTACCGGGTGCCAGCAGAAAAACCTGAAGCTGCATAACCGGCAGGCACTTCTCCATGAGATTGCACTCGTAACCCGGTTCATCGGAGAATCCCGGCTCCGTGACCTGGTTGAATCACGCTGCCGGCTGAATGCAGCACACGTTGCCATCCTGCGGCATCTCGATAACGAGTACCCGTTCATGGAACTGCGCCTGCCTGTAGCCCGCAGTGGCGTGATGCGGGCAAACTCGGGAGAATCCCTGCAGCGGGCTGAAGTCCGGCGGTTTGCAGAACGGGTGATCACCCGGTACATCCCCCCCCGGGCCGATGTAGCGGTTCTTCTCCCCTGTTCGGCAAAAAAACCCTACTCCCTTTCGCAAAGCCACCGGAAATTCCAGCAGGCAATTGCCGGCCGCGCCCATGAACTGATAGTAACGTCCCCGCTCGGGCTCGTTCCCCGCGAACTTGAGTGCGTTTACCCTGCAGGGCATTATGATGTGCCGGTTACCGGGTACTGGGATGCCGAAGAATGTGCCGTGATTGCCGGTATCCTTGCACGCTACTTCAGACGCCACGCGTACCGCCGGATCATTGCCCATCTTGAAGGCGGTGCTCTCAAGGTAGCCCGGATGGCAGCTGACGAATGCGGGATATCCCTGGAATATTCCTGCATGGAGCACCCCACAAGCAATTCAGCACTCAACGCGCTTGATTCAGCCCTTACCGGGGAACGGCGGATTAAAGATGACCGGCTGCATGGCATGGTCTCGTACCAGTTTGATTGCGATCTTGACACAAAAGGCACGACGGTGCGGGGGCATTACCCGGAACTGTTTTACAGCAAAAAAAATGTCCAGATCTTCTCGATTGATACCGGCACCGGCTTACTCCGTCCCACCTTTGACGGCTGGAATCTTATCCCTGCAGGATACCGCGTGTATATTGACGATTTCATTCCAGAAGGAGATGTTTTGATTCCCGGCGTGGTGAAAGCAGACGCAACTATCCGTGACGGCGATGAGGTTTTGGTTGTGGGAGCGCGTGCACTCGCTACCGGACGGGCAGCCTTACCTGCGGATGAGATCCTGCGTTCTCGCCGCGGTGTGGCAGTCCACGTGCGTAAGATAAAGAGACTGTAAAGTAAATTTGTACGATACATTGCAGATCATCCATGGAGTGAAAAGGTTGTTCCGTAGCGAAAAAGTCGAACAGGGCGGGTGGGAATGGTGAGCACCCCCCTCATCGCACAGGAGATAAAAGGTATAATCCCGGCCGGTTCGAAGGGCCCTGCAGCCATGCCGGTCGTGGTCGCCGTTCCAAAGGAGCTGGCCCCGGGAGAACAGCGCGTGGCGACCGTACCGGAGGTTGTCCAGAAGCTCACGAAGTCGGGCTACGAGGTCCGGATCGAGCACGACGCAGGAACGAGCGCGTATTACCCCGACGACCTCTTCACGGCCGCCGGTGCGAAGATCGCGTCCAGCCGGACCGACCTTTTGAACGGCGCCCGGATCGTCTTGTGCGTCCAACCCCCGACCGTTGCCGAGGTCGATCAGCTCGTTGAGGGCACGATCGTCATCGGTTTCATGAACGCGACGAACAATCTCGAGGCCGTCGCCCGGATGCGCGACCGGAAGATCACCGCCTTTGCCCTCGAGTTCGTTCCGCGGATCACCCGCGCCCAGAGCATGGATGCGCTCAGTTCCCAGGCAACGGCCGGCGGGTACGTGGCAGCCATCCTGGGTGCCAGTCACTGCCCGAAGTTCCTGCCGATGCTCACGACGGCCGCGGGTACGATACGACCGGCAACGGTACTTATTCTTGGTGCCGGCGTCGCCGGTCTCATGGCGATCGCCACGGCAAAGCGGCTCGGTGCCATTGTCGAGGCCTACGACGTCCGACGAGCCGCGGGCGAGCAGGTCCGGAGCCTCGGCGCGAAGTTTCTCGAGCTCGAGATCAATGCCGAAGTCCAGGGTGGTTACGCCCGCGAGCTTACGGCCGGGGAGAAGGAAAAAGAGCAGCAGATGGTCTCCGCCGCTGTCGCGCGGGCCGACATTGTCATAACAACGGCCGCCATCCCCGGTCGGAAGGCCCCCCTCCTCATTACCAAAGAGACCGTCGCGACGATGCGGCCGGGCGCTGTGATTGTCGACCTGGCCGCCGAATCGGGTGGCAACTGCGAGCTGACTCAGTCAGGCAAGACCGTCCGGGAGCACGGCGTCACGATCCTGGGCACGCAGAACCTCCCGGCCCGGGTGCCATTCCATTCGAGCCAGATGTACGCAAAGAACCTCCAGTCGTTTCTGGCACTCCTTGTCGATAAGGACGGGGCGCTTGTAAGGGAGTTCACCGACGAGATCCTGGCCGCGAGTCTCCTTGTCCACGCGGGCGAGGTACTTCATAAGCCGACATGCGACCTCCTGAGCGGAGGGAAGCCATGAATGACATGACCGTGCTCTGGACCGCAGTCTACATCGCGATGCTGGCCGCGTTCACCGGCTACGTTGTCATCAGCCGGGTCCCCGTCATCCTCCACACGCCGCTGATGAGCGGCTCGAACTTCATCCACGGGATTGTGCTTGTCGGCGCGATGATCGCGCTCGGCCTCGCCACGACGACCCTGGAGCAGATCATCGGCTTTGTCGCGGTCATCCTCGGTGCGGCGAACGTCACCGGGGGCTACGTTGTCACAGAAAGGATCCTCCAGATGTTCGACCGCAGCGGGAAGAAGCGCGGAAAGGGGGCGTGAGATGGTCGACCTCTCCTATGCGATCGAACCGGTCTACATTGCGACGATCTTTTTCTTCATCGTCGGCCTGCAGCGGATGAGCCACCCGCTCACTGCCCGGAGCGGGATTGTCTGGGCCGGCGCCGCGATGCTGATCGCGACGCTCGTCACGTTCCTTACCCCGGACCTCACCAACTTCACCCTGATGGCAATCGCGATCGTCATCGGCGGGGGCTTCGGCTACATCGCGGCGAAGCGCGTCGGGATGACTGACATGCCCCAGATGGTTGCGTTCTACAATGGCATGGGTGGCGGCGCGGCGGCCGGGATCTCGGCTGTCGCGCTTCTTGGTACCACCAACCCCGTAACCGGTTCCCTCGCTGTCGTTGGCGGCCTCATCGGAGCCGTTTCTTTTTCGGGGAGCCTCATCGCGTTCCTGAAGCTCCAGGGCTGGATGCGGCCGCGGCCGATCACCTTCCCGGGTCAGCAGATTGTCAACATGGCGATCTTTGCCCTCGCCATCGTGTCCGGCGTGCTCGTCATCGGGCAACCGTCATGGATCCCGCTCACCGTTGCCGTGTATCTCCCGCTGTTCTTCGTCCTCTCGCTCGGTTTCGGAGTCCTCATGACACTGCCGATAGGCGGGGCCGATATGCCTGTCGTGATCTCGATGTACAACGCCTTCACCGGGCTCGCTGTCGCGCTCGACGGGTTCTCGTTCGCGACCCCCAACTATGCAATGGTCGTCGCAGGTATCATTGTCGGCGCCGCGGGTTCGCTGCTCACGCTCCAGATGGCGCGGGCGATGAACCGCTCAATCTCGAACGTCTTCTTCGGTGCGTTCGGCGCGACGGAGGAGCAAGGGATACAGATGCAGGGCAGCATGAAGTCGATCGAGGCCGAGGATGTTGCGGTCATGCTCGCCTACGCGAACAAGGTAATCATCGCCCCCGGTTACGGCATGGCGGTCGCCCAGGCCCAGCAGAAGGTCAGGGAGCTGACCGACCTGCTCGAGAGCAAGGATATTTTGGTGAAGTTTGCGATCCACCCGGTTGCCGGGCGAATGCCCGGGCACATGAACGTCCTGCTTGCTGAGGCAGGGGTCGATTACGAGCATCTCTTCGACCGGGACGAGGTGAACCCGGAGTTCCCGGGCACCGACATCGTCCTCGTCATCGGGGCCAACGACGTCGTCAACCCGGCGGCGCACCGGCAGGGCAGCCCGCTCTATGGCATGCCAATCCTCGACGTCGAGCAGGCGAAGAATGTTATTGTCCTCAAGCGCGGGCAGGGGAAGGGCTTCGCCGGGATCGAGAACGACCTGTTCTACCGGGACAACACGCGGATGCTCTACGGAGACGCGAAGGAGTCTGTCGGAAAACTCGTGCAGGCCCTCAAGAAGCTATAAGGCCCACGGGGATCCGCCGAGACCGATGTTACGGCCCTGCTGACCTCTCGGAGAGCAGTACCTTGAGGAGCTCGAACCACGCGATAGAGAGGATCCCGCCAGTCACGGCGAAGAGAAGGCTGGGCAGAGATCAAATCCTTTCCTGATACGTGAACTTCCGGAATTAAAACCCGGGTATCCGTAAAAAAAGGATCATCGTGATCTCGTGAGCTTGGATAGGGAACCAGATTTCGTTTCTGATGTGTCCCACTCCTGAGGGGGTCGACCGGCCGCCTTCCTTGTCGGAGCCTTGCCGGGCAAGGCAGTTTTTTTTAAGAATCATGCTCAAAAAACTACACTCAAATTGCCGCGGGGTGTCTGTTTGTGGGGCGGCAACGCTTCTCGTATTTTTGGGGTTTGGGGGGGTTTACCCCCATCTTTGTTATCCGCTCAATGCTTGCGTTATCCACTAAAAAACAAAAAAATTGTCCAAAAAATATTCAGACACCCGTGTGGCGGAGGTGGCAACTGCTACAAACTCCCCGGCCTTAAACGTACGGGCAAGTCCGGTGAACTTTTGCAGACAACAATCGTCCGCTCCATTGCTTCGGGAAGAATCTCTTCGTTTTCAAACTCTCCTTCACCGAGCCGGACCTGCTGTTTCTGGCGGGTAAGAATCGTGTAGGAATTATTCGGATTGATCCTGACAACTAAAAGACGCACTGAATTTGTCCCGATATCAATGAACGCGACAACACGATCCTTTTGACCGGGATTTTTTAATTTCACCGGATCACCGGTTTCCGGTTAAATGCCCGGGTAAAAAGATCTGACTTTACGGCTGCCCGTTGTTTTTCAACCGATGCATCCCCGGATGCCGTGACATTAACCACAATCTCCTCTCCTTCAGATGTGCAGGAAACAGCCTGTACGGTGCCGAGGTGGAGATAGTCAAAACCGTCTGCAATGCGGAGAATTGCAGCAAGTATCAGTACCTGTTTTTGGTATTCCGGTGACAGCAGCCTGAAAAATCCTGATGATTCAAAAGCCACGTTTCCGCGATGCGAACGTGCAACAAGGGCTATGATACTGCGTTCCGGGATATCAAAGGGCAGGTTTTCATCAGATACGATCATGTCGGCGCTGCGAATATTATGCCTTCTCTGCCCGTACTTCCATCCGATATCATGGAGCATGCCGGCACACTCAAGGAGGAACCGTTCACGCGTACCCAGCTGGTGAAGCGACTGGAGGCTGTCAAAAATCATGAGCGCAAGGTCTGTTACATGGCGGCTGTGTTCAAGAGCTCCCGGATATTCCCGTGCGAGAGTACGGACTGCGGTATCTGCTTCGGTCTCGTTATACATTGCCAGCGGCCGGAATCGTGTTTTTCTTCCCTTTTCCAGGCTCATGCACAGTTCATCCCAGGTCCGCAATCGTCGCAGTGTCTCCCAGTAGCGCATGAGCGTACGGTGGAGGATCGTCCGATCCTTTTTGCGCTCCTGCAAAAAAAGGATGAGACTTGAGATGGTGGCAGCATCAGGTCGTTTTCTATTGCCAGGCGAACGCAGGAGCGCTCTTTCCTGTAAGAGGAGTAACGTCACCTGGTCGATCCACACATCACAGTCATGAAGATCGCCCAGTATCTCCTGGATCTTTTTCACACGGGCGAGGATCTTTTTTAATCCCAGCCTGTATACCTGCCCGTAGACTTCCATGGTGTACCGGAGTTTTTTTGCCGCTATCCGTGTTGCGTGATGTTCAGCCACTGCATCCGGATTGGGTATCCATTGCTCGTACGAGAGCATCGTATGCATCCTTTTTTCAATGCGGAGAGCAGCGACCGGTGAGATGCCATAGCCAAGAGATTTTTGCTGTACCCTCCGGTTGACTGACAGGTAATTACCGAATGTATCGCGCATCTCTTCAATAATCCCGCTCTTTTCCAGTTCCAGAAGCGCAGAAATAACTTTTAACTGAAGGGTAGTCCTCTTTTTTAGCAACCTTGATGCCAGGTACCGGGTGGCCGGGGCTGTTGCCGGTACGGTCCCCGTGGTTTTTTTTGTGCGGGAACCGGGTTTTCCTGGTCGTTTTTTCTCGTATTTTGACAGGAAGGTAATCTGTACATCCGTATCACGTGCTTCACCCAGTGCACGGGTGATGTTCGTGATCTCCTGCATCCATCTCCGGTACTGCTTATCAGGAAAACAGGGACGAAAAAGGGGGAGGGCAGCCCGCAGGCGCCGGGAGGCAACCCGCATGCGATGGATATATTCGCTGTCCTCTGATGTTTTTACGCCGTCAATCTCTTTTGAGAACGCATCGAGCAACGGGGGCAGGCGCTGCAGGCCATACCAGCATAACCCGGTTTTTGGCATAGCCTGTTCACCGGGCATTGTCATACCATGTGCGACAGTGTTCGAGAAGCCATGACTGTGCATTTAAGGGAGGCTCCTGCTCTGCAAGCGGTGTACGTATATACGTCCCGTTACTTTGCATCAACCGGCTTTTGACATTATCTTTCAGTTGAACGGGAAGAATCGTGGATATAATCGCTTTTTTTATTGCTGCGTTTTCGATCGGGAAAAGGATCTCCACTCTCCGGTCGAGATTCCGGGGCATAAGATCGGCACTTCCCAAGAATATTTCTTCAGACCCGCCATTATGGAAGTAGTAGATGCGGGCATGCTCAAGAAACCTGCCTACAATCGAACTCACGGTGATATTTTCGCTGATACCCGGGATACCCGGGCGCAGGCAACAGATGCCCCGTACCTGTAAAACCACGTGTACCCCTGCCTGTGATGCATGATACAGTGCGATAATACATGCAGGGTCTACCAGCGCATTCATCTTAAACACAAGGTAGCCATCCCCATGCTCCCTGTGCCGGGTAATCTCACGCTCAATCCGTTCTATCATGGATGAGCGGAGCGTGACCGGGGCAACCAGGAGTTTTTTGTAGTTATCAATCCGGGCATAGCCTGTCAGGAAATTAAAGAGATGGGCAATATCTTCTCCAATCGCCGTATTGCAGGTAAAAAGGCCAAAATCGGTATATATCCGGCTGGTTGTTGCATTATAATTGCCGGTACCGAGGTGCAGGTAACGACGGATTCCCTCTTTTTCCCGTCGTACTACCATGCAGAGCTTGGCATGGACCTTAAGCCCCACAACACCATAGACCACATGAACTCCTTCGCGTTCGAGTGCACGCGCCCAGCCGATATTATTCTCCTCGTCAAAACGGGCTTTGAGTTCGATCAGTGCAGTGACATCCTTCCCGTTTTCACGGGCTTCCATAAGTGCATTGACGATCGGAGAGTTTGATCCCACGCGGTAGAGCGTGATCTTGATGGCAAGCACATCCGGGTCATGTGCGGCCTGGCGAATGAAATTCACTACGGGAGAAAAACTGTCGTACGGGTGATAGAGCAGGATATCATGGGTGCGGATTGCCCCGAAGATGTCCCTGCCTTCAGCAATCTCTGGTGAAAGTGAAGGAATAAAGGGAGGATCTTTCAGGTCAGGGCGATCAAGGGACATGAGCTGCATCAAATCCACCATACCCACCGGATGACCTACGCGATAGAGCATGGGGGACGTGATACCCAGCTTCTTTTCGAGTATATGGCATACGCTGTCATGCATGGAACTGTCAACCTCAATGCGTACCGGTTTACCCCGTGCCCGCTGCTCCATAATCTCTTCAACCGTAGTGAGGAGATCCGAGGCTTCATCGACTTCAATTTCAAGATCTGCATCACGGGTGATCCTGAACGGGAAGGAAGCAACCGTTTCAAGACCAGAAAAGAGCATGTCGAGGTGTGCTGCGATAATCTCTTCAAAATAAATGAAATGCACAATCGAATCATTATTTCTCCCGTTACCATTGGGTTCCGGTATCCTCACAAGCCGGGAAAAGAGGTTGGTCGGGACTTTGACGCGTGCAAAAAAATCCTTTTTGTTCTGGTCCCGGACAATTATTGCAAGATTAAGGGAGAGGTTTGAGATGAAGGGGAACGGGTGGGAACTGTCAAAGGCAAGGGGAGTTAAGACGGGAAATACTTCTTCGACAAAAAATGTGCGAACAGTCTTTTTTTGTGCATCAGAAAGATCGGCATAGGTATGGATGATGATTCCCGATGCAGCGAGTTTTGGCAGCAGCTCCTTGTGCCAGCAGTCCGATTGTGCCACGAGATCGGGCAGGAGAGCCTGCCGGATTGCGTCCAGCTGTTGTGCAGGTGTCATGCCATCAGGGGGGGATTTCAGCACGCCTTTTGCAAGCTGACGCTGGAGTGCCGATACGCGGATCATAAAAAATTCATCAAGGTTATTTGCAAAAATCGATAAGAATTTTACCCGTTCAAGAACAGGATGATGGCTGTCCATCGCTTCATCAAGGACATGCCGGTTGAACCGGATCCAGCTCAGCTCACGGTTGATATAGATCGATGAGATGTCAGGAAGCGGTTGTATGCTATTCATTATGACTCCTTCGCGTACAGTGTCCATCTTTTTTTAGTAACCCCGTGTGGTAAGTAGTATTGATGGAGGGCAGATAAAATATTACCACTCCTTTACCACTCCCTTGTGTTCAATCAGGGAAAAGTATTCCCTGCTTCTGGATAACGATGCAAAGAACCTTTTTTTACCGGTAAAAAGGCCTATTACCCTTTTTCCTGTCGCAGGTACCAGTACAGGAAAACAAGGACACCTCAAATGATGATGAGCAGGAGAATCGAATACATAATCGTCGTCGGAATACCCTGCTGTCATCTGCAACTTGTGCATGAACTGCCTTGCCGGCACGGTGGTCCGGGCACGGTGTATTGCAAAAAAAAGTCTTTTGACCGGAATAAACCTCCTGATCCGCACCCCCTGTTCATGGTTCGATCTGCAGGAGCTCTTCATGCAATGCTGCAGTTCTCAGTTCTTTTTATTGTGGCATTTATTACCTGTAAATATATATCCGGATGAGAGAGTACATGCTCAGTAAAGTTGGCGAAAAGATCAAAGGAACAATATACTTTTACTAACACCCTTCTCTTGAACACCCCCTTTATGAATTATGGAGAGTCAGAAAAGATGGCTTTTGAAGCAAAAACCCGGAACCTGATCTTTGCCCTTGTTGTGGCTCTTGTTACCGGGGTTGCCCTGTACGCAATCATCGCGCCCCTGTACCAGCACCCGGCTAAAAAGATCCTGTTCACAAAACAGGCACCGGAACCGATCGGACCGTACAGCCAGGGAGTGCGGTACGGGGATTTTGTCTTTATTTCCGGCCAGATCGGCCTTGACCCCGTGACCGGTAATCTCCCGGCAACTGTTAACGGGCAGACGGTCCAGGTGATGGAGAATCTCAAGGCCATCTTACAGGAAGCCGGGCTTGATTTTACCAGCGTTGTCCAGGCAAGGATCTACCTGACCGACCTGCAGGATTTTTATACTGTCAACGGGGTCTACCAGCGATATTTCGAGGGGTCGTATCCAGCCCGGGCTACGGTGCAGGTAGCCGGGCTGCCAAAAGGGGCGAAGGTCGAGATCGAGATGGTGGCAATGCGGCAGTGAGACCAGGATGGTAACACGAAGACTGATTATGGCATTACCCATACTCCAGCAAAAAAATGAATGGTCTGTGATAGGGGTAATCTGAAGTTTAAATGGCGAGGCCCTCGTTGTGGATCTGTTGGTAAAAGTCCCTGATGATGGGTGAATGTATGCGGCAACTGAAATAAAACCTGTTTTTTTGGTAATTTATGCAGGAACCGTTTCACCCCGCTGCTACCCCCCCGGAATTATCCGGGACGGGCAAAGAATTGCATCATGGTATCTCTGTGGTACTTAGAAAAAATATCACTATCCTGTTTTCCAGAGGACGATCAGCGCAATCATGGCAACAGGAAGCAGGATGTCGAAATACACGACAGAACCGGCATTATAAGGTGAGATATTCCTGCTTTTCCGTATATCAAGCACATGGCCTATTCCCATGAAAAAGAGCATGACCGATGCACCGATGACTGTAGCGACAAGGAAATTGTCCCGGATGAAGAATGAAAGAACACCCAGCACGCCGAACGCAGCATCAGCGGCGGCAACCTCTTTCTGGAACGGGCTTTTTGGCATCCACCCGATCTGCCCTGCAATTTTATCGGCCGTCGGACCGTACCAGTGCATGAACCCGGCAAGGATGCCCTGGAACCCGATATTGATCAGCAGAATATATGCAAGAACTGCTTCGGGTATGGCGGTCCTGAACAGGATGATATCAATAACTGCACAAAGAAGGGCGATAAGGAGAAAAAACACTGCAAAATGATTCCGTATCTTTTTACTTATATCCGTCATAGTTCCATTCCAACAGACTATTTGCTGTTGGATGTTATATGTTCCCTTTCCGGAAATGGTACGGGAAAATATCTGCTGCAAAAAGATTGAAGCGCGGGAAATAATCACACGAAAAAACGGCTGTGTTGAAATTCCCTTTTTTCATGTGAAAGGGCAAAGGTTAGCCCTCCATTGCGTTTCTGTTGGCGGATTCCCTGCCCGGTGGGAGTATCATCAGGATGAAAAACGGATACAGGATTTTAATAACAAAAACCCTTCCCGAATGTTTTTATATTCTCCTTTCCCACTCATTATCATGGTGATTTGCCATGAGTGAATGTTTTATTCGTCGATAACCTGCGCTTTTTAGATACCACGTTACGGGACGGGGAACAGACCCCGGGTGTTTCGTTAAACCCGGACCAGAAACTTGAGATTGCGACCAGACTTGCAGAAATCGGCATCGATGTAATCGAAGTTGGTTCTGCCGCCGCATCGGAAGGCGAACGGAATGCATTAAAGCTCATATCAGGAGCCGGGCTTCCTGCAGAGATTTGTACCTTTGTCCGTGCAATTCACCAGGATATCGATTTTGCCGCTGATTATGGCGCCGATTCTGTCCACCTTGTTGTACCCGTAAGCGACCTGCACATTACCAAAAAAATGCGCAAAACGCGTGAGCAGGTTGCTAATATGGCATATGATGCCGTTGAGTACGCAAAGAGCCGGGGGCTTATTGTCGAACTTTCCGGAGAAGATGCCTCACGGGCGGACCTGACGTTCCTGCAGGAGATCTTTTCAGAAGGAGTTCGTCGCGGGGCAGACCGGCTCTGTTTCTGTGATACGGTTGGCCTTCTGACCCCGGAGAAGGTGGCAGAATATATCCCCCCGATCGCAAAGATCGCACCGCTTTCCATCCACTGCCATGACGACCTTGGGTTTGCGATCACCAACACGATGGCAGCGCTCAAGTGCGGGGCCTCCTGCGCCCATGTGACGGTCAACGGTCTTGGTGAGCGGGCGGGCAACACCCCGCTTGAAGAAGTTGTCATGGCGCTTGAGATCCTCTATGAGTATCCTACCAGAATCAAAAAAGAGGAGATCTACCAGCTCTCCACGCTTGTCTCGCGCCTGACGGGTGTCCCGCTGCCGATCAACAAGGCAGTTGTCGGTGAGATGGCTTTCACCCACGAAAGCGGTATCCATGCCCATGGCGTCATGCGGGAACCTTCGACCTACGAGTCGATCAAACCCGAGATGATCGGACGGAAGCGGCGTATTGTGCTGGGAAAGCATTCCGGTTCCGCATCGGTTGAATCTGCACTCAATGAGATGAGTTACACAGCAGATGAGCATCAGGTCAAAGAGATCGTAAAAAGGATCAAACAACTCGGGGATGCGGGTAAACGGGTGACTGATACCGACCTGATGGCGATTGCCGATGCAGTACTTGCCATTGAGTATAAACCAATCATTATAATGCGACAGTTTACTGCGGTATCCGGCAGCAATATGATCCCGACAGCCTCCGTTACGCTTGTGGTAAACGGGGAGGAGATGACCGGAGCCGCTACCGGGGATGGTCCTGTGGATGCGGCTATGGCAGTCCTGCGCAAATGCGTGGCTGATGTGGCCGATATCCGGCTCGAAGAATACCACGTTGATGCCATCCAGGGTGGAACGGACGCACTGGTCGACGTAACAGTAAGATTAAGTAAAGACGGGAAGATAATTACTTCACGCGGCGCTCGCACGGACATCATCATGGCAAGTGTCGAGGCGATGATCGCCGGTATGAACAGATTATTGAGGGAGGAACATGAAAACCGGGGCAAAAATCCTCGTTGAATCACTGCAGCGCGAAGGAGTCGAGATTATCTTTGGCTACCCGGGCGGTGTGGTGCTGCCGATCTATGATGAACTCTATGATTCGTCTCTCCGGCACATCCTTGTACGGCACGAACAGGCTGCAGCGCATGCCGCGGACGGGTATGCACGGGCGAGTGGTCGTGTAGGGGTATGCCTCGCAACATCAGGTCCCGGTGCCTGTAACCTTGTCACCGGTATAGCCACGGCGTACATGGACTCGATTCCAATCGTGGCCCTGACCGGGCAGGTGCCGACAAACCTGCTGGGCAATGACGCCTTCCAGGAATCTGACATCACCGGCATCACGATGCCCATCACGAAGCATAACTACCTTGTCAAGGATACTGCCGATCTCGCGCGGGTTGTGAAAGAAGCATTCTATATTGCCGGCACGGGCCGCCCGGGCCCGGTGCTCATCGATATCCCAAAAGATGTGAGTACAAAGGCCATCAAAGAACTACCTATTCCCGATAAGGTAACATTACGGGGTTACAACCCGACCTATCGCGGGCACAGGCGCCAGGTAGAAAAGGCACTCCAGCTGATTGCCGCTGCTGAACGACCGGTGATCTATGCCGGTGGCGGTGTCATCGCATCCAATGCTTCAGCAGAGCTTGTTGATTTTGCTACGCAGCTGGGAATCCCGGTTGCCACCACGCTGATGGGACTCGGGTGCATTCCTGGGGATCACCCGCTCAATCTCGGAATGCTCGGGATGCATGGTACGGAATATGCCAATTTTGCCATCACGGAATGTGATGTCCTGTTCTCCATCGGCGTGCGGTTTGATGACCGCGTGACCGGCAAGACAGAGACATTTGCCCCGCATGCAAAGATCATCCATATCGATATTGATCCTGCAGAGATCGGCAAGAACAAGCGTGTTGATGTACCGGTAGTCGGGGATGTAAAGGCTGTCTTACAGGACATGCTCTCGATGCTGAAAAAGAACGGGTTAACGGATGCCTGGCTCAAGAAGATCAAACACTGGAAACAGCACCACCCGCTCAAATGTCCTGATGATGGCAGGCTTCACCCGCAGTTCGTGGTCAGGCAGATGAGCGAGCTCTTAGGGGGGGATGCGATCATTGTCTCTGAAGTCGGGCAGAACCAGATGTGGACCGCCCAGCACTATTGCTTCAGAAACCCGCGGACCTGGATCACCAGCGGCGGGCTCGGCACGATGGGGTACGGTCTCCCTGCTGCAATGGGGGCGCATTTTGCACGGCCGGACCTTCCGGTCTTCGATGTTGCCGGTGATGGAAGCATCCAGATGAATATCCAGGAGTTTGGTACAATCGCCCACAACAAGATCCCGGTCAAGATTGCGATCCTGAACAACAGGTTCCTCGGCATGGTGCGGCAGTGGC
>Ga0315284_10006421_pt1 | contig 16736 bp, 13 predicted proteins | sample YL17G09_16_MG_FD_203696 | JGI IMG/M metagenome (GOLD analysis project Ga0315284, IMG submission 203696) | Sediment microbial communities from Yellowstone Lake, YNP, Wyoming, USA - YL17G09_16 | ecosystem: Environmental > Aquatic > Freshwater > Lake > Sediment | place: USA: Wyoming | collected...
CGTGGTGATCCTCGGCGACGTCGACCCCAAGAGCTTCTCGCCGGCCCAACTCGACGCCATCAACGAGTTCGTCTCGAAGTTCGGCGGCTCGATGATCCTGCTTGCCGGCAAGCGTCACAGCCCCAACGACTACCGGCAGACGCCCATTGAGAAGATGCTCCCCGTCGAGCTGGAATCGATGGTGGACACGGCGCTGTCGCCCGGCGCCAGCAAGCCTCTTAAGCTGGAGCTTACGCCTGCGGGCAAGGCGGCCAACATGCTGCGTCTGGAGCAGCGGGAGCTGGACAGCATCGCGCGTTGGGCGCAGTTGCCGCCGATCTACTGGGCGTGCAAGGTTGCCCGCGCCAAGCCTGCGGCCGAGGTGTTGCTGGTCGATCCAGACCCCGTGAAGTCCTCGCGGTACGGCAAGATGCCGGTGCTGGCGGTTCATCAGTATGGTCTGGGGCAGGTTCTGTACGTCGGCACGGACAATTTCTGGCGGTGGCGTAAGAACGCCGGCGACCGCTACCACGCCGCGCTCTGGGGCCAGATGGTGCAGCGGATGGCGCTGCCGCACTTGCTAGGCGCCTCGAAGCGGACGCAGTTGACGAGCGACCAGAAGAGCTACACGACGGGGAGCAAGGTGACGATTTTCGCGCGGCTGTATACGGAAGGCTTCGAGCCGATGAACGACCCGACGGTTCGGGGGTTCTATCAGGATTCGACGGTGTCGGCGGTCGCGCGTGAAGCAGGGCTTCGCCCCATCCCGGATCGTCCGGGCATGTACCGCGGGGAGTTGATCGCGCCGTCGCCCGGCAACTACGTCTTCACGGTCGAGCATGACAAGAGCAGCAAGCTTGAGTTCTCCGTTAGCGACCCGAAGCAGGAGCTGGCCGAAGCCGCCATGAACGAAGCGTTGCTGAGGCAGATGGCCGAGGCGAGCGGGGGGGCGTTCTTTCGCGAGGAGGACCTGTACACGCTCCCGATCAAGATCGGTGCCAAGACCGAACGGCTGGAATCGACCCTCGAAGTCGAGCTGTGGTCGTCCCCGTTCTACTTTCTGCTGATGCTTCTGGTGGTCACGGCCGAATGGATTGGGCGGAAGATGGTGCAACTGAAATAGCCTCAGGGGCCGGTTGGCCCTCGGTGGCTGCGTATAACAAGAGGATGGCGCGGAGGTAGTTAGAAGCGAGACATCTGTAATGAGCCGGATCTTAGGGTACAAACTCTCTGCGCTTCGGAGCAAGCACGTGCGTGTGGCCGCGGGGTCAGGCTTGGCATCGCTGGTCGGGCTGGCTGTTCTGCTCCTGGCCACGGGCATGTTCCTCGACTTTTTTTTCGAGTTGCCCCGGTGGCTGCGGGCGGCGTTCCTAGCCGTCGATCTATCGGCGTTGACTTACATCCTGTTCGTGGAGGTATTGGCGCCGATCGTCTTCGGCCCCGATGATGAAGATGTCGCGCTGATGGTGGAGCACGCCATTCCGGAATTCCGGACGCGGCTAATCGCCTCGGTGCAGCTCAGCGAGGCCGGCGCGATCCCCGCGGGCGGGTCCAAGTCGCTGGTCAGAGAGATGATACGGCAGACGGAGGAGTTTGCCGCGCCCCTGGATTTCTCTGCCATCGTCAATACCGGGCCGTTTGTGAGGAGCTTCCTCCTGGGCCTTTTCCTGAGCACTCTGGGGCTGAGTGCATTTGTCTACACCCGCGAGGTCAGCGGCGACCTGCTGAAGCGGGCGTTCCTGGCCGACGTGCCGGTCCCGCGTAAAACCCGCGTCACCTGCCTGACGCAGAACCGGACGATCGCGATCGGCGACAGCGTGAACCTCGAGGCTCTGGCCCAAGGCATCATTCCCTCGAGCGGCAAGGTGAAGATCGAGTATAAGTCAGGCCGCGAGCAGACTTTCACGGTCGAGCCGAAGCCCGACAACCCCCGTCAGTTCGTGCGTAGGATCGAGAACGTGCAGGAGTCTTTCACCTATTACATTCGCCTGAACGACGGGCACAGCCCGGACTACAGCATTGAGGCCGTGGCGCGACCGGCCGTCACGAGCATGGACCTTGAGCAGGTTTACCCCAAGTACACGCGACGTGCTCCGGAGCGTCGCTCGCCCGGGGACCTGCTGCTTCTGGCGGGCAGCGACCTGCAGGTCAAGCTCAAGGCCACCAAGCGCGTTAAACAGGGTGGCATCCACCTGGTCGGTCTGGACCGCGAGATCGCGATGGCGGTGGCCGGCGGCGCCCGTGAACAGGTCGCGGGCACGATCGAGAAGATCCCCTCCCGCGGGCTGACCGGTTTTTCGATCCGGCTGACGGACGATTTTGAGATCTCGTCCGCCTCCGAGACCGTCTATCCCATCGATGTTCTCCTCGACAAAGACCCGACGGTCCGGATCGTGTGGCCCGACCGCAAAGAGGAGCTGGTCACGCAGCAGGCCAGGATCCTCGTGGCCTTCGAGGCCACGGATGACTTTGGGCTCGCCAGGATCCTGCTGCACTACCGCGTGGACAAGCCGGTCACGGCCGAGGTCCTTGCGCCCGGGGAGGAGAAGTTCATCGAGCTGGATCTATCGAAGGAGAAGCCCGATGACCTTCGGCGTCTGACTCGGCGTTACGAATTCGACCTTAGCGTCCTCAAGCCGACCCCTCTGGAGGGCAGCGCGATCGAGTATTGGCTGGAAGTTCGGGATGGCAATGACGTTACGGGTCCCGGGGAAGCTTTCAGCGACCGTTTTCGGGCCAGAATTGTGAGCGAGATCGCCAAGCGAGCCGATTTGATGAACCGATTGAATGATCAGTTAGGTACAATCGACACCGTAACGCAGGATGAGGAGAAGCTCAATCAGAACCTGGGCGCGTTGCTGTTTGAGAAGCCCCAGAAGTAGGGCCCGCTTTGCGGACCGTGCAGGAGATCGAAACATGAGCAAGTCATCGCTGTCCGTCGTCGTGGGCGCTCTGCTGGTCGGCGTGCTTGCGTGCCTGTGCGTTGGCCAGACCGTGGCGCTTACCGCCGACAAGATCCGCCAAGGCGAGGCCAAACAGCAGCAGATCAAGAACCAGACGCAGCAGGTTGCCAGCCAGCTTGGCTCGATCATCGAGGAGTTCAAGCGCAACGGGCTGGATGGGGATGACGTTCAGGTGTTGGGGGCGATCCGGTCGGTGCTGGGGAAGCTGTCGGAGAAGGAGATGCAGCGGGTGATCGATCTGCTGCAGAGCGCTCGCAGCGTGAGCGATCCCGGCGCCTCGCGGAAACATGTGGCGGGCGCGGTCACCGACCAGAAGTTCATCGTGGTGCAATTGCGGCAGCTTCTGCTGGAGTATCAGCGTCAGCAAGCTCTGTATGAGCTTTCACTGCGTCTGGCGGCTCTGGCGGAGCGTCAGAACGGGAATCTCAAGGTCACCGTTGATCTGGCGAAGATCACGCAGGGGCGCACAGGCTCGCAGTTCGACGACAACCAGCGCACGTCGCTGCAGGTTCAGCAGGCGGAACAGCAGGCCTTGAGAGATGAGGCCAATCCCCTTCTGAGCAAGCTCGAGGGCATCGCCAGGGATTCAGAAGGCCCGACGAAGGATCGGCTGACGAAAGCGATGCAGCTGGTGAAGGACAGCGGCCTGAAGCCGACATTTGACTCGGCGATCGAAGACCTCAAAGCCGGCAATCTGTACCGGGCGGCGGGCAGTCAGAAGACGATCCGCGACCAGTTGCGGGAGCTGGCGCGACTGGTTGCTCCGCCGAAGGATGCGCTGGCGGCGCTGAAGCAGGCGGCGGCGGAGATCCAGAAGTCGATTGAGCAGCAGAAACAGCTCATTGATGACACGAAGAAGATGGATCGTGAGAGGGAGAAGCTCACGCCCGCGGAGTTGGAGAGTCGCCAGGCGGATCTTGTCGACAAGACGGATCAGACGCGTAAAGAGCTTCAGAACATCGCCCCTGAAGCCGCCAGCCAGCTCAAGGGCGCGCAGGAGCAGATGCAGGAGGCGCGAGCTGATCTGAATGAGCGTCGGCGTGAGCCGGCGGTGGAGAAGGAGAAGGAAGCGCTCACCAAGCTTGAGGCGGCGAAGAGCGCCGTGGAGGAGGCGATCGCGAAGGCCGAGCCCGCGAAGGAATTTGGCGACAAGCTGGCGGCAGCGAAGGAGCTGCAGGCGCGTACGCGGGAGCTGATCCAGAAGGAAGAGGAGATCAAGCAGGCGACGAAGACCAACGAAGGCAAGCAGAAGGAGCTCAAGGCGATTGCGCCCAAGCAAGGGGACGTGGAGAACCAGACGCGCGAGCTTCAGAAGGATACGGCGGCGGAGGTTCCCGAGGCCGCGCAACCGATGGGCGATGCCGCGGAGCAGATGGACAAGTCGGAGAAGAAACTAGCCAAGGCCGACGACCCGAAGACCGCGCAGGAAGCGCAGGCCGCGGCGATTGCGTCGCTGAAACAGGCGGACGAGGCGCTGGGGAAGCGCATTGGCGAGCTTGAGAAGGCTCAGGCGGAGCTGGCCAAGCTGCAGGATGCTCGGGAGAAGGTGGAGAAGATTATCGAGAACCAGAAGGGGGTGGAGCTGGACACGGGCAAGGCGGCGGCAGCGGCGGCGGGCGCCAAGGAACTAGCTGAGCCGCAGGGGAAGCTGGCGCGGGACACGGAGCAGGTGCGTCAGGAAGTGGCGGACGTGGCGAAGGACGCGGCCGCCCCGCTGGGCCAGGCGAAGCAGGAGATGTCGGACGCGAAGGGCAAGCTTGAGCAGAACAACGCCAAGGGTGCTCAGCCCCCTCAGAAGGAAGCGATGGCCGATCTTTTCAAGGCCAAGGACGCACTCGATAAGCGGATTGAGGATTTGCAGAAGGAACTGGGCCAGGAGCCGCAGGACGGCGCGGCGTTGGCGGATGCCGCTTCGAGGCTCGAGGAGCTGAAGAACGACGTTGGGCTGGCCGCCGAGGAGCTGGCGGGCGATCCGTCGGCGATGGCCAAGAGCCTCGAAGAGCAACAGAAGGACATTGCGGAGGCATTGGGGGAGATGAGTCCGGACGGCGGCTCGCCGTCGGAGCCGCTGGGCCAGGCCAAGGAAGCGGCTGACAAGGCTGCTGGGGAGCTGTCGCGGGGCCAGTTTGCGCAGGCCGCCAAGGCGATGGGGCAAGCGCAGGCGGGCATGCAGGCGGCGATGAAGGCGCAGCCTGCTCAGCAGGGGGAGCAAGCTGGAGCGGATCTACCCAAGCTTTCCAAGAAGCAGGCGAGGCTGCAGAAAGCCGCCGAGCAGCTTGCGTCAGGCCAGAAACCGGATGTGATGCAACAGGCGGCGCAGGACCTTGGGGAGGCGGCCGCCGAAGCCACGGATCTGGCGGCCAATGATGAAGGTGAGCTTCCGAGCGGCGCCGCGGGCGCCGTTGAGGAAGCCGCGCAGGCGTTGACGGAAGCGGCGTCTGCCGCCGGTTCAGCGAACAAACCGGGCGCCGAGGCTTCCACCGCCGCCGCCCAGGCCGCTCTTGCGAAAGCCTCGGCGGCGCTGGAGCTGGCGCAGGCGGGTCTGAGTGGGCAGATGGCCTCGGCGCAGGCGGGCCAATCGCAAAGCCAGGCTCAATCTAAGTCACCAGGTCAGGGCAAGGGAGAGAAACCCGGCAAGGGGCAAGGCAAACAGGGCAAGAAACCTGGTCCGGCGACGGCCTCGCGGTCGACCGGCAACGTCGGTTCGCGTGGGGGCGCGCCCGGCGAGGGCGTTCGACGGGATGAGAAAGGCGCCAGCGCCTTCATCGCACTTCCTGCGCGGGACCGCGCCGCGCTGACCCAGTCGCAGAGCGACAAGTACCCGGCGGAATACGCCCCGGCCGTCGAGCAGTATCTTCGCAACCTCGCCGAGCCTGATGAGAAATAGCGACAAGAGGCGATGGCTGATGAAGGGTGCGCTGATACGCACCAGGGATGATTGGAAACTCCGATGAGACTTCTGACGGTCATTGTGTTGCTCGTTGTGGTGACGCCAGGGGCATTCCTGCACGCCCAAGGCACGGGCAAGGACCCTGGGACGCCCTCTCAGGCCGGCCTCGGCCAGGACAAGGTCGTCGTGGACGAGAAGACGGAAGCCGTCATCCGTGGCGCGCTGAAGTGGCTGGCGTCGAAGCAGAACGGGAACGGTTCGTGGTCCGCGACCGACGGCGGGCGTTTTGAGGTTGCGATGACCGGGTACACGCTCATGGCGTTCCTGGCCGCGGGCCAGCTTCCCGAGGAAGGCGAATACGGCAAGAACGTGACCGCGGGCATGACGTTCCTGCTCAACACGATCAAAGGCGACGGGGTCATCCAGGCATCGGGCAGCTCCGGCAACGAGATCATGTATGGGCATGGCATCGCGACGATCGCTCTGGCGGAGCTCTATGGGCAAACCAAAGACCCCCGGATCAAACCGAAGCTGGAATCGGCCGTCCGACTGATCATCAACTGTCAGAACAACCAGGGGGGGTGGCGATACCAGCCGCGTGCGGGCGACGCGGATATGTCGGTCACGGTGCTCCAGGTGGTGGCCGTGCGTGCCGCGAAGAACTCGGGGATCGACGTTCCGCAGGCCACCATCGATCGGGCCATCAAGTACATTCACAGTTGCTACGACGATGGGAGCGGGGGATTCACGTATCAGCCGGGCAACCGCTCGCCCGGGTTCGCCCGCACTTCAGCCGCCATCTACTCGTTACAGGTCTGCGGCCAATATGACGATCCGCGGGTGCTGAAAGGCTCGAAGTACATCATCAACATCGGAAACAAGGAGCGGGAATGGTTCACATACGGCCACTTCTACGCCGCTCCCGCGCAGTACATGATGGGGGGCGAAACGTGGGAGCGGTGGTATAAGCAGATTCGGGACAAGCTCGTTCCCGCGGTGAAGCAGCAGGGCGATCTGGTCTGGTGGGAACCCAATTGGGACAACCGGCGCGAAGGGGGCACGCTCTACTGCACGGCCGTCTACACGACGGTGCTGGCAATGCCGTATCACTACATTCCGTTGTATCAGCGATGACCGCCCATGCTGACCGCGTCCGCGCATTCTCACGCAGGACCTGACTTCCTCGCGTCGTCCATTGCCTGGTGCGTCGGGCTGATGCTCCTGCTCTTGCCGGTGTTCGCACGCGCCGGCGTCGTGCGAACGCTTGACGGCAAGACCTACGAAGGCCAGATCGTTCTCGAAGACCAGAATCAGCTCGCCGTCAGAACCCGCGAGGGATCAGCCATCCGGCTGGCGCTCGAAGACATCTTCTGTGCGCAGTTCGGGGCGGCTGTGCCCACCCCCGCCGCTCCGTCGGGCCGATGGATCGGCCGCGACATCGGCCGGGTCTCGACGGCGGGGAGCGCCCGGTTCACGGCGGACACGGTCACGGTCCGCGGTTCGGGGATGGACATGTCCGGGGCGACTGACTCCGGGTATTACGTTTACCAGACGGTGGAGGGGGACGCGCAGATCGTAGCGCGTCTGGCGGCGTTGCAGCAGACGGACCGCTATGCCAAAGGCGGGCTGATGATCCGCGCCGCCACCGACCCGGTCGTGCCGTACGCGATGGTGCTTGCCCAGGCCGGCGGCGGGCTTCGGTTCCAGTACCGATCCAAGGTTGCGTCGCCCGCGCAAGGCACGGACAGCCCGAACACGACGTTTCCGTGCTGGCTGAAGCTCATCAGGAAAGGCAACACTCTCTCTGGCTACTACTCGCCCGACGCCCGGAACTGGGAGTTTCTGGCCTCGGAAACCGTCAGCCTTCCGGCGACGGTCCAGATCGGGCTGGCCGTGTGTGCCCGCAGCAGGAGCGCTCTCTGTGCCGCCACGTTCGAGCGCGTTGCGGTGAGTACCACCGCTTCGAGAACGGACCGGGCGTTCGTGGCTCCTTCTCGCGGAATTGTGCTTCGCCAGGGGAGCATGCTCACGGGCAAGGTGCGCTCGGCCAACGAGTCTGTGCTGCGTTTCGAGCGCGATGGGGAGCTGACCGTCCCGGTCGCCGAGGTCGCGCGCATGTACTTTGCGACGCTCACGTCGGACCTGGCACCCAGACTCCCACCCGGCCGAAAAGGCGTCCTGCTGGCCAGTGGCGACTTCTTCGAAGGCAACGTGTTGGCGGTCGAAGGCGGGCGTGTGAAGCTCAGCTCCGTCCTCTTCGGCCTGCAGCACTTTGACACGGGGCAGGTGGTGGCGGTGGTGCTGCGTGACGTCTTGCCGGTCGCCGCTCGTTACGAAGTGCGTACCGCCGACGGCTCAGTCCTTTTTGCCGACCGTCTCAGCGTGGACAGGAGCGCTCTAGGCGTGCAGGACCGCTCGTTCGGGGTGGTCAAGTTCACCGGGGAACAGATCGTGGAAATCCGCGTCGGGGCGGCCCGGTTCGTATGGCTTTCCGATCTCAGACCCGCCAGGATCGAGATGGATGAGCCCCGCACGTCCGTCGACATCTTCGCGCCTGACAGAGCCAACAGCCTGGCGCCGATGTCTCTGGCCGGTCAGCCCGTACAACGAGGCATGGCGATCCTCGCTGGCGGGGCGGCCACCTACGAGATCGATGGTTCGTACAGCCTGCTGCTGCTGCGTGTGGGGGTGCCTGATTCGGTGCTGCCGGTGAATGCGCTGACTTTCGTTATCCTCGGCGATGGCAAGGAGCTGTACCGAAGCACTGCCCGGACCTCTCTGGATGAGCCTCTTGTGCTGACGCTGAAGATATCAGCGGTCAAGTCGGTGGTCCTGCGGGTCGAGAGTCCGCCAGGGGGCATGGTAGGGGGGGTGGCCCTCTTTGCCGACGCTGCCGTGGTAAAATGAACAACTGATCCTTTGCCTTACCTATCTTACCAAACTACACGTGACGTGGCCCCAGATTGCGGCCGACTGTTGAATTATTACTGACGAATGGCGTAGAATCCGCGTGTTCGGTGTTATGTTGCAGGGACCCTGTATAGGGCAGTATGGGTTTGGGATCTCTGCCGGAATCCCAGCACATCGGCGCGTTGCACATTTGTGGGTTGTAAGCTCGTCGGCCTGCTTCGCAGGCGCGTCATCTCAGCGGATGCGGGTTGGCCGGCGAGAGTCTCTGAGTCAGTTCCTTGCGTAGGAGGAAGTATGTTGGTCGGTACCGTCAAGTGGTTCGACGCGAAAAAGGGGTTCGGCTTCCTCGTCAATCCGGAAGGCAAGGACGTCTTCGTACACTACTCCAGCATCCAGGGAGATGGGTTCCGTTCATTGGAAGATGGCGAGACGGTGGAGTACGAGCAGGTGGAGGGGCCGAAAGGCCTGCACGCCCGGGAGGTTAAGCGTCTTAATCAGCCGGCAGGCAAGGAGCAGGTAACCGCCTGACATGGCGTTTTCTGCCTCTTGCCTGGGCGCCGACACGACTTGAAGCGATTCACGGCGAATTTCCACGCCTCGCCAAGCGCCCTGCCGGCGGTGTTTTGCGGCAGGTAGTCGGGGATCGACCGTGCAGTGAGTTTCCAGTATCACTTAGACCATGGGACCCTTTGCATGGGGATTGCTGGGCGGGTGCTGCGGCGCCTTGGCCCTGTGTGCGGTTCTGGCGGCCTTCGGCTACCAGTACATGCGTCGACTCCAGGAGCGAGCCAAGCATGCCGAACGACTGGCCGAGCTTGGCACACTGACCGGTGGCCTGGCCCATGAGATCAAGAACCCGCTGTCGACGGTTCAGCTCAATCTCCAGCTCCTCCAGGAAGACCTTTCGCCTGACAACCCCGCCTACAGCCGCCTGATCAACCGCCTGAACACGTGCGAACGTGAAACCAGCCGGCTGCGTGATATTCTGGACGACTTCCTCCGCTATGCCGGCAACATGGAGCTTGATCGCGAGCCGGTCAATCTGAACCGGCTCTGCGAGGACGTCGTCGATTTCTTTCTCCCTCAGGCCCAGCTCCAGAAAGTGCAGTTGCGACTGAAACGTGCCCCAGCGGATGTCGTCGCCTGCGGCGACGAGAAGCTTCTCAAACAGGCTGTTCTGAACCTCGTGCTCAACGCCGTTCAGGCGATGCCGACCGGCGGCGAGCTCATCCTCGCGGTCTCGCGCACGGCGTCCGAGGCGGTCGTGGAAGTGATCGACACAGGCAGCGGCATTCCCCGGGATGCGGCGTGCCGTATCTTTGACGCCTACTACTCGACCAAGAAGGGCGGGACGGGGTTGGGCCTTGCCATGACTCGGCGGATCGCCCGGGAACACGGCGGTTCGGTGACGCTGACCAGCGAGGTCGGCAAGGGCTCTGATTTCGCCCTGCGCCTTCCCCTCAAGTGACGCTTGCGAGTAGAATCGGGAACGGGAAACAGAAACCAAAGACTCCGATGGGCGAATCGCAGATCCACAAGGCCTCCATCCTCGTCATCGACGATGAACGCGAACACACGCAGGTGATGTGTGAAGCGTTGGAACGTGTCGGGCATCGCTGTGATCCAGCTTATAGCCTCAGCGAAGCCCGCGCGCGTATGGAGAAGCGAGCGTACGATCTGATCGTGACGGACTTGGTGATGGACGGCTCGCAGGACGGGCTGGAGGTTTTGCGACTGGCGAACCAGGCCGATACGCCGCCTCCGGTGCTGCTGGTGACTGCGCACGCCGACATTCCGACGTGCAAGCAGGCGATCAGCCAGGGCGCCTACGACTACATTGAGAAGCCTCTGGACCTGGAGTTTTTCCGCACGCAGGTGAACCGCGCCGCCGAGAGGGCCCACCTTCAGAAGCAGAACCAGATGCTTCAGGAGCAACTGGCGGGCGACGCGGGTTTCGAGGGCATCGTGGGGACGAGCCAGGCGATGCGCCGCGTCGTACAGACGGCACGGCAGGTCGCCGCCAGCGACATTCCCGTCCTGATCATGGGCGGAAGCGGCACGGGCAAGGAGCTGATCGCCCGCGCCATTCACAACAACAGCCGCCGGCGGAAGAACCGTCTGGTCAACCTGAACTGCGCGGGGCTGAGCGAGAGCATTCTGGAGGACGAGCTGTTCGGACATGTCAAAGGCGCCTTCACGGGCGCTCAGACCGACCGGGCCGGGCGGTTTGAGCACGCCGACGAAGGGACGCTGTTCATGGACGAGATCGGCGACATGCCCGCGGCGATGCAGGCGAAGCTTCTGCGAGTTCTGGAGAACGGCGAGGTCGTGCGGCTCGGCTCCAACGACGCGATCAAGGTGGATGTGCGGCTCATCAGCGCGACCAACCGCAACTTGGATGAGATGGTTGCGGAGAGGCAGTTTCGGGAGGATCTTTTTTTCCGCATCAAAGGGGTCACCATCAAGATTGCGCCGCTTCGCGAGCGCCGCGAGGATATCCCTCTGCTCATCCACTACTTTCTCCAGCAGGCCGCGGAGAAATACGACAGGAAAATCGACGGTCTCCGTCCCGAAGCCCAGCAGGTCCTCATTGCGTATTCCTGGCCCGGCAACGTCCGACAGCTCAAGAACGCTGTGGAGAACATGGTTGTTCTCTCAGGCGACTCAGAGCTTGGCCTGGACAGCCTCCCCTCGGAGATTCGACCGGCGAAGGAGCCGACGGCGGCCGAGATGAACAACCTGGTCGGCATCAGCATCACCCAGGCGGAAAAGGAACTCATCCGGAACACGCTGAAGATGGTCAGCGGCAACCGTGAACAGGCCGCCAAACTCCTGGGCATCGGCGAACGGACGCTCTACCGCAAGATCAAGGAGTACGATCTGACGGAATAGACTGCGGCGCGCCAGGCGAGCCTCATCGGGCCGGGCGTGCCGGTGATGCGGCGTGCAGTGACAACAGCGGGCGAACCATGATCTCTGAGCACTCTCCATTGCCGGCGGGCCAGTTGTTTCGCATCGGCCACGGCTACGACCTCCACCGGCTGCAGAGCGGCGGGAAGCTCACCCTGGGCGGTGTGGTCGTCGCCGAGGACCTGAGTCCTGTGGCTCACAGCGACGGGGACGTGGTGATTCACGCGGTCGTCGATGCGCTGCTTGGCGCCATGGCGTGGGGTGACATCGGTCAGATGTTCCCGAACACCGACCCTCGCTGGAAGGGCGCCCCCAGCCGCATCTTTCTCGAAACGGTCTATGGCCAGGTGTGTGAAGCCCGCTACCAGCTTGTGAACCTCGACGTCACGATCCTGGCCGAGCGGCCCAGGCTCGCGCCCTTCAAGCAGCAGATGGCCGCCAATCTCAGGCGGATTCTAGCCGGGCAGGTCAACATCAAAGCCGGGACCAACGAGCTCTGCGACGCCATCGGGCGGGGCGAGGCGATCGGGTGTCATGCGGTCGTTCTCCTGGCACAGGGACAATTGACAACGGACGACGGACAACGGACAACGGACACACTATGAGTCTCAGAGTCTACAGCAGCCTCAGCAAGCAGAAGGAGCTGTTCGAGCCGACGCGCCCCGGCAAGGTGGGGATGTACCTGTGCGGTCCGACGGTCTACAAGTCGCCCCACATCGGCCACATGGTTGGCCCGGTCATCTTCGACGCCATCAAGCGTTACCTGACGTACAAAGGCTTCAGCGTCACGTGGATCGTGAACGTGACCGACGTTGAGGACAAGCTGATCGAAGCCGCCCAGAAGCTCAACACCACGGTGCAGGCGCTCTCTGAGAAGCACACGGCCGAGTACATGCAGTGCCTTGCCCAGCTGGGCATCGACATCATCGATGGTTTTCCGAAGGCCTCGGAACACATGGGCGAGATCATCGATCTGTGTCAGCGTCTGATCGCCCGGGATCACGCGTACGCCGCCGACGGCAGCGTCTACTTCGATGTCACCAGCGACAAGGAATACGGCAAGCTCTCGCACCGCAAGGTGGAGGACCAGGAGGCGGGCCTGCGCGCGGTTGAAGCCGCCGGCAAAAAGAACTCCGCGGACTTCGCGCTGTGGAAAGCCGCCAAACCGGGCGAGCTCAGTTGGGAGTCGCCTTGGGGCAAAGGGCGGCCCGGCTGGCACATCGAGTGCTCCGCCATGTCGATGAAGTACCTCGGGGAGACGTTTGACTTCCACGGCGGGGGGCTGGACCTGTTGTTCCCGCATCATGAGAACGAGCTGGCGCAGTCTGAATGCGCCACCGGGAAACCCTTTGCGCGGTACTGGCTGCACAACGGGCTGACGCGGATCAAGACCAAGCTCTCGAGCGGGGAGTGGGCTGATGAGAAGATGTCCGGCAGCATCGGCAACGTCGTGCCTGCCCAACAGCTTATCGATCAGCATGGCGCCGACCTACTGCGGTACTTGCTGCTCAGCACGCACTACCGGCGGCCCATTGAGTTCACGGACGAAGTCATCGGCAACTCCAAGAAGGGGCTCGCGGTGTTCGTGCGGCTGTTCGATCGTGTCACGCGGTTGCTGGGCCAGCCCCAGCCGGAGGATGCCCCCGATATGGACCGCGCCGGCGGGCCGCTGCTCGACACCGACATCGGGCCTTTCGCGACGGCGGTTCTCGGCTACAAACTGAAGTTCATCGAGATGATGGACGACGACTTCAACACTGCCGGCGCGATCGCCGTCATGCACGAACTGGCCAGCGAGATCAACGGCTTTGTCGAGCAGAACGAGCTGGAGCGTCAGAAGGTCCCTGAGAAGGTTCAGGCGGTCGCCGCCGCTGCCATGACGATACGGAGGCTTGCGCTGCTTCTCGGCCTTTTCCGCAAGGGCGTCGCCCAGCCACAGGCCGCCGAGAGCGCACTGGTCTCCCAGCTCATGCAGCTTTTCATCAAGCTTCGCCAGGAGGCTCGGAAGAATAAGAATTTCGCCTTGGCCGACGGCATCCGCAAAGGGCTGACGGAGATCGGCGTGGCGCTGGAGGATCGGGCGGACGGGACGGTGTGGCGAAGGGAATGAGCGGAAGGAGGCGTCTGTGCCGGACCAGGAGCGGCAGGGGCCGGTTGACTAGAACATGCGAATTGTCGGCATTGATCCCGGCCTCAGACTCACCGGCTACGGCGTGGTGGACTGGAAACTGTTGCGGCCGGCGTTGGTGGCAGGGGGGGTCATCCGCCTGCGCGATAAAGCGCCTCTCCCCGATCGTCTTCTCGATCTCGAAACTGAGCTCGAAAGCCTCTTTGACGAATACAAGCCCGACGTCTGCGCCGTGGAGCAGTTGTACGCCCATTATGGGCACCCCCGCACCGCCATCCTGATGGGCCACGCCCGCGGGGTGATTCTGCTGGTCGCCCAGCGTCGGGGCGTTCGCATTGAGGAGTTCGCCGCCAACCGGATCAAGCAGTCGGTGGTCGGGCACGGCCACGCCGGCAAGATGCAGATGCAGCAGACGATCCAGGCTCTCTGGAATCTGAAGGAGCTTCCGCACCCACCGGATGTGGCGGACGCGTTGGCGATCGCCCTGTGCTGCGGGCGGCATATCGCCGGCAGCCGCGTCCTTTCCAGGTAGCGCGCAGTCTCCCAGCTTCCTGTTCTCCGCGTCCGCTGCTCTGTAAGCTACCAGCAACATGATTTCCGCTCTCACAGGCCAACTCCGTCGCGTCGAGCAGGATCGCGCCCACCTTCAGGCGGGCCCGGTGCTCTACGAGCTGCTCGTTCCTGCCGCCGACGCCGCCGAGCTACAGCTCCGCGTCGGCGAGGAGATCACGTTTCACACGATTCTGTACTTCGAAGGCGACGCCTCTCGTGGCAACCTGGAGCCGCGGCTGATCGGCTTCCTTCGCCCGGACGACCGGCGTTTCTTCAAGCTGTTCACCACGGTGAAAGGCATCGGCCCCAAGACCGCGCTCAAGGCGTTCACGGTCCCCGTCGGGCGGATTGCCCACGCCATCGAATCGCGGGACACACGTTACCTCGTCCAGCTTAAGGGCGTGGGCAAACGGACGGCGGAGCTCATTGTGGCAGAACTGGCCGGCAAGCTATCCGAGTTCGCCCTTGCGCACGGTGGGGCCGGCTCACCCTCGCGTACTCGTCGCGCCGAGATCGAGGAATTCGCGCTGGCCGCGGCCGTGCAGCTTGGCATTCAGCGGCCCGAGGCCGACCGGCTTCTGGACCGCGCGATGCAGACCGCGCCCGGCCAGAAGACCCCGGACGAGATCCTGCGCGAAATGCTGCGGCTGCGGACGGTACGCATGTAGCTTGTGATATGGCTCGGCATCGCTCAGAATGAGCCCCATGCCCCGCGAACGCATAGTGACGGCCGAATCTCAGGGCGAAGATGAAAATCGTTTCAATTACGCGCTGCGCCCGCAAAGTTTCGTCCAGTACATCGGCCAGAAGACCCTGATCCGGAAACTGCGCATTGCGGTCGAAGCCGCCAAGGGCCGCAAGGAACCTATCGAGCACGTTCTTCTCCATGGACCGCCGGGCCTGGGCAAGACCACGCTCGCGCACGTGATTGCCAACGAAGTCAAGGCGCAGGTTCACACAACCAACGGCCCCGCGCTGACCAAAGGCGCCGATTTGGTCGGGATCCTGACCAAGCTCAACCAAGGCGACGTTCTGTTCATCGACGAGATCCACCGCTTGCCAGCGATTGTCGAGGAGTATCTCTACCCCGCCATGGAGGACTTCAAGGTCGACATCACGCTGGACGCGGGCATGCACGCCCGCACGATCACCATGCCGCTCCCGCCGTTCACTCTGATCGGCGCCACCACTCGCATCGGCCTGCTGACCGGCCCCATGCGCAGCCGGTTCGGCATCGTATCGCACATCGACTTTTACTCCCCCGAATCACTTCACGAGATTCTACGTGCCAACGCAGGCCTGCTGAAGCTGGAGGTGGAGGAACAGGCTCTGTGGGAGCTTTCCCGGCGATCCCGCGGCACGCCGCGTATCGCCAACCGTCTTCTTCGCCGCGTCCGCGACTTCGCCGCCGTCGAAGCGAAAGGCAAACTCACGCTACCGGTCACCAAGGCGGCCCTTGAGCTTGAGGGCATCGACGATCGCGGCCTGGACGATCAGGATCGCACCTTCATGCGCACGTTGATCGAGATTTACGACGGCGGTCCCGCGGGGGTCGAAGCCATTGCCGCGACGATGGGTGAGGAAGTGGACACGCTGGTTGACGTGATCGAGCCGTACCTGCTCCAGACCGCCCTGGTCATCCGAACGCGGCAAGGGCGGCGGGCGACCAAGACCGCCTACGACCATCTGGGGCTCAGGTACACACCCCGCAGTGAGCCAACGGCCGACGAATCGCTCTTCGATGGCTCTGCGTAGGCAGCACGTATGCCAGGCGCCATGGCCGCGCTCGCGTGGGCAGGCTCAGAGCGCTACAATCGACACCCATGACGATCACGATCCGTCCCGCCCGCCCGTCCGACGCCCCCCTGATCGCCGACTTCAGTGCCCGCATGGCCCGCGAAACGGAGAACCTCGCCCTCGACCCTGCCACTCTGTCTGCTGGGGTGCGCGCGGTCCTGGGCGATGCGGGCAAAGGCCTTTACTACGTGGCGGAAGCGGACGGCCGGGTCGTGGGCCAACTTCTCATCACGCACGAATGGTCCGATTGGCGCAACGGCGACATCTGGTGGATGCAGTCGGTGTATGTCGACCCCGATTACCGCCGGCGGGGCGTTTTTCGCGCCCTCTACCAACATGTTGCCAACGAAGCCCGCCGATCCGGCGTCGTCCTCCTCCGCCTGTATGTGCACGAATCCAACTCGCCCGGCCAATGCACCTACCGCCGGCTGGGCATGCATGCCACCCAGTACCGCGTCATGGAGCACCCGCTGAAAGAGGCCTAGTGCTTTGTCACACTTAAGATTTCGGGTTGAGATGGTCCAAATCGCCTGCAAACACGGACTGAAACGGCTCGGGCAACCCGAAGTCCTAGCTGTGACAGAGCACTAGTGGTCCGTCACTCTTG
>Ga0315284_10006422_pt1 | contig 16736 bp, 10 predicted proteins | sample YL17G09_16_MG_FD_203696 | JGI IMG/M metagenome (GOLD analysis project Ga0315284, IMG submission 203696) | Sediment microbial communities from Yellowstone Lake, YNP, Wyoming, USA - YL17G09_16 | ecosystem: Environmental > Aquatic > Freshwater > Lake > Sediment | place: USA: Wyoming | collected...
ATCCACTCGGCGCCCGAGCCGTCGAAGAGGGCGATGAGATCGCCGCGGCGCAGGCGCACCACCCGGGCGGCGTGGTGAAAAGGGGCGCCGGTGATGATTGCCCGCGTCCCCTTGATGGCGTCGCGCTCGACGAGGAAGCGGCGCATGGGGGGAGTCAGGCGGGCTCGTCTTCGGAGGGCTCGCTCGCGGCCTCTTCGGTGGCGCCGGGGGCCTCGGGTTCGCCCTCGACGGCCTCTCCCGGCTCGGCCTGGCCGCCCCGCCGCCGCAATTCGCTCAAGGCCGACCACTGGCCCTCCGCGGCTTCGGGCGCCGCGGGTTCCTCGGCCGCCTCGCCGGCAGGGGCGGGCGGCTCCGCCGGGGCTGCCACCTCCTCGGCGGGCGTCTGCACGGCCGGCGGCTGGGACGGCTCCGCCGGCGGCGCCACCCCTTCGGCCGGTATGCGCCAGATGGGTGTAACCCATTCTTCGCGGCGGATGTGCTTCACCAACTCCAGGCCGGCGGCCCGGAACTTGGCCTCCAGCCGGGCCAGCCCCTCTCGCACCAGGCCTGCGGCGATGAAGGTGCCGCCCGGGGCGAGATACCTGGGCAAATGCCCGACCAGTTTCAGGATGGGGGCCTGGGCGAGATTGGCCACGACGATGTCGGCCGGGCCGGCGGCGGCGGCGACGAGTTCGCCCTGGGCCACGGTGACGCGGTCGGCGACGCCGTTGCGGCGCACATTCTCCGTGGCGGCGCGGACCGCCGCCTCATCGTTATCGAGCGCCTGAACCTGCGCCGCGCCGAGCCGGGCGGCGGCGATCGCCAGGATGCCGGTGCCCGTGCCCACGTCAATCACGCGCTCGCCGCCCTTGATGATCTCGGCCAGGGCGGTGAGGCACATCTGGGTGGTGGGATGGCTGCCGGTGCCGAAGGCCATGCCGGGGTCCATCTCGATCACGATCTCGTCCGGCTGCGGATCATACGATTCCCACGTCGGCTTGATCACCAGGTTGGGCGGAACGTGTTCCACGTGGAAATGCGCGCGCCAGGCCTCGGCCCAGTCGCGCGACTCGACGGGGGCCACGCTGATGGCGGCCGGCGCAGTGTCAATCTGCGAGTCCTCGAGCACGCGCAGCCGGCGCCGCACCTCGGAGAGCCGCGCGTCCATGCCGTCGGTCGCGGGCAGGTAGGCCATGACCGAGACGACGCGCCGCCCTCGCTTGCGCACCTCCGCGACCCCAGCCGCCCCGACGGCGCGCAGCGCCTCGGCGACCGCCTCGGCGGCCTCGACGCTGGTCTCCACCGTCAACTGCGCCCAGCGCGCGGGGGCTTCGGCTTGGGGCTCCGACTCGCCGACGCGCACCACGCTGTGGGCGGGCGCCTCGATCGCGACCTCGTGGCCCGCGCCGTCGGCGGCGGTTCCGGCGACGGCTTCATCGCCGGCGTTATAGAGCAGCCAGCCCTCGCTCAGGGTTGTCGCGTAGAGCCGCGGCCAGCGGCCGCCCAGGCGAAGGTGCGACGGGCCGATGGCGCCATAGACCATCTCGGCCGCGGCTTTCAGGAAAGCGGGATCATCCGCCGGCCCCGGATACCAGAGGGTCTTCCCCTCGCCCACGCCGCGCACGTAGGCCTTGGCCTCGCCGCCGGGCTTCAAGTTGGCCGAGGCCTGGGGGAACAGTTGGGCGAAGAACTCGCGGTCGCCCTCGACGCTTTCCACGTGGGGCAGGGCCGCGGCGATGAGCGTGCCGCCCTCCCGCACCCAGCGCAGGATGGCCTCGATGGTGAATTCCTCGATCACCTCGCCGCCCAGCCAGACCAGCGCGCGATAGCGCGGCAGCGCTCCATCGGCGATGAGCACATCGTCGAGCAGATCGTAATCGAACCAGTGGCGCAGCGGGCGCGGCCGGCGCAGGAGCAGTTCCTGCCACTGCCCGGGGAAGAGCGTCATGTGCGTCTTGGGGACGAAGACGGCGGCCTCGACGTTGGGCCGGTCGCGGACCAGGGTGGGCAGGGTGCGCCGGAAGTTGCGCCGGCGCGCTGGGCTGCCCGTGACATTGCCGGAGTACTCGAAGAGTTGGCGCGCACCCGAGGCGGCGGCATTGTAGATGCGCGCCACCACGCCGTTCTCGTCCACGGCGCCGGCCGGCTCGTAGCCGTAGTAGCAGCCGTAGAACTTGCCGGCGGTGCCGATCCAGCGGGTGAGGAGCAGGTTGGTCTCGTAATCGCTGGCTTCGTTGGTGATGCGCACGCCGGCGCGGTGCCGCGCGGCGAGCCGGCACTGGGCGCTGAAATCGGACCCGTGGGTGGGGAAGCCATCGCCGCCGGTGCACAGGTACACCTCGCAGTTGGGGAAGTGCTTGCGGGCGGCGGTGAGCCAGAGGTCGGCCCAGCGGGTCATCGAATCGCGGTACCAGCCCACGAAATCGAGCCAGCGGCGCCGCTGCCGGGGATCGGACATATCCAGCAGGGGCTGGCCTTGCTTGTCGGGGCTCAGCGGCGGCATCTCCAGCGTTTCCCAGGTCTCGAAAGCCGTGCCCCACGCGGCGTTGAGGCGCTCCAGGTCGCCGTAGGCCTCGCGGCAAAAACGGCCGAAGGCGGCGCGGGCCTCGGCATCGCCGCACCAGTAGCCGCTGTGAGTATGGTATTCCCCGGTCCACCCGCCCCCGGTGACCGGGTAGATCGCCTCGCCGAAGTCCCCGGTGATCCCCAGCAGCACCGACTCCACGATCTCCACGTCGCGGTAGTGCTCGGCGAAATGCGCCAGGTAGGCATCCACGCGCGCGGGCAGGTCGGGGTTCCACAGCGACTGGATGGCGCTGTCGGAGCCGTGCTCGAGGCAGCGGTAGGGCCGGTGGCTCTCGCCGGCGCGGTACCACTCGGGGGTCGCGTAGACCGGGCCGGCGATGAGGAAGGGCACCCACTTCAGGCCGTGCTCTTTGAGGCGCCCGACCTCGGCGTCATACACGCTGTAATCCCAGCGCTCCGGCTCAGGCTCGAGGGCGGCCCAGCGCACGTAGGATTCATAGGACGTCACGCCCAGCGCTTTGAACCAGTCGGCGTGGAGGGCGCGGTACTGATCGGCGACGCGTTCGGCGGGCTCGCCTGGCGGAAAGTTGGTGGCGCCAAAGGTGACCTCAATGCCCGGCCCCGCCGCCACCGGCTCGAACACCGGCTGCATGCTCGCGGCAGGATGATAGTCCGCGGGCTGGGAGGCGAACACCGCGACCTCGGCCACGCACACCTCGCCCGCGGGGCCGGCGTTGACGCGCAGGTCCGCGCCGTTGCAGCGGTTGGCGAAGCGCGCGTCGGGGAGGTGGAAATCCACCGCGCGCCAGGCCTGGGTGTCGCCATTGGTGAGGGACTCGGTGGCCTTGAACGCGCCCGGCCGATCGGGGACGGCGCGCACCGACTCATCATTGGAATCGTACTCGAGGTTCCAGGCCTCCTCGCCGGCATCGAAATAGACGACGCGCACGTAGCAATCAAAGGCGCCGTCATGCATGAAGGCCGGATCAGCGCGCAGGTAGAGATAGGGGCTGCGCCCCGACTGGGTCGGGGCCACGCCGAGGCGGCGGCAGGCGCGGCCCGCCCTCTCCGCCGGCTCGGTGACGCCGTCGGCCACCTCGAGCGCGGCCAGGCCGTGCTCCTCGTTGGTCGCGCCCAGCCTCAGCCAGACCCGCTGGGGCTGGACGCTGGCGCTGCTCTCCATCGCCGCCGCGAGCAGTAAGACCGCGGCGACGACCAGGCAGAACCCAAGGTGATCCATCCAGATCCTCCCTGAGGGACGTGTTGGCACAACGCGGAACCGAATCGGGTTTTGCCGCTCGAGGGCCCTTCTTCGGGCCCTGGGAGGCAGATCCCTTGTCGCTTTGGGCGTTACCTGTGGGACAGGCGCCCCATGGGCTACGAAGCCTTGGCGAAGTAGGCCCGCCTGTCCATTGCCGGTGCCGCGAGAGCGGCGCTGACATAGCCGAGGGCGGCTCAACGAACAACCCGGTCTGACGCAAGAAGTCGCTAGTGCCTCGGCGGCTGTGGCACCGGGCGCACCCCGGCGATCGGCTGGTCATTCTCATCGGTGAGCCGCACCCCGAAGCCCCACCAGCCCGCGCTCTGGCCCAACTTGAGCATCAACTGCGACTCGCCCTTCGGCAGCGTGACGGGCACGAGGTCCTCATCGGTCTTGAACTGGCGCTCGCCGATGTGTTCCCACACCGTTCTGCCGTTGAGCCAGACGATGAGGTCGCCGTCGCTGCCGATGCGCAGCACCGCGGCGCTCTTCGCGCGGGCAACCGGCTGCCGGGGCGTGCGCGCACGGCCTGGAAATAGGGGTTGGCCTCGCCTAGGGTGCTGGGGTCGCCGTCCACGCTCCAGATGTCGCGCGACCAGTCGCCGACGTGGAACATGCAGCCGTTCAGCCCGCGCGCGCCCCACTCGGCGGCGTGATCCCGCAAGTACTGCGGCGTCATCGCGCTGAACATCAACAACTTCGGGCCATCGCGTCGCGTGTCGGCGCGGTACTTGAGGTTGAGCGGATCGCCGTCCCAAAAGCCGGCCTGGGCAATCCCGCCCAACCCAAGTGCCACCAGGCCCATCACGCCGGTGACTCCGAAGCGAGCCCAACTTGGATGACAAGTCCGCATCTGACCCTCGCTTCCATCAGGACTCACCCGCGAGGCGCCCGGCGGGGGAGGAAATGCCGGTAGCGGCTACTTCGAGGCCGCCGGAACCTGCTGCTCAGGCGACTCCGGCGGCAGCGGAAACCAGATCCGGAAGCCCTCGACATAGAGCAGGGCGGTGTCGGCCCAGTGGGGCAAGGGCCCTTCGCGCGCGGCGCCGAGATCGAACGCGGGCATCGGCCCCCACTCGCCCTTCAACTTGGCCTCGACCAGGAAGTGGGAAAGCAGTTTCGCCTCCCAGTCGGGATCCCGCAGGTCCTGGGCGCGGTAGGCGGGCTGCAGGTATTGCAGGAAGAGCGGCGCGACGCCCTCCCAGGAGGGCTCGGTCGCGCACACCGGGCCGACCACCATCCACTGGGTGTTGGCGCGGATGTAAACCGTGCCCGGGTCCATGGCGTGCTTGGCGGGGATGATCTGGAAACCGCCGATGCGGTCCTGCGGGCTGGTGGAGATGTCAATCACTCCCGGGTGGTTGGCGCGGATGCGGCCGATCCCTGCGAAGAAGGTTCCCGGGAACCGGCCCACGCCCGCGACCGGCCGCAGCACGGTGCCGATGATCTCCGCCGAGCCGTCGGGATACTGAAGCGTGATCAGCCCCTGGAAGCGGTTCTCGAAGATCATCTGCGAGGGGTAACGCGCGGGCCGCACCACGCGGATCACCATGGCGTCGCCGCGCTTGGGAATGTAGCCGCGCGGGAGCGGCTCGAGGCCGCCCGCCGTTTCGAGTCCGACGAGGTTCCCCACGAACGGCGCCCAGCCGCCGCCGAAGATGCCCTCCCCGCCGGGGAGGTCGGTGTAGATCGAGGAGTCGGGGCTGAGCGAGGTTTCATAGGCGCCGCCGCCCCGCTCGCTGAACTCCCTGGGCGCGAGGGAGAAGATGACGGCGCGATCGGTCTGCGGGTCGTGATCGCTCTTGATGTGGATGGCGTTGACCGCAGTCGCGGCGACGGTGCCGATCGGCGCCCAGGTGCTGGCCGCGAAGCCGCGGGGGTTGACCTTCTGGGTGAAGCGCAGGACGTGGCCGAGCGCGGCCCACGTCTTGCCGCCGTCGCGGCTGCCCGCGATCTCCCCGCCCGCGTCATTGACGATCCGCAGCCGGTAGATCTCAACCAGGCCGGCCGGCCCAACGTAGGGGCGGACCTCTGTGTCCGCCCGATCTCGGTCATCCGAACCGGACGGGAGCACACGGAGGTGCTCCCCTACTTCTTGCCCGGAGGCACGCGCCGCCAGCGCCAGCCCGAGCGCTAAGATCATGAAGGCCCTCATGGCGCCCCAGTATAAAGCGAGAGGCGGGGATGTGCAAATGCGCGCCTTGGAGTGCAGCAGCAAGGCTGCCGCCTTCAAAGGCGGGAGCCCCTAGGCCTTCCGGGCCGGGGTCCCGGCGGCAAAGCCGCCTAGGGACATGGCTCCCGCACTCCATAATGGGCCCGCCTACCGCTCCATGCGCCAGACGATGTCACCCACGCGCGCGATCGGCGGCTTCTTGGTGGTAGTCATGGGCGCTCCCCCGTTGTCTTTCAGGTCGGGCCCGATGCTGTACAGAAGATCGCCCGCCCCCTCGCGCCGGTACACGAAATCTTTGCCGCTGAACGGGTCCTCAGGAACGTCCCACTTGAGCGCCCGGCGTAGGCCATCCAGCGAGTCGGGGTATTCGCCGCACTCCGTCCGGTAGGCCCCCAGCCCAAGGCCGATGCGCATCAGGCCGACCTCGGCGATCGCGCCGTCGCGCGCGCCAACCGCTCGCCCGAACGACGGCTCCAAGGCCCGGGTGAATAGCGCGTAGCCAGGGATGTCGTCGCTCAGGGCGTCGAACCGGCTGCTGCTCTCGCGGTAGGGCCTGCGGGCCAAGGCGATCTGCTTCTCCCAGTAGCGCAGCATCGCCGCTTGGTCGAAGGGACCGACAGCCCTGTACCACAGTGAAGCATAAGACGCCAGACCCTGCGGCTTCTTGCGGACATAATCCAGCGTCCACAGCGGCTTCTTGCGGAGATAATCCAGCGTCGAGAGACTCGAACTCCGCTCCGCCTCGAAGCACTTGATGAACGCTTGGCCAATGTTGACCCGCCCGAGCCCGCGGGCAAGGTCGAGACACTGCTCTCGACTGAGTCCGTCGTCCTGCAGAATGCCGCGCAGTGACGCGGTAGCGACATGCAGAACCGAATAGCGTGTCAGTTGCCCGAGGAGACTCGGGTCGCCTTCCAGATGGTTGGCGATGCTCAGGTTGATCGGCCAGGAGTCGAGAGCGCCGGCGAGGTCGCCCCTATCGGCCTGAAGCACTGCCCGGACGGATGTCAGCCTCGAGAGGTCCTTCAACCGCGACAACTCCGGCGTCAGCATCCAAAGGGGATCGTCCCAATTGCGGTTGAAGCGGCACTTGGGCCGCTTCACCGCCTGCCGAGCGTAGGATAGGGCGCGAGCGTTGTCGGCCAGGATCTTCCGCGCCGCGTTTTCGAGGGGCCGGCGTTTCTGGCTTGTGGCGGCCGCCATGTAATTGCCCAGCGCGACCCTCTGAGGATGGGTGCGCTTCTTCTCTGGGGGATAGGGATAGGGCGGATAGCGAGGGCGGGGCTTGGTTTGAACCTTGTCCAGGGTGATGGCGGCGAACGCTTTCTCGTAGAGGAGCGCCGCGTTCTGGTCGTCCGGGACGGGCGGCGGGATGGCCTCTTCCCAGGTGGTGGGTGCGCCGGAAGCCTTGATGCGGGCCACGGCGGCGTTGACTTGGCGGGCCCCGACGGCCTGGAGGATGAGGTAGGCCGCCACGACCAGGATGATGACGAGGCCGATCAGCCCCCCGCAGCCCAGGGCGACGCGCCGGCCGAGCGAGCGTCTGCATCCCATGTGGTCCCCCTTTGGAGTGCGGCGGCCACTTGGCCTGCGTAGCCCTTCGGCCTGCATAGCCTTCGGCGGAGCAGGCTCGGCGAAGCAGGCTGCTGCCGCTTTCGGGGGCGGGAGCCGTGCTCCCGCCCTGCCCAGAGAGCACCTCCGGCGCCTATGAAGACGGGAGTAAGCCTGCCCGGCCAGGGACTCCCGCACTCCACAGCGCCCGCCTGCGGCGGGCAGGCGGGGCAGGAGTGCCCCGCCCACCGGGAAGAGGGCAGAGGGGCCCGCGTCTCCAGGCTCCTCTCCCTTGCAGGGAGAGGATTGAGGTGAGGGTAGGGCGCCGGGCTTCCACCCTCTCCCACCCTCTCCCTCACAGGGAGAGGAGCACCTGCGCCCGCGCGCCTACTGTCTCAGGCGCGCTTCTCGCCCTTGGGCTTCGCGGGCGCCGAATCGTCGGGGCCCGGGTTGGCAGGCTGCGCCGCCGGCTGGCTGAGGCCCGGCACCCGTGCCAGCATGTCCTGCAACTTGACGCCGGTGAGCGCCTCGATCACCGGCGGCAGTTGGGCGATGATGTTGGTCACATCCTTGGTGACCTTGTCGGCGCCGGCCGAATCGCCGCCCGAGGAGATGACCACGATGCGATCGGTCTTGGCCAGCGGCTGCGCGATGGCGGCCGCGATCTCGGGCAGTTTGTCAATGAACATGTTGGCGATGGCCGCCTCGTTGTAAGCGCGCCACGCCTCGGCCTTCTTGGTCATGGCCTCGGCTTCGGCGAAGCCCTGGGCCTTGATCACGTCGGCCTGGGCGAGGCCGCGCGCCTTGTTGGCGTCGGCCTCGGCGGTTCCGGTGGCGCGGATGGCGTCGGCCTGACCGGTGGCGGTGGCGCGCAGGCGGAACTGCTCGGCCTCGGCGAGCGTCTGGATGCGGAAGCGCTCGGCCGCGGCGGGCTTCTCGATGGTGGCGGTGAGTTCCTTGGTCCGGCGCGCGATCTCCTGCTCCTGCACGTCCACCTGCTTCGTCTTCTCGATCACCTCGACCTGGACTTGCTCGGCCGTCACCAACTGCTGGGTCTTGAACTTCTGCAGGTCGTAGGACAGGTCGGCCTCGGCCTGCCGGTTGGAGGCGGCGGCCTTGTAGTCGGCGACGTTCATGTTGTAGTCCCGCTCGGCCTCCTTGACCTTGGTGTCGGCGGCGAACTTCGCCTCCTGGCCGGCCTGGTTGGCCTGGGCCGACTTGATGGTGGCATCGCGCTGGGCCTCGGCCTCACCGATCACGGCATCGCGCTTCACCTGGGCGGTGCGGGGCTTGCCCAGGGCTTCGAGGTAGCCGTGGCTGTCGCGGATGTCGCGGATGGTGAAGGAGACGATAGTGAGGCCCATGTTGGCCAGGTCGGTGGCGGCGACGTCCTGCACGCGGGCGGCGAAGGCGTCGCGGTTCTTATAGACGTCGTCAACCGTCATCGCGCCCAGAATGGCGCGCAGGTGGCCCTCGACGGTCTGCAGGGCGATCTGCGCGATCTCCGCCTGGCTCTTGCCCAGGAACTGCTCGGCCGCGGTGCGGATCGAGATGTCGTCGCCCTTCACTTTGATCTGCGCGATCCCGTCCACCACGATGGGCACGCCCTGCACGGTGTACACCTCGGGGGTGCGCACCTCCAGGGTCATGATCTCCAGCGAGAGCGTGTCCACCCGCTCGAACACCGGCCAGACGAAGGTGCCGCCTCCCTGGCGGATGCGGAAGCCCACGCGCTGGCGCGTGCCGTCGGGGTTGACCACCATGCGGGCCTTCCCCGAGATCACCAGCACCTGGTTGGGCCCCACTTTGACGTAGCGGCTGGCGTAGACGATGATGAACAGCAGGATCACCCCGAAGATCGCCGCCACGATCCCGGCGATCGCTCCCGTGCCGAGTGGTATCTGCATCACAGTTCCCTCCTGGCTATTGGATAGAGCTCATCGCGCCTGAACCGCGTCATCCCTTCGGCGGGCGGTCCTGCGGCGCCGTGTCATTCTCGCGCAGGCTGCGCAACTGTTCATCGAGCAGCGGGCGCACGTAGTAGGTATTGCCGACCACCTTGGTGATGCGCACGCTGGCGTGGCGGGGGATCTCGATCCCCTCCTCCGAGCGCGCCGGCGCCGTGAAGCGCCCGCCGCGCGAGACATAGGCGACCTCGCCGATGCCTTCCGCGGGGATGGCGACCGTGACCTCGCCCTCCAGCCCGATGGCCCCGGCGACGGTGGCTTCGCTGCTCCCCTGCACGGACTCGAACACACGGTAGAACACGACGAACACCACCGCGGCCACACCGATGCCGACAATCGCCGATGTGGGGATGCTCAGCAGGAGCGGGAAGTGGAACATGCTGGTGGTGATCACGCCCACACCGCCGAACGTCGTCGCAAAGGTGGCCATCACCGCGGGCGAGAGCGGGCTGATCGCCGGCGCCTCGGGGGCGGCGGTGAAGTCGGCCTCGCCGTGGCCTCCGCTGGCATCGTGGGCGGTGCCGAATTCATGGTGGAAGTCGGCGCCGCCGTGGCCGATGCCGCCCACGTCCACGCCGTGGCCGAAGCCGAAGATGCCGCCCATGATCGCGGAAAACACCGCCCAGGCCAGGCCCGTGAGGAAACACACCCAAAACGATACCAGGGCCCAGTTCACCCCACTCACCTCCCTAGCCCCCTATGTTGCCAGTTTCGCCTTCAGGCGGGCAAGTTCTTCCTCGATCGCCGCCTCATTATCGGCTTCCGTGCCGGCGAGACGGGATTCCCAGGCATCGCCGCGGAGTTCGGCCAGGACCTCCGCGGCCGTCTCGTCGGTCAGGATCCTGTCCTCGATGCGCTCCACGGTGCGGCCCTGCTCGCTGCGGCCGCCATAGACCAGGTCGGCCAGGCTCTGCTGGGCCTTGGCCACCCGGCGCCGCGCCAGCAGGATGTCGCGCCGCTGGCAGGCCTCGGCGATCTTGGCCTCGAGCGCCTGGAGCAGGCTGCGCAGCGAGGCCACCCCATTCTGCTGCGCCTCGGCCTGGCGGCCGTACATCCCGGCGCTGCCCAGGGCATCTTGCTTGCGGCGGAGCGCATTGCGGGCGAGTTCTTCGCTGCCCCGCTTGAGCGCCAGCAGCGCCTTCCCCTCGGCCTTGGTCGCCTCCGCCTCGTGCTCCAGGCGCAGGTTGAGCAGGCGCCGGTGCTCGCGCTCGGCGGCGATCACCTCGTTATGCGCCTCGGCCAGGCTGTCCTCCATCTGGGCGATGACCCGGTTCAGCGCGGCTTCGGGGTTATCCGCCCGCGCCAGCAGGTCGCCCAGGTTGGCCCTGACCACGTGCTGTATGCGTTCCAGCAGGCCCATGGCGGCCACCTCGCGCCAACACCCCGACCGACCGCGCCCTAAGCGCCCCCTGCCTGCGCCGGCTCCTCGGCTGGCGCCGCGGCGGGAGCGGTGCCCTTGAGCGCCTTCAGTTCGCCCTCGATCTGGGCTTCCACCTCGGGCTGCTCGAACTTGCGCTCCAGATCCTCGGCGCTCAGTTCGAGCGAGGCCTCGGCGATCGCCTCCATATCCTCGATGCGCTGCGCCATGCGCTCGAACGCCCGCAGGGCGCTCTGGTCGGTGACGGCGATCATCTTCTGGCTGATGGTGGACTTCGCCTGCGCGACGTGATAGCGGGCCACCAGGCCGCGCTTGCGGCCCTTGGCCTCCTCCAACTTGGCCTTGAGCGCGTCCAGCGACGTGCGCAGCGCCCGGGTCGCCTCGCCCTGGTGCTCCAGTTCGCGCTCGTAGGAGGCCGCGATCTCGGCATGCAGGTGCTTGCGCCGCAGGGCCTCGCGGGCCAGGTCGTCCTCGTCCCGCTCCGCGGCGCTTCGGGCGCGCTCGTCCCAGAGGGCGAGGTTGCGGCCGGCCTCCTCGTGCGTGCGCCTCAACTGCTTCTCCGCCGCCATGGCTGCGGCCACGCGGTGGGTGGCCTCCTCGACGCCGTCGTGCATCTCCTCGATCAGTTGGTTGAGCATCTTCTCGGGATGCTCGGCCTTGCTCACCAGGTCGTTCAGGTTGGCCGAAACGATGCGCCGGACTCTGCGAAAGAATCCCATGGCTCCTACCTCCGCTGCGGAATGGCTCCACCGCTATATGCCTGCAACAATCTTGCCAATACTCTACGGCACCCAGCCACATTATGGATACGCTGGGCCGAGTCGGGCTGACGCCCGACAGGCCCGACGTGGGTCCGTTTGCTATTGACGTAGAAGCAAACAGGTGTTGCATTCTCGCGCCTAACAAGCAGCCGGCCTGCCGGAGGTGACGGTTTGACTTCGCGTGTCCACGAAATCCGCGACCCGATCCATGGGTTCATCCTCTTCGACGACTTCGAGAGGGAAGTCATCAACTCGAGGCCTGTGCAGCGCCTCAGAGACATAAAGCAACTGGGCACTACCTACCTGCTCTATCCGGGCGCGACGCACGTGCGCTTCGAGCACGCCCTCGGAGTTATGCACCTGGCAACTCGCGTGTTTGACCTTGTCAGGCGAGAGGATAGGTGTGACGGTCAGATAGCCGACGAGATGGGATGGCGGGGGCACGACAGCCCAACGACGGTGGAGCGGCATCGACGCACCCTTCGCCTGGCGGCTTTGCTGCATGACATCGGCCATCTTCCCTTCTCGCATACCTCCGAGCGCCTTTGCAGCGAGCGGCGCCCCGGTCATGAATCCTATACCGAAAACCTGATGCGGCAGGGCTGGCTTGCCGATCTTCTGGCTCACTGTCCAGTCCATGTGGACGTCCGCGACGTCGTCAGTGTGGCACTTGGCGGAGCGGCGTCCCACGCAGATCGAGCCGACCTTTCGCATTACCAGGCGCAGGTGCTATCGGACATGATTGCGGGCGACCTGGGCGCGGATCGCATGGACTATCTGCTTCGCGATGCTCACCATACAGGCGCGGCGTACGGTCGCTTTGACATCGAGAGGTTAGTACACACGCTGCGCCTCACCCACGATCCGGCGGGCAACCCCATGTATGCCATCGAAGAAGGGGGAGTCCATGCGGCGGAAGGGCTGATCCTGGCGCGCTACTTCATGTTCGAGCAGGTCTACCACCACCACGTTCGCCGCGTGTATGACCTTCACTTGGGTGATTTCCTGGGGACATGGCTGCCGGGGGGCGTTTTCCCAGTCGATCTCGACGTTTTCCTGTCCCTCCAAGACTCGCATGTCAACGTTGCGATGGCGGAGGCTGCTGCGAACGGGCGCAATCCTGGGCGCGATCATGCCCGCAGAATACTGGAGCGAGATCATTTTCGTCTAGCGTATGAAGTGCGGCCTGAGGACGAGGGGACCCTTGTCGGACTGTTCGACTACATTCGCAACGAACTGTGTCGATGCGACGAAGGACTCCTGTTCGATGACCTCAAGCGGGAGGAGACAACGCTCAGGATCCCCTATGTTGGCCGCGATGACAAGCCCGGCAAAGTAGAGGAGCGCTCAGGAGTATCATCTTTGATTACGTTTCCCCACCGACGGGTCTTCGCACCGCAGGAGCAGGTAGAGGAGATAAGGTCGAGGTGCGAGAATATTGCCGCAACGCTCCGGGAGGCGCGCAATGGACAAGGTTGAGAAGATGGTGGCCATCGGCGCCTTTGTGCGGGCGGCAAGCCGCACGAAGCATCGGGTAGGAAGGACGCTCGTCCACAAGGCATTCTGGCTGGCACAGGACCTGATGAAACGGGACATGGGCTTTGGATTTGGCCTGTGGCGATATGGACCCTTTGCCCCACCTCTGGAGGGCGAGCTTGATGAGATGGAGGCGATTCATCTCCTTGAGGTGGTGCCCGATCCAGAAGGCTATGGCCGCCATCATGCGCTCAGCGAGGGAGGTGAGAGGCTTGTTAGTCAGTTCGGTGAACGTATTAAGGACGGACTGCCAGTCCTCGAATTCCTTGCCGAGAAGCTTGCGCCGCTTACGGTCAAGGAACTCGAGGCGCTGGCCACGTGCCAATACTTCCGCCACCGCTTGCACACAGAGGGCTGGGATGCCTATGTGCGTGATATCAGGAACGTAAAGCCGCACCTTTCTGAGGAAGATATCTCATCCGCCGTCGCGCAACTAGACAGGATATCTCAAGAGGCCAAGAGCCGTGGGCTACTGGAGGAGAGCCAGGAATAGGGGCTTTCCTATTCGGCGTTGCTTGACAGTACCCGTCTGATGCCAGATCCAGCCGAGTTCGCGGGCACTGTACATACTCGGTGCGCGTGCGCGTAGTAATCGACTTACGTCGCCTCCCTCTCGATAATGAGATGCGGCGTTTCGGTGATGCCGAAGGGCACCAGCGAGTAGGTGTGGCGCCAGATGTCATCATCGGCGCGGGGATCGGCAGTCCAGGCTTCGCCGCCGTAGAAGGCGCGCGGACCGACGGCGAAGAGTTCGCCGTCGCGGTGGTGGTGCGGCCCCAGCAGGTTGCGGCAACTGGAGAAGACCTCGATCTCGAAGGCGTTCTCGCCCGCCTGGAGCAGGTCGGTGACATCCAGGCGCCACGGCCGCCAGGGCAGGATGCCCGCCTCCTTGCCGTTCACCAGAACCCGGGTCACAATGGCCTCCAGCCCCGGGAACTCCAGTGCCGCGCGCTCGCCCCGCTCCAGGGCCGCCAGGCTCACCGACTGGCGGTAGATCACGCTGCCGCGGTAGAAGGGGAACTGCCGGGCCGTGAGGTCGCCGGTGTCCGCGCCGCGAACGGGCGGCCCCAGCACGAACTTGGGCGGCCCGCCAGGCCAGAGATGGCCGTCGCGCCCGACGCCGAAGTCGCCGATGATGTAGGCGCTCTCCACCTCGAAGCCCGGTTCAAAGCGCGTGCGCACGGTGATCGTGTTCTCGCCGGTCTGCAGGTGCTCGGGGATGGGGATCTTGCGGAAGGCGATGTCGCACCACCAGCCTGAATCCGCGCTGGGCACGGGTTTGCCGTTGACCTGGACCTCGCACACCTCGGGCCGCTCGATCAGGAGCCAGGCCTGCTTGGGCACGGCCGCGACTTCGAAGGTATAGCGCAATTCGAGGTCGGCGGGCGCCTGGCGCCCCTCCAGTTGCCGGTGGACCCAGATGGTTGGCACGTCCTCGATCCATTCGCCGTCGCCCAGCCGGAAGTCGCAGTAATCGAGGGTGAGAGCGTTGGGCTCAGTGGGCTCGATCTCCCAGGCATGGCCGAAGGAGATGCGCCGCACCACCTCGCTGCGCGGCCGCTCGCCTTCCACCGCCGGCTGCGTCGTGTCGAGCACCAACAGCGCGGAGCCGGCGGGCGCGAGTTCGATCTCCGCGCAGGTGTACCCCTCGGCGAGCGTGGTGGAGAGGGGGCGCATCTCGCCGGTGCGCGGGTCCCACTGCTCCAGGCGTCCGGAACCGCGCAGTCTCACCAGCGCGTCCACGGGGCGCTTGTTATCTATGTTGGCCAGGAAGAGGATCCGGCTCTCGCCGTCGTCGCGCAGTTGATAGTACACGGTGTCGGCATCATCGCCGTGGTGGCCGAAGAGATGGGTGATCTTCTCCACGCCCACATCGCGGTGGAGGATGATCACCTCGGGCGAGAGCGCGTCGAGCAGGATCTGCCGCACCTCGGCGAAGTCGTTGCCGATGCGCTGGCCGCGCTCCAGCAGGCACTCCGCAAGGCGCTGGGTCTCCTGGCCGTGCTCCTCGATGGGGAGCGGGTCCGCGCAGATCAGTTTGCCCCCGCGGCGCGCGAAGTCCAGCACCATGTCGAGCACCCTGGTGCGGATGGTGAGCATGGGCGGGAGAATCACGATCGGGTACTGGCAAGTGCCGACGCGGAAGCGGGTTTCGGCGCCCTCGCCGACCACCTCGCCGTGGCGCTCGATGATGTCCTCGTCGCCATAGTCGTAGTCGCGGTGGCACTGGAGCAGGAAGGTGCTGAGGCGCGAGAACGGCTCGTTCCACTCCAGGGCGGGCTTGTCGTCGGCCGGATCGTGCACCGCCCAGGCGCTGCCGATGGGATGCAGCAGTAGGATGTCCGCGCGATGCGCGCCCGAGGTGAGCGCCGCGCCCAGGCGCCCGAAGTAATCGCTCACCTGGTGGTTGAGGGGCCACCAGGGCTGCTGGTGGAACAGCGACGGCGGGTAGTCCCGCTTGCGCCGGCCCTTCATCGAGTAGAGTTCGAGGTGCGGGCAGAGCAGGTCTATGCCCATCACGTACTGCCAGTCGCCGATCCACTTCTGGTCCTCGAAGGAGAGGTTCCAGCCCGAGACGCCATAGGTCTCGGAGAGCACGCGGCGGCCGCCGAACTGGTGGGCCACGCTCGAGACCTGCTTGTTGAGCAGCGGGTCGCGGATGTTGCGGCCCAGGTGATCAATGCCGGGGATCTGCATGTACTCGTAGTGCTGCATCACCGAGCCCACCCGGCGGACCTGGTAAAGCAGGGTGTCCTCGAAGAGTTGGTGGCCGGTGAAGGCGAGGTGGTTCTGCTCGCACCAGTCGTAGATGCGCCTGGAGAACGTCTCGACGTAGAGATCGGTGACGGTGCGCCAGAAGTCATACCGCACCTTGTGCACGTTGCCCACTTCATAGAACAGCAGGAGCAAGTGGTCGGTGAGGTCGTAGCCGTTCTTCTGCTGGAAGATCTCGGGCAGCCGCTCGGTCCAGGGCGGGTCGGCGTAGTTGGGCTCATCGGTGAAGATGCCGGGGATGGCGCCGCCGAAGTCCGAGCCGCAGACGCGCTTGTAGGCCTCGTGGGTCAACTCCATGAACTGCGCGACCACCTCGGGCTTGAGCACGTCGGCGTAGCCCACGGGCTGCCAGAAAAAGTGGAACACGGTGCGGCGCTCGTCGGGGCTGACCTGGTGGTCGGGCAGGCGTTCAATTTCCGAGAGTTGCTTGCCGACGCGTGTGGCGACAAACGTGGCGATGGCGTTGGGCTGGGGCTCGTACTCGTCGGCCGCGGCCTCCAGCAGCATGAGCCGCTTCTGCTGCCACTCCGGGCCCATGTCGGGGATGACGCGGCCCACCGAGCCGCTCGGCCAGCGGTCTTCGTCATAGAGCCAGGAGCGAATGCCGGCCTTCTTGCCCTCGTCCACCGTGGCCGCGACGCACTCCATCCAGCGCGGGCCGAGGTAAGGAGTGATGCGGCCGACCCGGGCGTGCATGAAGTAGCCGCCCAGCCCCGCCGCTTGGTGGAGCCGCACCTGGCGGCGGAGTTCGTCGGGGTCGAGGTCGTCGTTCCACGACCAGAAGGGAGCGGCGCGAAACTCGACGCCATCCTCCCCGGCCTTGAGGAAG
>Ga0315284_10006424_pt1 | contig 16732 bp, 19 predicted proteins | sample YL17G09_16_MG_FD_203696 | JGI IMG/M metagenome (GOLD analysis project Ga0315284, IMG submission 203696) | Sediment microbial communities from Yellowstone Lake, YNP, Wyoming, USA - YL17G09_16 | ecosystem: Environmental > Aquatic > Freshwater > Lake > Sediment | place: USA: Wyoming | collected...
TAACCTGGCATCTTTTTATCCTATCAGCCCGATCACTTCGCGAAAGGTAACGGCAACAACAAAAAGAATCAGCACGATAAATCCAACCGTATGCAGAATGTTTTCGATGTCAGCGCGGATCACGCGGCGTCGGAAAATTCCCTCGAGAAATACAATCCATGCCCTTCCGCCATCCAGCGCCGGAAAAGGTAAAATATTGACCAGCGCCAAGTTGATCGAAAGTAGTGCCGCGAGCTGAATAATATAGCCAAAACCCATTTTTACCGCCTGGCCAGTCAATGAAAATATCCCGACCGGGCCGGCCACATCATTTCCAAGTTGTGCCTTAGTGAAAAGCCGGGCGAAGAATTGGCCAAATAAAACAATAAGGTAGGTTGTCGTTTTATAAAGGTCAGTAAATCCCGCGGCGATTGCCTTGAAAAATGATAATTTTACTATTGGCGCATCGGCAATCGCTACTCCGAGCGGCGCCTCGACATTATCCGAAATAGTTATATCCTGCGAAATCTGCTGACCTCGGCGGTCAATATTCAGGTTAACTTTTTTTCCGGTATTGGCGTGAGTGAAATTGCTAAATTCATCAAGGGAGTTGAATCCAAGAATCACATCGCCCGGCTTGAGTCCCGCGTCTTTTGCCGGACTATTATCGTTGACCGCCGCGATGATCACTTTGTGAGTTTGTTTCCCGCCCAAATTCTCCGGATTGAGCGCAATTGGGGTCATCCCCACCATATAGCCAACCGACAAAAGCACGCCCGCTAAAATGATATTCATTAATACGCCGGCGACGATGATCGCAAACCGACTGCGCGCTTTTTTCTTCGAAAAAGAATGGGGCGAGTCGTAGTCGCGATCTTCGCCAAGCATTTTGACATAGCCGCCAAGCGGAATGGCATTAATTGAATAGCGCGTTTCGCCGCGTTTTTTGGATATCAATCGCGGCGGGAAACCAAAAGCAAATTCCTCAACTTTGACTCCCACGGCTTTTGCCGCCAAAAAATGTCCTAGTTCATGAACAAAAACCAAAAGCCCAAGAATGATAATGAAAGCTAGAATGGTCAGGAAAATTGTCATATTTCTTGTTTGATTTCTATTTTGTCATTCTGAACGAAGTAAAGAATCTAAACTGCTTTCGCCTAAGATCCTTCGCTCCGCTCAGGATGACAGCGTGATATTTATATTGCTATATCTTTCTCAACTCGTTTTCTTTTTCGGTAACCGCCGTTTCAATCCTCTTGTTATAATCGTTAATCAAATCATTCAGCTCTTTTTCCGCGCCGTAGCGGTCGTCTTCGGTAATCGTCTTATCTCTTTCCATTCTCTTGATTTTCTCCCAAGTCTCGGCGCGCTGCGTTCGCATGGCCACCCGGCCTTCTTCGGCTTTGCGGTGGATATTTCGCACTAGCTCTTCACGGCGCTCTTCGGTCAGAGGCGGCAGGGAAATTCTGATCGTCGAGCCATCATTGGCGGGCGATAAATTTAATTCTGAATTCTGGATCGCTAGCTCGATATCGCCAATCGAGTTTTTGTCCCACGGTTGAATCAAAATCTGTCCCGCATCTGGCACAGTTAAAGTCGCCATTTGCTTCAAGGGCGCGGTCGAACCGTAATATTTAACCTGAATATTTTCCACCAACCCGGTCGAAGCCCGCCCGGTTCGAATTGACGCAAAATCCTCCCGTAACTTTTCCAAAACCTGCTCGAATTTCGACTTTAAATTTCTGACTTCGGGTTGATACATAAAACCTCCAGTTTCAGTTTACCATTTTAGAGAGATTTTATCATTAAAACAACATTTCACAATGATTATTGCGCCAATCTAAAACATTCCGACCAAAACTAGTCCTGACTCTGTCACTACTCTACTAGCTAGTACGATAGTGACAAGCTTAAGTTAAGCCAAGCAAAAAATTATAAAATTGATCTAAGTCTCTGCTTCGGCTGGAGCAGGTTCGCTCTCTAATTTCTAATCTACTTTATCAGCGTTCCTATCCTCTCACCGAGAACGACTTTTTTAAGATTGCCTTTTTCAAAAAAGTTAAATACCTCGATCGGCAGACTTTTTTCACGCGCCAGAGAAATCGCCGTGGCATCAAGAACTTTCAATTCTTTTTCCAAGACTTCATTATAAGAAACTTCGACAAATCTCTTGGCGTCTTTCTCGAGATTGGGATCTTTATCGTAAACCCCGTCAACATTCGACGCTTTGAGCATAATATCACAATGAAGTTCGATTGAACGCAAAACTCCAGCCGTGTCGGTGGTGAAAAACGGATTGCCTGTTCCGCCGGCGCAGATTACAATTCTGCCTTTTTCCATATGGCGGATCGCGCGGCGCCGAATATACGGCTCGGCCACTTTTTGCGCCTCAAGTGCGCTCATCACTCTCGTCGGCACACCTGCTTTCTCCAGCGCGTCCTGCAAAACCAGCGCGTTCATCATCGTCGCCAACATCCCGACATAATGACCAGCGGGCTCGTCCATTCCTTCTTTTGCCGCCTCGGCGCCGCGAAACAAATTTCCACTGCCAACCACCATCGCGATATCAACGCCGAGTTTTTTGACATCCGCAATCTCCTCCGCCAACTTACTCGTCACCTCAAAATCAATCCCCCGTTTTTCCGACTTAAAAGCATTTCCCGATAATTTAATCAGGATTCGTTTGTATTTTGTCTCAGACATTGGCCTCCTTAGCCCCCAAGAGTAAATTTGGTAAATCTTTTGATCTTTATGTTCTCGCCTGTTTTCTGAATCGCGTTTTGTAGGAGATCGGCGATCGTGGTGCCGGGTTCTTTGAAATATTCTTCCTTGAGCAAGTCTTCCACTGTTTCCGCGTCAGATGAGGCAACTTGCAAAGCAACTTCGTGAACAAATTCTTTGAAATCTTCGTTTCGCGCCACGAAATCCGTCTCGCAATTAACTTCTACCATCGCTCCGACTTTTCCAAGATGAAGATAGCAGTCAACCAAACCGTTCGAAGTGGCGCGCTCTGATTTTTTCTCGGCAATTTCAACTCCGCGAGCTTTTAAAAGCTCTTCCGCTTTTTTCTCGTCACCACCAGCTTCGTCCAGCGCTTTCTTGATATCCATCACGCCAGCACCGGTTTTTTCTCTAAGCTTTTTGATTTTTTCCATTATTATACAATTTTACTCCCGAATGACGCCCTAATTTAAGTCCCCCGCCTACAATGCCTTGCGAAGCATGGCGGGCAGGCGAATTATCACCCGAATATCAATAAAAAAACATTCGGGTGCTGATTCGGGTAAGATTCGAGTGCATTTGGGCGTCAATTTTCTCCTTCTTATTTTTCTTCCTTGACTTCTTTACCTGCTCCCTCATTTTCTTTCGATACTTCCTTAACGGTCTCCCTTTTTTCAACCTTTGGCTTTGCTTCAAGCCGCTCTTCCATTTTCTTGTCTTCTGTAATTTTCGGTTTGAAATTCTTTTGAATCGTTTCTTTGACTAAATCCATAATTATCTCAATTGTTTTTTGCGAATCGTCATTGGCGACAATCGGGTAATCAATCGCTTTGGGATTTGAGGCCGTATCGGAAATTGAAACCACCGGAATTTCGTCCCGGATCGCCTCTTTAAGCGCGATGTTTTCGTTCTCCGCGTCGATAATAAAAACCACATCCGGCTTTGCCTCAAGCACGGCAAGACCACCGAAAATCTGTTTTGATTTTTCGAGATCTTTTTGAATCATCAAACGCTCTTTTTTTTTCAAATGTTCATAGGCATTTTCGGCCAAATCTTTTTCCGTCTTGACCATTTTGCGGATCGCTTTGCTGACCACATCGTAATTGGTCAAAAGCCCGCCCGGCCAGCGCTTGATGATATAAGGCATTTTCAAAGCTTCAGCCACTTCTTTTATTTTATTTTGAGCTTGCTCTTTTGAACCGACAAATAAAATCGTCGCGCTTTCTTTGGCCTGTTCGGCTAGAAAATCGAGCGCTTTTTGAAGCGAATCAACTGTTTTTTCCAGGTTGATGACCGAAACGCGGTTAAAATAACCAAAAACATAGGCGTTGGATCTCGCGTCGGTTTTATCCCGGCGATGACCATAATGCGCCCCGGCTTTAAACAGCTCTTTGATGGTAGGCATCTGTGACATATTTATTGAAAAGTTATTAGGTTAAGGTTAGGCAGCCAGTATGGTTTGTAGGTTATGATGCCAGGCTTCTTAACCCGGCTTCTATACCGGCAGCTTAACCCTAACCTTTTAACTATTGCTATCAAGGGTAAATTATAAGGTAAAATAACAAAAAAGTCAACAAATTTATTCGGTCATATTGACTTTCAGCTCTTCTAATGCTATCATAATCTGTAACTTTCGCAAGTTGAAAATATGTCTTGGCCGGTCAGAGCTGTCTGTTTATACCGCCAGCTCTGACCGGCTGTACATCAACCCGACTGAAGTCGGGATACAAGGAGTCGCGAAGGAAATGGCAACTGCAACTCCGGGAAGTTGTCGGCCACACCAAGAGGCGCAGCTCGAGCAGGAGGCGAAAAACAGACGGCACACAAACATAGTAACAAGGATCCTCGTTGCCGCGATCCTGGTGGCGATCGCGATCGGCATCTACATACCGCTCGCACGAGACCACAACAACAAGACAAAGATGGAGTACTCTGGTGTAAGTAGCATCTGTGTCCAGAACGACTTAACGTTCGTCGGACCGCGCGGGATCACCGCTTGGTACCTGTACGAACGACGCGAACAGACAGCGGAGCTTCTGTTCGCTCTGCGCCCCGACCAACCCGCACCCCACCCCGGGCAAACCATCAAGATCAAAGTCCACAATGCCCGGTGGGGAGAGAGCCACGGGAAGCAAAGCCGCTTCCGTAGGGGCTACACTCCCAGCCCTGAATGGGCCGTGTTCAAGGTCGAGGATGTCAGCTACGGGAGCGTATTCAAGAGGCTTCCGTGGGGAACATCCGAAGCCTGGCGGGTTTGCGCGACATACCAGAGGCTAGAGTAGCCTCCACGCCGCATCTCGCCCCCAACGCCCCGGCCACCTGTGCCGGGGCGTCTTTGTTTTTAAATCAATCTACTTCGTAAACTCAAATGAAGCGAGAACCTGTTTGTCCGTTGCCGTCAGATCTGATTTGCTTTTGACGCCCGGAAACTGGACCTTATAAATCGCTTCGTCTTTTTGCACTACATACTCAAAGATATCCCACAACCCGCTTTCGACCGTTTGATAAGCCGGTAAACCGGCGAAAGTCGTTGCTATCGTCCCGCTGTAAATCGCGCCATCAGACAACATCTCCTGCAAACTATTGTATTTTGGCGGATTATTTCCGTCCGCCGCCGCGAGATTGGCGTAGTATGCAACCACAAATTTCGGCGCTGGCCCTTCGGTCGGCGCTTGTTCCGCCTCCATTTTTTTCAGCGTCGCGTAATCCTCGCTCGTGTAAAGATAAACTTCCTTGCCTTTATCTTCCACGGTTAAGCCGCTAGGGTATTTAAAACTAAAACCGTAGGTCGAACTCGAAAAAGTTTTCAACCCCGCAGTCACTCCTGTTGAAGTTGCCGATGTTTTCGCCGTCGCGGTTTTGACCACTGTCGCCGTTGCCGTTGCCACGGAAGCACTCTTTTTCGGCCTTATAACGGGATAGATTGCGTACGCCCCCAGAGCCAGAACAACAATCGCCAAAATAATAATCGTCGCGATCAAACCGCCATTCCCACGCCCCCCGTCCTTGTGCATATCAATTATCTCTTCTGCCATAGTTGCTCCCGCTTCTGGGTCGCAAAGCGAGCCCAGAAAGTCCCCTCACCAAGCGCTCCTGTGTGACAGAATGGAATTCTGTAAGCAGGAAGCTTCGGTGTGGGGATAAGTTAATTTTCTATCTACTTATCCTTATTGTATCACTTTCTGCCTTTGTAAATCCATTTTGGGAATCGATGTCGAGCACGGTTTCAATTTTTTCTATTTTTTGATCGCTTTCCATCAATTGTGGCCTCAGATAAACTGACTTGATCGGTAGAAAACTCAGCTCGAGCGATTTATCGCGAATCACTCCAGTTAAAATCAGCCCTTCTTGTGTTTCCTTCGAAAAAGTTTGATCAAAGACAAAATTACCAAGTGAATAAACGATCGGTTTGTTTTTATAAATTTCAAAATCCTGCGTCACGTGAGGATGCGAGCCAACAACCAAATCCGCGCCGGCGTCAATCCATTGATGCGCGAAATTCGCCTGCACGCCATTATGTTTTTCTTGGTACTCATTGCCCCAATGGGGAAAAACAATCACAAATCTGCCTGCGGATTTTTCTTGTTCGACCAATTTGCCAACTCCGGCACAACTCGAAAGACAATTCGCGCCGATGATACTGGCCGGAATTTCACCGTCAAATTTTAGGATACTGTTTTCGTCAACCTTGTCGGCCGAGCCGACATATTTGATCGAATTTTTATCCAGAATTTCTTTCGTCGCCGCAAACCCCGCCGCGCCGGCATTTAAAGTGTGGTTGTTGGCCAATGAAACCGCGCCGATGTTGATAAATTTCAGCGCATCCGGGGTTTGCGGCGGGAAGTTAAAAATCAAATTATCCGGCTCAATATTGTCATCAATCGGTTCGGGTGAAATCGGACCTTCAAGATTCAAAAAAGAAATATTGCTTTTCTTAAAAATCGAGCTGTCAAAATCTCTAAAAATAGTTTTGAGATCCTGTTTGAAATAATGATTGACCGCGCGGTCAAACATTGTGTCGCCGGCGAAAGCAAATGTTACGGATCTTTCGGCAACCGGCGTTTCGGTTTTTATCACCGGAGCAATCGCGGGATTTGTAAAAGTGAGAATGCTTTCTACTTTGAAAGTTTTCTCCGGATAAAGCAAATAAAATAATCCTCCGGCAATCGCCAGAAACATTATTACGACGAAATATCCCCTCTTCATTATCTCTATTCTAGCAGAAAAGGCCGCGGACTAACGCGGACTTCACGCGGATTAACGCAGACGTAAATTAATTATTATCCCACATGTCATTGCGAGCGTAGCGAAGCAATCTCATCAATCTTACAACGGGATTGCCACGGCCTTCGGCCTCGCAATGACAAGAAAAAAACATTTTTCATAGCCTCATACCCTTGCAATGATTACTCAAATATGATACAAATTTATGTTAATCGTGCATTTTGAAAAATCTCCAGCCTCTCGGGCGGACGGTGCGAAAACACCGAATCCGACAATGTTCGCCGCTCGCCCAGAGCGGCTGGAGAAACACCATGGAGGCAGCAGGCTTCTTGTTCTCACGCCTATGGCCCATAGGTGTGTACATCGGGGTATACTATCTTCTCAGGGATGGGAGCCCCGCAGACCGGTGGTTGCACAAGCACTTGGACGAGTACTTGGACGAGCTGGGCAAAGTCACCGGGATGAACATGCTAGCGGACGGGTTTTGCGAAATGCTGGACAAGCTGAGCGAAACCACCAGGAGAAAGAAGTAGCGGTCTCCGCAAACCCAGGGCGGCACGCTGGTGGTTGCCCACCAGTGTGCCGCCGCCCCACCCTTGAAAATTTAAAACTTATTTGCTAATATTACTTTGTCCGCGTGGTTCTGCGAAAATCCGCGTGATATTGCGCGTTAATCTGCGCTCGTTCCGCGTCAGTCTGCGTGTTATGTGTCCGCGCAAGTCTGTGTCTTCCTATGAAAAAAGACATCCATCCAAAATATTATGAAAATGCTAAAGTGACCTGCTCGTGCGGGGCTAAATTTGAAGTCGGTTCAACTGAACCGGAAATCAAAGTTGAAATTTGCTCAAACTGTCATCCGCTTTATACCGGCAAAAAGAGATTCGTCGACACCGCCGGCCGGCTTGATAAATTCAAAGCCAGACAAGAAAAAACTGAAGCGTTGCAGAAAAAGTTGCACGCTCCAAAAGCGAAAAGTTCTCCCAAAAAGACCGAAGAAGAATAGAAGTCTTTGTATCCGGTATCAAGTATCATGTATTATGTATGGGAAACTATACATCACAAGTTAGGCTAAAATTATGGACAACGAACTAATCAAAAAATTAAAAGAAAACATCGAGTTGCTTAATAGCTCGACGGATCCGGAATTTAAGGAATTAATCGGCGAGGAAATCACCAAACTCCAAGAACAAATCGTTGAGCCGGAACCCTACGACAGCGGCAACGCGATCTTGGAGATCCGTGCCGGAACGGGCGGCGAGGAAGCGGAACTTTTCGCCAACGATCTCGCGAGGATGTATTTGATGTACGCCGAAAAGCACGGCTGGCGGGTCGCGGTCAATGACAAAAAAGACACCCCGATCGGTGGGATCAAAGAATTTATCGCCACGATTTCCGGCGCGGGCGTTTACGGCGAAATGAAATACGAAGCCGGCGTTCATCGTGTCCAGCGCGTGCCGAAAACGGAAAAATCCGGACGGCTCCACACTTCGGCCGCGACTGTCGCGGTTCTGCCGGAAATCGAAGAAAAGGAAATTGAGATCAGCCCGAACGACATTCGCGTTGATGTTTACCGCTCATCTGGACACGGCGGACAATCTGTCAATACCACCGACTCCGCGGTGCGCATTACACATCTTTCAACCGGTCTTGTCGTCACTTGCCAAGACGAAAAAAGCCAAATCAAAAATAAAGAAAAAGCGATGGGAGTTTTGCGCGCGAGAATTTGGCAGAAGCAAGAAGAAGAGCGCCAGGCGAAAGAAAGAACGCAAAGATTATCGATGGTCGGCTCCGGCGATCGCAGTGAGAAAATCCGCACTTACAATTTTCCGCAAGACCGCATTACCGATCACCGCATTCAAAAATCATGGGGCAACATGGAACCAATCTTGGACGGTGATATTCAAAAAATCATTGATGAACTCAAAAACGCTGATCGAAAAAATCAGCTTGAAGAAATTTTGAAAAGCGAATGATGATCGAAGAACTGGTCAAGAGCTCAAAAGTCGGGCGAAAAATCGCCGAAAAGATTTTGTGCTATTTGCTTGGTCTAAATTCTGCCGAGTTATTTTTAAAAAAGAACGACAAGGTCTCACCAGCGATTTTTCGCAAATTCAAAATACTCGAAAAGAAAATTATTGACGGCTTCCCGTTTCAATATGCCATCGGAAAAGCGGAATTCTACAGCCGGGAATTTTTTGTTGATAAAAACGTATTAATTCCACGACCGGAGACAGAGCTGATAGTTGAATGCGCGGTTCGCCACTTACAAAAATTTATTAATTCATATCAATCAACCAAACCCATCTCAGCCAAATCTCCGCAACAACAGAACGGCGTCTTTTATCGACGATCGTCGATAAAAGACGCCTCTGAAACTTTGAACATTATTGACATTGGAACCGGATCGGGATGTATTACAATTTCACTTTATGAAGAGATTGTGCAAGGGTTCGACCCTTATAAACAAGGGTCGAACCCTAATATAAAATTACTTGCAACTGACATAAATAAAAACGCACTAAAAATCGCCAAAAAGAATGCGAAAAAGCATTACGCAAAAATCAAATTCTATAAATCAGATTTATTTTCAAACAAAAACCTACCGAAAAAATTCGGTTTGATTTTAGCGAATTTACCGTATTTAAAACCAGATTATAAAGGACTTGAACACGAACCTCGCCTTGCACTCGATGGTGGCAAAGACGGATTGAGAATAATTGAAAAATTAATTTGTGATTTGCCAAATCATCTCAACCAAAACGGTCTCGCAATTTTAGAAATTGACCCCTCACAAAAAACCAAAATCTCCCGTCTCACAAAATCCTTGAATTTAAAAACGACTTTCAAAAAAGATCTCAACCACCGAACTCGTCTGGTATTGATTTCGATTCAATAAAATAGTACTTTTATCACGAGAAGTGAATGCTGCCGTGCAGGAGGAACCACATGCCAGTCGTAATCGGTGTCATCAATCAGGATGTCCAGATCGTGCGAACCGGCGGTAAGCCGGTTCAGGCAGACTTCCAGAGGGTCCGTGTCGGAGGTCGCGTCCTCTTGATCACCGATGAGGACGGGAAGTTCCAGTTACTCCTCGCTGTGGGAACAGACAGCGAGGCCGTTTTGGCGGCTCTGGACGACTCCGAAGTCCGAAAGGAGCTCTTGTTGCAGGCACGCCTCGACACAGTCGAGAACCAGCCAGGGCTCCGCTCCGCTGCCGCAGCACTTGGGAACGCCCAGCTCGGTGCTGACCCCGCGCGATCCTGACTTTTGACGGTCTCGCCTCAGCTTCTTCCCCACGCCCGCGCGTAACCCGCGCGGGCAGTTCGTTTTTTGGTGTCATTCTGAGCAAAGTGAAGAATCTCTCGCTCCGCCGGCTGGCGGATGCGAGTCTAATCTAAAACAAGTTCAGAGATCCTTCTCCGCCTGAGGCGGATCAGGATGACACGAGATTAGCTGCCCATCTCTCCCAGCTTGACTTTGATATCCTGCTTCTTGCCGTCACGCAGGACTTGCAGAGTTACTTCATCGCCCGGATGGTATTTACTCAAAACATTCACCAGCGAATTCCCTTGGCCGAGATCGTCATTGTTGATCTTCAAAATTACATCGCCCTCTTTTATACCCGCTTTGTCGGCAGGGGAATCCTTGACCACGCCCGACTGGCCGATGTCAGAATTCCCAAGCACGATCACACCCTTGTCTGCCTCGATGCCTTTGATCGCAGCAATTTTCTGGTCAACTGTCGCGTAGCGAATTCCAAGATATGGTCGGATAATTTTGCCGGATTTCTTAATCGAATCAACTGCCGGTTTCAGATAATTGATCGGGATCGCAAATCCAATCCCCTCCGATTGGCCTTTGGCGGCAGTGGCAACATTAACCCCGATCACTTGGCCTTTTAAATTGACTAATGGGCCGCCGGAGTTACCTTCGTTAATCGCTGCGTCAGTTTGTAAAAGTCCCTCTAAATTTTCAGTGCTGGAAGATGTGCCGGAAGAGTCTCCTGCTTGAATTGATCTTTGTTTACCAGATAAAACTCCAACCGTGACCGTGTTTTGAAATTCTCCCAAAGCATTTCCGATCGCGATTAACTTTTGTCCAATGTCTAAATTATCGGAATCGCCAAAGTCCACTACCGGCAAATTCTTGGCCTCAATTTTCAAAACCGCAAAATCGAATGCCGGGTCAAGCGCCACGACCTTCGCGTCATATTTTTTGCCGTCTTGCGTGATAACTGAATATTTTGCGCCGTCAATTTCCGCAACATGACGGTTTGTCGCGATATAACCGTCAGAAGTTATCACAAAACCAGACCCGCCACCTTGCTGTTTTTGAACTTGGGTTTGCGGCTGGCTTAATCCGCCGCTACCAAAACCAAATGAAAAAGGATTTATCACTTGGACATCTTTGGTGAAAATTACACTCACAACCGCCGGCGAAACTTTATTGACCGCGTCAACCGTCGAAGAATCCTCCTTGACCATAACATTCTCGACTTTTTGTGACGAGGGCAAATTCACATTTCCGTTTGAGTTAATTCCAACCAGTCTCTGGATCGTACCGCTCGAGAGAACTAACGCCACCCCGCCAACTCCTCCCAAAACTCCCGTGACTAAACTCAAAATTACGATAAAAATTATAAACGCGCGATTTGCTTTGTTGTTCATCGATTTTATTTTTTACTTTCTTCTTTATCCTCTTCTTTTTTGTGCTCACCAGAAAGCGCGCCAAGATAAAACGATATCAGAACCGCCAGAACTGTCACGAAAATCGCGTAGATAAGTTCTGATTTCAAACCCTGGCCGGGCGAAATATAGCGGTTGATCGCGTCTTTCACGACTTCGTTCCACGCCAGCGCGGCGACAAATCCAAAAGCAGCCGTAAACAAAGTTGAAAAGGTTCTGATCACCTCTCCGCGAAAACTTAGCTTCTCTTTTTTTGTTTCCTTTTCAGCCATTTTTAATTGTCATCCTGAGTGCAACGAAGGATCCCAATGAGATTCTTCACTACGCTCAGAATGACACGGAGTTAATTCTTCAACTCTTCTTGAAACTTATTTCTCACTTCTTCGGGATCTGTTTTGCCTTTCGCTTCCCGCATTGCTTCCCCGACCAAAAACCCCAACACCTGCGTCTTGCCACTTTTATATTTTACCACCGCGTCTTGGTTTCGGGCAATGACATCCTCTACAATCGCACTGACATCAACACTTTCCATATTATTTGAGGATTCTGAAATTTCGCTTAAAGATTTTCCGGATTTCACGGCCTCCTCAACCATTTTTTTAATAACACCCGAAGAAAGCTGTGCTTTTGAAATCATCTCGCCCACTTTAACTAAACTTTCGTCTGGCAAATTCAGCGCCGAGCGGTTATTGACCAAAATTCGAATCACTTTGTCAGGAGATTTTATCTTTTCCTTAATAACATATGAAGATTTATCGGCAAGATTTTTATCTTTGACGATAATTCTGATTTCATTCTGCGTGATCCCGATTTTTTCCAGTTCGGCTTTGAGAACAGTCGGCATTGTCGGAAGGCCGGATCTCATTTTTTCGATCTCACTTGCGAATTCATCCGCGGTTAAATCAAACGGCGGCAAATCAGGCTCCGGAAAATAGCGATAATCTTTCGCCTCTTCTTTTTCCCGCATCGCGAAAGTCTCATTGCGATCGGCATTGAAACCACGGGTGACTTTGGTTGTTTTTTTCGGCCATTTTTCGAAATTTTCCCGCAGACGTTTTTCTTCGTACGCTAACGCTTTTTCCACGAATCTAAATGAATTAATGTTCTTGATTTCCACTATTTCCGACATACCAGCTTTTGATTTGACACTAATGTTTGCATCGGCTCGCATCATTCCTTTTTCCATGTCCGCATCGCTGACACCCAAAGTTCTCAAAACCGTCCGCAGAGTTTCCAAATATTCCCGCGCCATCGCTGGGGAAGTGATGTCCGGCTCGCTGACAATTTCAACCAGCGGTGTGCCAGCACGATTTAAATCAACAAAAGAATAATCCGCGCCTGCCGGATGAACTAACTTTCCCGCGTCTTCTTCCAGATGGACCCGGTTTAAACTGACGTCGCCGAGCGAAGTTGAAACATTTCCGCCCTCGCAAAACGGTTGATCATATTGCGAGATCTGATAACCTTTCGGCAGATCCGGATAGAAATAATGTTTGCGGTCAAACTTAGAAACTTTTTGAATTTCGCATCCAAGCGCTAAACCAAGCTTGATAGTTTTTAAAATCGCCTCGCGATTTCCTACCGGCAAAGTCCCGGGCATTCCCATGCAAATTGGGCAGGTCAAACTATTCGGCTCTTTTTGAAAAGCATTATTGTCGCAAGAGCAAAACATTTTGCTCTTAGTATTCAGCTGAGCATGAACCTCAAGCCCAATTACAGTTTGAAAATTACTTTCTTTCATTTTCTCAAATCCTCCGTACTGTAACCATATTTTTCCGATAATGCCAAAAATAATTCTTCAGTTCTCCTCAAAAATTCTTCCAGCTGGTGGAAGTCATCTTCTGTGACTGTTTGCGCAGATTCATTTTTTCTTTTAACTATATCTCCCATCCGCGCAAGATAATCGGCGGAAAAATCACTCTCTCGCATTTCTACCCGCAAATTTCTTTCAACCTCCTCCCATCTTTCCAGCTTCTCCCGCAAACCGTTTCCTTCGGCAATTTGTGGCATTTCTTTTATATATCCTCTTATCATCTCGGGCGAAACCATTATGCCACCATTCAAAACTGCTGGTAAAAAATTATTCAACTGTTTAAAATAAGACCCGTATAAGTCTCTTGCCCTTATCCCCCAACTTTTAGACTCTACTGGTTCTTCTCCTGTAATTTTTTCACCCATTTTTGAATGCTCCTAGCGCGATTAAAAAATTTTTGATTTTGCGTAAAACCTCATCCGGATTTGAAATATGCGCGTCGTGGCCTACTTCATGAACCAACTCATTTCTAACTTTGTGCGCCTCCCACATTTGCTGGTAAGAAGAATACGGCACGAGCTTTTCGACTTTGCGCAAACGGTCAGCAAAAGTTTCGCCACGGATTTTGGCGCGGCGCAAAACCGAATCAACCAACTTATCCGCTTCGATGATCGCCAGTTTCGGTTCCATTTGCTCGATGTCATTCCAAATTCTCGAAATCTCACCGTGCGGATAAACCGCGAATCCGCCCCTTGGAAAAATCAACTCGATCAATCGGGCGATCCCCTTTTCGATCAGCCGGAAAGGAGACAAAGAATCGACTTGTTTCTTTTTTTTATAACGACGGTTTGACATTGTTTATATTAATTGCTTTTTCAAACTGGTGGGCCACATTCAGAATTCTGCCCTCGCTTAATTGCGGGCCAATAACTTGCATCCCAACCGGCAATTTCTTGCCGTCGCGCGTGGCAAATCCCGCCGGCACGGAAACTGCCGGCACGCCAGCCGGATTGATTGGCACAGTATAAACGTCCGACAAATACATTTGCACTGGATCGTCTGATTTCTCGCCGATTTTAAATGCCGGAGTGGGGGAAACTGGCGTGACAATGACATCAACTTTTTCAAAAGCGTCTTCGAAATCTTTTTTCACCAGCGTGCGAAGTTGCATCGCTTTTTTATAATAGGCGTCATAATATCCGGCAGACAAAACATAAGTCCCAAGCATAATTCTGCGCTTTGCCTCTGCCCCAAATCCCTTGCCCCTAGATTTTGTATAGACTTCTCTAAGACTGGAGGCCTTGCCTGCCGGCAGGCAGGCTGGAAGCTGGTGGCTGGAAGCTGATATGCTGAAGCCATATTTGATACCATCATAGCGTGACAAATTCGAGCTTACTTCCGCCGGCTGTAAAATATAGTAAACCGCCATGCCATAATCGGCGTGAGGCAAAGAAATTTCTATAATCTCCGCGCCGAGAGATTTCAGTTTTTCAATCGCACTTTTGATTGCTTTTTCGACATCTTCGTCCATCCCAGAGTAGGTATGCGTCGTACTCGTCCGAACACCAGAGCTAGAGACAACAAAATATTCTTTCGGCACTCCAACTTTTAAGCCCTTAATTTCTTTACCGATTTCACTAGAATATTCCGGCACTTTATCAATCAGCGTTGTTGAATCAAGCCGATCACGACCAGCAATCACTTCCATCATTATCGCCGCGTCTTCAGCTGTTTTTGCGATTGGGCCAATTACATCCAAACTCGACGCCATTGCAATTACGCCGTAGCGAGAAACCCGACCGAAGGTTGGTTTCAGCCCGACTACGCCGCAAAGCGATGCCGGCTGGCGGATCGATCCGCCAGTATCGGTGCCAATCGCGCCAAGACATAAATCCGCGGCTACGGCGGCGGCGGAGCCGCCGCTCGATCCGCCCGGAACCCTCGTTGTGTCCCAGGGATTTTTGGTCGTGAAAAAATCAGAATTTTCCGTTGAAGAACCGTGAGCAAAGGCATCCAGATTTGCTTTGCCCAAAATTACCGCGCCGGCATCTTCCAGTTTTTGAACTACCGTCGCGTTGTAGCAGGGGACAAATCCTTTCAAAATATTCGAAGCGGCGGTTGTCTCAACCCCCTTGGTGCAAAGCAAATCTTTGATCGCGATTGGAATTCCATCCAGTTTACCAAGAGACTTGCCGGCGGCGCGGCGCTTATCAGATTCTTTTGCCTGCTCCAGCGCTTTATCTTTCGTGACACAAATATAAGCTTTTATTTTTTCGTCAACTTTTTCGATTCGATCCAAAATCGCCTGCGTCAACTCAACCGATGTAATTTTTTTCTCGGCTAATAATTTCGCGGCCTCGGCAATGGTTAATTCGTATAGATTCATTGCTTGTCCTCAATTACCTTTGGAACAATAATTGAATTCTCATTTTTGCGCGGAGCATTTTCCAGAAGCTCCTCGCGCGAACACTCGCTCGGCAGAACTTCGTCCTCGCGCATTACATTTTCCAGTCCGGTCACCTGCGATGTCTCTTCAATATTTTTCAAATCAACATCATCAATTTTTTTAAACAACTCCAACACATCGGAGAGCTGCTGGCGAAATTTTTCAACTTCGTCATCAGCCAATTCCAAACTTGCAAGCTTCGCGATCTGCAAAACTTCTTCTCGTGTAAGCATCATTTATATCTTATCAGAGAACCCCAAAAACGCAAGAATTTACTCTTTTGCGGTTAGATAGCGGAGCAAGATTGTCCAGAGTGCACCGAGGGTGCCGGCGAAAAATATTTCCTCAAGCGGAGTATTTAAAAACAATGGCCAGTTTTTGCCGAGATTCCAAAACTCTACGACAAAATTCGGAAAAAATACTAAGCCAAGATTTATCGCCCCGATCGTGAATGCGCCGAAAATTACTGCCGGGAAGATGCTTTTCCAATCTCTCCTGATTCCGGAGATCATTAAAATGATCCAAATAATCAGGAAAGAGAAATTAAGACAGTTCATCGCGTTCAAATTAGTAAAAGCTTTGAAAGTTGCGAATAGAGCAAACCCCGCGATCAAAAATAATATAATATTTCGCCAGTTCAATTTTAAGTTTTTGCTTCGCGCAATGAAAAAACTCCCAACCACGACCGCGATTCCTCCGGCACAAAAACAATAAATCGGCGTTTCGATACTCAATGGTTCAATTGCTTTAATCAAAAGCGGCGGATTCCAATAATCCGGCCGAAACCAAATATCCAGAAATCCAAAGGGAACCAAAAGTAATGACCCGAAAATCTGTATCTTTCGGGTTTTGGGCGACAGAGCAAACGAAACAATCCAAGCGGCCAGAAAGATTATGTCACCAAACTGAAATGCTGTCATTATT
>Ga0315284_10006425_pt1 | contig 16731 bp, 22 predicted proteins | sample YL17G09_16_MG_FD_203696 | JGI IMG/M metagenome (GOLD analysis project Ga0315284, IMG submission 203696) | Sediment microbial communities from Yellowstone Lake, YNP, Wyoming, USA - YL17G09_16 | ecosystem: Environmental > Aquatic > Freshwater > Lake > Sediment | place: USA: Wyoming | collected...
ATCCCCCGCTCGATACTGAATGTAGGGCAGCAATCGCTTCCATTGCTTCTTGAGCAGCGCCTCGACGCTACGATTCGCGCCACTGATACAATACTGAGTCAGTTCTAACGCCTCAGCCCGAAGGCCATGCATCGTAGCGGGGGTCTGCTCCCACCTTAGACTGGAGGCGAACCGCTGCACGCTCTCTGCCAACCAAACCGCTGGGGTGCGTTGTGCGACAAGGCCTCTACGATTGGCGTTCTGTGCCTGCAGAGCTAACTGCATCGCAGCGAAGATCTGATCGTCAGAGAGTTCCGTCGGCATCCGCACCGCCGTCTCAATCAACTCAAGCGCTCTGCGTACCTGGGAGTGTTGTGGAGTTCCTGGGGTGCAAGAACTCTCATAAATAGGAAGAAGCTCCCGCAGGCATTCTAACATAAAGAATGCCCCATCTCTTCTTGGGAGAAGCCGCGTGAACTTTTCCACAAGCGCCCGAAGCTGCGCCTCCTCCGCACGACCTGATATAATAGACATTTAAATACCCCTTCCCCTGCGGTTCTGAATTGCCGTACTTAAACGCTTGCCAAGCCTATCTCCCCGCAACCCACGCATCGCGGGAAGCAGAGAGCCGCTTGCCGATAGGACACCAAGATCGAGGGGGGCCTTATGGAAATAGAGCACCGTAGCCCAGGCCCGCATGTCAATGGAGTCATGCTGATAGGCGCGTCGTAATACTGGATTAGGCAGGGCTTGCAGATAGGCTTCTGCGTCTTGTACGGTACTCATCATTTCGTACACAGAGCCAAAAGAGGTGAGTAACTTCGCAGTAAGTTTCACGTTATCGTTACAAAACTGGCTCAGTTGGCGCATCTGCTCTCGTAATAGGGTGGCCAGCACAATGTGATTCCCTGTCCCCTTCAGGGGAGCAAGGTCACCGCCCATCATCGTCGCCACCGCGACATTATCCATGACTTGTCGCTGGATGAGGGACGCGATTGGGCCAGAGGAGGTCGATACCCCCGTAACGGATATAGCCTGGATGGCTTGTTCCAAAATATCATGCTGGAAGTAGTTGATGCGAGGAGGAATGGCAAAGTAATCAATCAATCGCTCTAATCCAGAGCGCGTCTGGTAAGGCAACTCCTGATCATCGGCGAGGAGGGCTCTACGGCGAAGCTCTGCAACCGCGAGCGCAAAGGGTTTGTACGCAAGCTGTTGGTCTGCGTATTGGCGGTTGAGTTCAATCAACTCTCGAATCAGTCGAACCAGCGTCGAGTCAAAGCCTTCAGGAATCCAGTTTAATCGAAGACGCAGAAAGTAATCCAGCACCAGAGCCGTCAAGAGATGAATATGGTGTTGGTCAAGGAATTGAATCTGGGTCTCCCAACCCTCCGTCAGTTGAGATGGGTCAGCCTGGGCACCAATTCTATGCCTGCGCGAGGCGCCTCCAATGGTCGTGAGCCCCTGATCGTTCATCCGAAGATAGGATCGAAACGAATCAGGAACTAACGCAGGATCCATCTTCGGCAGTCCCCGATCCGCCAGCCAAAAGTTGGTCTGATTAAACCTCGAAGTAGCTTCAGGTAGGATATACTGCTGAAAATCCGCCTCCACCTTCTTCAGTGAACCTAAGCGCCGATACCCGCTATCAAACGCTTCCGTCAGCCTCTGAATCCCCATGTCATTGTACTCGCTAGAGTAGTTCACGTACACGACCAGATTGAATGGATACAGTTTTACAACCACAGGAAACCCGTACCGCCACCTCTGTTCTTGAGTGTGCTTGTGAAAATTCGAGAAGGTCACCGTCTGCAGCGGCATCAACAACTCAGGCACGATGTTGCTAAACTCCAGGTTTTCCTTATCCACGAAGTCAGCAATAAGATCCGGCCCCTCCAGTGTATACATTTTATTGCTGAGCAGCGCCTTGAGCGCATCTTTGGGCGTGTACAAGGTTAGAAGGAACCAGGCCCTCGCCCCGTTGGGATCGTTCGGCGGCGCTAAATTCGGATGGCGAGCTGCCGTCCTCATCGTCTGCCACTGCTTATCCAGAGCAAGCAGTTCGATGATCTGACCAATCGTGCGGCTTGGCGTCATCGGGTCCTTCAGCGCCCGACGCATCAGCGCGATGTTCTTCCGCCCCCAATGAGCGCGCTCGTACTCGGCCTTCATCTCAAAGAACACCAACTGAATGGCTTCTACCTCGGGCGATACCTCCGCCCCCACACGAGCCAGTGCCTTCCTGTTATTCGCTCTCATTCGATATTCCTTAAAATTCGTTTAAGCACGGCATCCAGCGTCTCTTCCGCCGCCTCTGTACCCGAGCGAGTCACCGCCCTCGCCTCTCGTTGCGCCAGCGTCTCCCCCGCCTGCTCCGCAGACTCTCGAAACGCCCTCTGGGCTGCGGTTTCTCGACCCCTGGGAAGGACAACCTCAGGCTGTCTAGCGGCTACCTTTGCTCTGGCCAGTTCCGTCTCTGCCTTTGCGACAAGGCGAGAGAGTTCAGTGATGGAGGCAGCCACTCGACCCTGGTTCGCCGCGATGCTATGCGCGTTAATCGCTGCCATCTTGAGCGCCTGGCCTGCTGCCAATCCCACAGGATTATTCTTGAGCCGGGATAACTTCGATTCAAAGTCGCGGCCAATATCCGTCAACGCGGCATCGGAGAGTTCTCCGTCCGCGTTGCGCTGAATCGCCCGCACCAATTTCTCGGCGAGAGCATCGCCAGGCACCGCATTCTTCCAGATCTCCAGCACGTTAGAGGCACACGAGGCCGCGAACTTCTTCTGGTTCTCTGGGCTTAGAGAAAGCACCGCATTGCGGATGACCTTCGAGAGATTCCGCTCGTTGGCGATGGACACCAGCGGAGACGAGGCCCCTACCTCCATCACCAGCCGGTCGTAGATCATGCGATCCCCAGCAAGAGAGGCAGCCAGCTTCGGATTAAGGGCATGAATTACTGCAAACTCAAAAGCGTTCAGCGCCACGCCAGCGGCCTTGATCCCCTTCTGCGCGAGAAACAGAAGGAGCGCCTTCACCTTTCCACCCAGTACAGCACGGATTAGCTTTTCTCGCGCCTCTGCCGTCTTTGGGTTCTCTGCCGCGAGCACTGCCGCGACCTCACCCTCTGAAGCCCCAACCGCTGCTAAGGCCGGCGCCCATTTCGGCGTAAACTGAAAAGATGTCGTGCGTCGGGTGAAGAGAGCCGCAGCTCCCAGACCGAGCAAAAGAAGATGGCCTGGTTTCATGAAAATCCTTAGTAGAGTTCGCGGAGCAGCTTCTCCAGAAAGTCGATCTCTACCTTTCTTTCTGTCAATCGAGCCGCCTTTTCCGCAGCTTCCGCAGCCTCTGTGGCGCCCTTTGTCACTCCCTTAGAGGGCAGGCCAGGGGAGGCCTTCATAGGGGGACTCTTGACCGAAGCTGCCAGGGCTCCATGGGCGGCTCGACTCTTCTCTACGCTCATGAGCATGTCGAGGTAGTGAGACACCCGCTTCTCCTCTGCTGAGAGCGCGCTGGGGCTGGTCAACGAGGCCTTCTCAATCGAATCTATCGCAAGTTCCGCATACGATGGCTTGCCATTCCGAATGGAGATCTCCCGAAGCTGCTTGATGCGAGGCTTATTAAGGGCCTCCATCTGCGCCGCCGTGATCTTCTGATCGGCACGAGCTCGGATGGTGCTCACTGCGTCCAGGGCCAACTGCTTAGCGTTCGTCCCCTTGAACACGCCGCCCTCAAACAACTGCGCAGACCGAAAGGCGCACTTTGCTGCGAACATCCGCTGGCGCTGCGGAGAAAGCAAGGACAGCGAGTTGAAGATCTTCGCCTCCACGTTCGTCTCTTCCGCCAACTTCAGGAGCGTCGGGTTATTAACAATCCCCTTCGCGTACACGGGCCATAACTCCTCGGGCGTCACCAGCTTCGCGAGATCTGGAGAGATGGAGTACAGCACCGCGAACTGATAGGCGCGAGGCGGGTTCGTTTTACTGAACGGAGCCACCCTATCCGAGGGCGGGAGTAATGCGGCTTCTCCTACCCTGAAGCCTTGTACGACCTGTGCCGTCAACTCCTGCGTGAGGTCCTTCAACTGTGCAGAGGCCTCAGCTTCGAAGGTCGAGGTAGCTTTCGCAGCCTGCAGCGACGAACGAGAAGTAAACGCCGCCGAAGTAAGGTCGGAGGTTGACCTCTTCTTGTTTTGCGAGAAGAGAAAGAAGAGACCTCCGCCTACGAGAAGATAAGGAAGAAGTTTCATATTACTTTCCCTTTCGTTTTGCAGACGCCTGGTCCGACTTGGCTAAAAATTGGGCCTCGCTCATCGGGCGAGAGAAGCTCGGATTATCTAAATATTCTTTCAGGGTTCGGAACAGTGGCGTCCGTTCTTTTCGCTCTGAGAGCGTGTGCTCGACCCTGATGACGCCATTCTGGTACAGCGTAATCGCCAAAGGAAACATGGCACGGTCTGGCTCGACGTCCAGTGGAGCACGCTTCGCTTTCTTGAAGGTGTAGACCGTCGACCCTCCCAGCCATGGCTGCATCACCGGATGAGAAAGAAAGGCATCGACCTTGTCACGATAGACCTCTTTGTTTGCGACCTTGCCAATGTTCTGGACGGCACTGAAGAGTCGGTCATAGAGGTTTGGGTCTTCGAGAAGAAAGAGTTGGAAGCTTGGGTTGTCGAGGAGCCAGACTCCACCCGTAATGGTCTCGTAATTCCTGCTCTGGGCGTAGGAGTATCTCTTGCTTCGAGCCCAGTGATGCGGCATGCGCCGCTCATCGAGCGCGATAAAGGCATCCTCCAGGCTCAGGTTTGGGTTCTGAATGACCTCTTTCTGTATCCAGAAATCATAGTTGTCCAAGAGCCAGATCAGGAAGTCAGAAGGAACCTCGTAAGAAGACGCCGCCTCCTTCATCTCTTCATCGAGGGCTCGTGGTTGCTTATCACCTAACTCTGGAATGACGTTATACGGGTCAAACACCCTCTTCTGGCGCCACAGATCCAGTAAGATCTGCGTCGTCGTTGAGAGCGCTCCAATCCGAGACATCCGAGGCAAGCCAGAGATCTTCGACTTTGGAGGCTTAGCCTTTGGGTGTTTAGGCAGCACCTGATCGGAGAGTGATAAAAACCCTGAGCCATACTTTTTCTCTGCATCGGAGAGGGTACGATAGAGCCGCTGGCTTGTTTTGTTCTCTTTGATAGTGCGATAATTCAGGTCGACGACTCCATTCCCGTAGACGATCACAGACTCTGGGATCTGGTGCGGACCAAAGCGGTTCCTATCAGTTTTGTGAAGATGATTGAAAGTGTAGTGGCCCACCTCAGGCCCGATCCACGCATCGAACGCTGGAATATCGCGAAAGTGAGCCAGGGTCGCTGGGATCTCGATGGGGTGAATGTTACGGATGAGTTCAAACACCTTATTCATGTAGTCAGGGTCTTCAAGCGTGAACAACTCGAACGATAGATTCTTTAATAGTCCTAAAATCCGAAATGGATTTGTGTGATTTCCGTAGCCCTGGTTTCCCGCGAGTTGTAATGCAAAATTCGCACTTACGCTCGGGTTTGAAAGTAACTCCGTGATGTAGGGCGGGATGTCATCCACTGCAGTGCTAGGCAGTTGAGTTCTGGCGTTACGATTTTGATGATACAACCACTCCAAGAACTCCGAGGGAGCTTCTGGATCGCTGGCTACATCCCTCACCGTGTCAATCATCGCCATGTACCCATTAATTCCTAGCGAAGATCCGCGCCAAGCGATGTCTTCTCCCTGGCGCCATAACTCGACCAGCGAATTCGTGGTCGGGCGCATGGCACCGACACGATGGGTCTTCCCTTTCTTCTTTACGCCAGCGACCAGGGCGTTCGGGGCAACGATGTCTCCAAACCCGCCAGGGTGCTGCTTCGCAAAAAATCGCTTAAAGAGTGCCCGGCACATGGTTTGGAGGGTGACGGTGTCAAAAGCGGAGATGCTCTTGTTGCGATAGGCCCGCTCCAGGTCAGCGTAGGCGTACTTAAAGGCGCGGTAGTCGTCGGTTTCGCTAAGTTGCTCCGTCCATCGGTCGAGGTTCTCCTGGCTCTGAACCGTCCGTGGGGTAAACGGAGGGAGCGTGAGGTTTTCGAGGCGAAGGAGATCATAAACGGCGCTGGCCGTCGCCTCCAGGTCAAGAAACTCATTGTCAGAGATTTTTCCGCGTAGATGGGCGTCTCCAAACGCCCGTCGAATCTCGTTCAACTCTGTAATCTTGACGTCGCCCATCATCTTCTGATGAAACGATTCGGCGACGGTGCTGCCGACGATGTCCTCGCGAGAGTTTCCCTTCCTCGTCAGCTTGGGTAGCTTGTTATTGGGGTTGATCCTCGGTGTGATGATCGGAGCGTTCGCGGCTGGGGTTTCCTCCAGCGCATGAAGCCAGTTTGCCATCGCCTTTTTCGACCAGAGAGGGCTCGTGGAGTCCACCGAGGTGGCATGGATGGCCTTTGCCCATCGAACGCCAACCATGGAGCCGATGGCCCCAATATGTACGGGAAGCCCGTGATTCTCCGCCCATCGGCACCATTGTTCGCCAGTGCGGTATTTCCAGGGGCGAGAACCTCCGAGGAAGAGCACCTCGAACTGCCCGAGGTATGGCTCAATATCGCGTGGCTCCATGCCGTCTTGCACGGCCAGCGCCAATGGCGTAGAGCTTCTCGTCATCTTTCGCAGTTCTGGTATCCACGACAAGCTAAACCAAAGAGACTCCAGCCCCCCCGCGACCTTGTCTGGGATGATGATAAAGTCAGGCTTCAATGGGATGCAGCCCTTGAGAGTTTTTCGATACGCAGGCTCGTCAAACTCTCTCTCGCTACGCCAGTCGACGTAAGCTCCGTTATCGAGGGCGAACGGAGTGCGTGCCGGGGTCTGGCCCCGATTCGTCATTTCTCGAATATTGTGCTGGTCGAGGATAGGTGCCCAGCCGCTACTTCGGGAGACTCTCCCAGTATAGGCGTAGAGTTCGTTACTCATCGGGAAACCCGTTTCTGGTTCACGAGCTGCCTGGCGTCGCCCTCTACGTTGTACGCCAAGAGCAGCATGAGCTCTCGCTCTAATTCGCGCAGAGGGGCAGATTCAGAGCGTCGCAGAACGTCGGCGAGCTGCGCAGCGGTCAAGACGATGGCCTGCACCCAGGGCTCACTACGCATGACCTTCCGACCTTCAAGGGGAATCAAGCGGTTCGTAGCGTCCTGTAGCTGCCTCTCTGCCTTCTCGTAGAGCGCAGTGAGCGCTGTCTCTCCCACATCTCCCACAACGGTTTGTTTCTTCATTGACAATCCTTGCTAACTTGCTATCATGCAGTCAATCAGTCAGAATATTCATAGGCTGATGCGGAGTCCTATGGATGACATCAAGACAATCACGATCAGGCTGCGGCACGACCTTCATAACGACGTGAAGGTGCTCTTGGTCAAGAAGAATGCCAGCTTTCAGAGCGTTGTGGTAGGGTTTTTAGAAAACCTACGAAACGCCAAGGAAACCACTGCCAAAAAGGTAAAGGCGCGGAAATGAATGACATTCGCCTTTTAAAGAACGAGATTGAGTATTGTTCGTGCGGATGTATTGTCGCCCACCGCGCCCTACTCGATAAGGATGGGCGGCTCGTCTTTAAGCTGTATTTCCATAAACTCTACATGGAGAAGCACACGATATGATCTACTCCCCTTGCTGCGACGACCCGAATACCACGCCCGAAGTGCTCGAAGAGTATTACTGGCTCTACTTTACGTGGACCTCTCATTCGCTGCACGAGGGGTGTATCGCGATTGCCAAGAACCCAAATATCTCCAGGGCGCTGCTTGCGAAGGCGAGCCTCCACACGACAGCGGTGGCGCGTAATCCCACCTTGCAACTCCTCCTCTTGGAGGATCCAGCGTGGGTACGTCGGAACATCAACCCCCATATCATCGCCCTGGCGTTGAGCCATTCACAGGAGCCAGTATGCCGCAATTAGATTTATTCGGCCCTCCGCCGCCCCCCAGCCACGCTGTTTCATTGCGAGTGGTGGAGCCTGCGCCAGCCCCCTCCTCTCCAGAGGAGACGACGGAAGAGACTCCTTCGACGCCAGGCGCCAAGAAGCCCAAGATTCGCTTCCCCAATCAGCGAGAGAAGGTGCTCGACTTTATTGTCGCTAAGGGGAATAAGGGCGCCACTGACGATGAGATTTCGAAAGGGATGGGCCTACCCCTCCAGTCGATCAACGCACGGCGCGTGGAGTTACGAAAACTCGGGTTTATCTTTGACTCTCGCCGGTTTCGGCGAACACGCAAGGACAAGCCCGGTGCCGTCTGGCTTGCAACCCCTGAAGGGCTGCAAGCGCAACATCGGTTTATGCTAGCGGCACAGGAGGCCCAACGGCTGGCGTTGGCCCTGGCCCAGGAGGAGGAACTGGCAAAACAAAAAGCACTGGAACAAGCGCAACAACAAGAGCAGCAACCAGAACAGGAGGTCGAACATGTTGACAGTTAATTTAGTCGGAACTGGAGAGAAGCGGAAGGTCGAGAACCTGACGGATGCCAAGCGCATCATCTACAGCTATATCAGCGACAGAACTCTACTCTGCACGGAGGTCGTCGACGAAGAGGGGGAGGTCGTGTACTTCGTCGATGTTCGTTCGCCCAGAGACTAATTTAAAAACCTGCTGTCAGAAGTCGGAGACGTACCGCATCTTATTATCGTGGATGAAGGCAATCTCGTAGATAAACCCAAAGGAGCCATATGTTACCAATCATCGTAGAACGGGGAGCCACCAAACTCCTCACCCAGTTACCCGTCAAGTCCATCGCCCTCGACGGCTTTGTGCAAGGCCCGGAGATAGATTTAGACGGAGAGCGCCTGAGTTTTGACCACCATGACAAGTGTTTACGCACCTTCACTCGCGCCACCTGCCAGCAGGTGATGGACTCGCTACTCCTGGGGTTTAACCCAAAGGGCTATACCATCTACATCAACGACGTGGATTCAGATACCGTGCTCGCCTGTTGGTTACTCCAGCACCCGCGTCTGGCGGTTCGCGACGACGTCAGAGCCATTGTCGAGGCCGTAGGAGCCATCGACGCACACGGCCCCGCGTATCCCTTAGGAGAGGGGAACATGCTGGCCGAGGTCTTTTACGAGGGCGTGATGGCGCCTGAGAATGCCTCCCGCCGAGACCGGACCTACGGCTCCTGCGACCTGAAGGGTCTACTCCAGGTCTGCATGGCTCGCTTTGACAAAATGCTCGGAGGCGAGACGTTCGGTGTCGATTTTGTCGACCACGAGCCAGTACCTTACGAGGTCATCCATCAGGGAAAAGGCTGGGCCGTCGTGTATTCCGATGGCTTCGCATTTCCCACTCTTTACGAAGATAACTACAACGCAGTGGTGCTCTATAACCAGCTACCTGATGGTTCCTGGGGCTATACCATCGGTAAGAAGAGCGAGTTCGTGCGCTTCCCCGTCGGCCCCGCTGGAAAGCCAGGAACCATTCTTCACATGTTGGCGAAGGCAGAGCCCGGCTGGGGCGGAGGCTCTACGATTGGAGGAGCACCGAGAAGCCCAGATGGCTCGCGCTCGAAGCTCCCGCCGAAGAAGGTCTTTGAGTTAATCTCAGAGTTACTAGGTGAGGCAGACTATATTGGTCCCGAGACGTCGGACCTGCCAGATATGATGTCGGATGAGTTCCTGCAAGCAGCTCGCGCCTCCGCAGACGCCGCCCGCGCCGAGGAAGACTAAACCAGAATCCGGCGTACCACTCGCGGCCTGTGTCGCCGCACCACCGTCCCGTCCTGCGTGTCGATGATGTCTTCTTCTGGTAAATCCCAATCTGAGCCGTAGGTATAGTATATGGGGCCTCCATAGAAGCCACCATGACCTCGATGGCCGTGACCACCGCCTCCTCGGCTGCCTCTGAAACCACCACCGCCGCCACGACCGCCTCTGAAGCCACCACCGCCGCCACGTCCACCTCGACCGCCGCCACCGCCGCCACGACCGCCTCGACCGACCTCGTCAGCGTCTTCGGTGTCTGCATCATCGAACTCGTCGTCATCATCCTGATCGTCGTCATCGTCGTCGAATTCATCATCGACGTCCTCATCATCGTCTTCGTCGTCATCGTCCTCGTCCGGCCCAAAGTCTTCCCCATCTGCAAGGAAGTCTTCAATCCGACCGATTGCGTCCTCGATCTCATCGTCGTCGATGAGACCGTCTCCGTTCCGATCAAGGAGGCCCGCCAGCTTCGTAACAGGATCGCTCTTCCCCTGCTTCTTATCTTTACGCGCCTGGCGGAAATCCTTCACGTTCTTGATAATGTTCGCGCCAATCTTCTCTAAGTCGGCGAGCATCTGGTTCAGGTCGTCGGCTGCCTTCCCAGAGAGAAGCGCCTGATAGGCCTCCAAACGCGACTTGTCTCCGCGCCCCCGAGAAAGCTGGTTGACAGCTCGCTGCAGCGCGGCTCGGTAGTGCGCTTTGGGGTTCGTGGTGATCTGCGACAGCGCCATCCAGTCTTTCGCAGCGTCTTTACCTTCTTTTCGGATGTCGTTCAGATGGCCGGGCACCTGTAACGCCGACGTCAGGACGCCAGGGTCTTTTTTGGCGATGCCTGATAGCAGGCCCTCGAAGAAGAGTTGATGAAGATAGAGCTCGGCTCGGTTTTTGGCGTATTGGTTGGCAAGTACGCGGGGCGCCACCCGGATCCTTGTTCCTGTAAAACTCATGAAAACCTCCTTAGTTCAGTTTCCTACGCCAGCAGTCTACCCATTTTTCTAACTAGCGACAATAACCTCTTCTTATGCTAGCCTTCTCACAAGGAGATTCACCATGGCCGAACCCTGGATTTACCCCGCTACGCTGGTACGAGCAATCGACGGCGATACCGTTGTCTTGACTCTCTCAAAAGACGTAAGTATCGACTTTGGACTTCGGTTCAAGATGTCCACGCAGGCGCTGTTCACTGGCCCCTTCAGGATCGCAGGCATTGACGCCCCCGAACTCCACTCCAAAAATGCCAAGGAAGTGAAGGCGGCGAAGGCGGCGAAGGCGGCGCTCGAGGAGATCTTACGAATGGGGGCGCTTACGGTGCGCAGCTTCAAGCCGGCTGGAGAACTCGAAGAAGATAAGTACGGGCGCTGGCTCTGCTCCATCGACATTCACCTGCCTGATGGCTCGATTCTGGATCTGGCCACCGAACTTGTGAGACGCAAGCTGGCTGTGGCCTATATGGGAGGCGCCCGAACACCCTGGACCGACGATTAACCACTAACGAAAGGAAAAACGATGGAACCGAATCAATCACCAATTGTTACCAAGCTGGCGATCAGCCTCGCAGGCGAGATGCTGCACCTGGCAGTGATCCAAGACGAAGCGAATCATCTGAACCTCATCGAAGCTGACCTCCGTACCGACGAGGAGGAGGATGACCTTGAGGAGTTCATTCTGCGAGCGAACTGTCTTGCAGAGACAACTACGGTGCTGAAGGGATGCTTCCTGGCGCTCTATCCACAGTTCATGGGCGATCCCGTTTCAACGTATAAATGGGCGCTGGCATCGTTCGCCTCGCCAAACCTGACCGAGGAGGAGTCAAAGGCGCTGACCTCGCTGCAACTCTCGGCGAAGGATGATCTGGGGGATTATCGCACGGAGATGGAGAAGCTCCCGCCCATTGATCTGCCGATGTTCGACCTGCCCGTTGAGGATGAGGATCCGAACCTGCGAGGGAAGATTCGACAGAAGGGACGTGACGTCAAGGATTCTGCGTTCGTGCATCGCCAGCAGCGACGAGTTCACGCGACCTCTCGAGTGATTCGGAGTATCCCTCGAAGGATCCGAGGGGCCTTTGGAAGAGTAAAGGGCAAGCTGGTGAAGGTGAAGACGAATATCCAAGACCGACCACACTACCGACTGAAGTTAGTGAAGCAGGACTAGCCCCCGAATCCTACCTGCAAGCTTAAAAAAAGACGCACCCTCGACGGGAAGCCAAAGGACTCGACCTTTGCTGCTGGGTCGAGAGACTCGCCCCTCTCGTTGCGAATGGTCCATTCTTCGGGAGGTCGCCCCGTGTTGCGGCTCTTCGTGAGGGCCTGGTCGCGAACTGCTCCGAGGGGCTCTGTGGCGGGAATGTCGACCCAAATATCTTCGCCATTCGCGATAAAGAGAATCATCATTTTGACCCGAAAAAACTCCCCTGACAGATTCCGAGGTTCCCCTCTAATTGAGGTACCTGCGAAAACCCAGCCTTTTTGAGGTCGCCCTGCACCATCGTGAGAACTGTAGGGAGTGGGAGAGAAAGGCCTCCAGCGGAGGAGATCGCCTTGATAAGATAAAACGTCAAGGCGCCGTTGGGGCGGCCTAAAAACAGAGCTTGCTCGCTCGTCTGGTTCGATTTACAGCCAGAGATCAAGGCGATGTTCGCCTGCTTGTCTTTTTTAGGGGCGATCCCCTTTTCTTTGGCGACGTCGCTCCTCCATGCGAGATCCACAGGGGTGGGGAACCCTTTGTCACGCTTAGTCGCTTGCCCCATCGGGGAGATCTCTTTCTCCAATCCACCTGAGTGACAACTGTCGGAGACAAAGATGCACTGCACCCCATCTGGGAGAGTTGAGAAGACCCGATGCAGATCGTTATCCCGCACCATATGCTCGTCGGTCCAGTCGAAGTTTTGAGGGCAGAGCACCTCATCGAGCCCATCGACCTCCTCAGAGAAGGCGTCGCGGGTGGCTACCTGCGCGCCGTGGCCGCTGAACATGAAGAACAGCCTGTCTCCAGCTTTTGCGCCCGTGGTGAGCCACGACAGCCGCGATAAAATGGCAGGCGCGGTCGCACGCTTATCTGCCAACAGCCGGATGTTCGATTTCGGGAAGCCGCACTTAGACTCCAATAATACCGCCATGTCGCCGATGTCGTTCAGACATCCCGTGAGAGGGGCGTCTGGATACTTGTTGATTCCGCATAGGAATGCCTTAGAGGTCATTGGGTTTTCCTGATAAAAAGCTGCAGGGGCGTGTCATGCGCCAGCCGGCAGGGGTGTTGAGGATAGCCACCTTTGGTGGTTCCGAGACAGAAGATGTCACCATATTGACGCAAGATCCGCAAGACAGCCTGATCCCGACCCATGGAGTCAAATGCCCCCCAGGCCACTACGATCTTCTGAGACAGCATTGCAGTTCGGGCCAGGATTTTGTCATTCTCTGGCCCTACGCTCTCCACCCAATCGACGCGAAGGGCGGCTGGGTTCGTGGAGCGAAGGGCGAAGAGATTTACCAGTTCAACCCCCGCGAAGCCTTCTCGTTGGGCGAAGAAGACGCACTGGCGCAAGGTGGTGTCTGGCACGGAGGCATCCGCTGTGGATGGGTTCAGGAGAACAAAGAGTAACCGAGATGGAGCCTCCGCCCAGACGCGGGTCAAGGAGTAGCGATACCTACCGTCTTGAGAAATCCGGGCAGTAGATTCGAGATAGGATGTTGGCATTTTCTTGCATCTCAATAGGGATGCAAGATATGTTGACAGATAGGCAAATAAGATGTCAACATGTTAGCGTATAGAAGGAGATTTTTATGAAGATGATCTGTGTAAGGCTCCCTGACGATGTGGCGCAAGAGTTCAAGGTGGAGGCTCGGAAGAATGGTGAGTCGGCCCAGCAGATTCTTGGAGGCTCAGCGTACTCCTATATTGGGAAAGAGTACCCGAAAGATGGGCTCCCTAAAGAAGCCGACCAACTCCCGGCGCGTAAAAAAACCAAGAAGGCCGCACCTCCAAAGAAGAAGGCCCCTACAAAGAGAAAGTGAACTTTGATGACCTCCAAAATGCAACAACGAAGAAGTCAAGCAAAGAAGAAGGCCCGAGAGCGGCGCAAGCTTCTGCGTCGTAAAGTCAAGATCTCCTTAACGGACTATCCCGTCAGCGCGGTCACTCTCGTTAGGATCGAAGGATTTAGTGTATGAACGAAGGACTTATCACAGGCCCGACGCAGACGTTCTGCTCTCACTGTCGCCGAAGTCTGGAGAAGTTCTCGTTCCGTCGGCATCACTACGTGTTCGGAGAACATGGCTACGAGCGGGTCTGTAAGTTCTGTTTTAACGCCGCCCCTGAGCCGAAGATACAGCGCATCCTTAAACCGCAAGGAACCCCAGGGTCTGGGCAAGAGCATAAGCGCAAGGTGTCTATCCAGAAGAAGAAAGCGGCGTATTTTAATCCAAAAGGTCGGCATTGATGCGAGGACAAGATGTGGGTTTACCTACCAAAACAATGTATACCCTCTCACTTTTTTCCGGTGCAGGAGGGCTTGACCTCGGACTCCATCTCGCCGTTCCAGAGGCTCGCGTCGTCTGTTACGTCGAACAAGATGCGTATGCCTGCGCGGTATTGGCAACTCGCATGGAAGAAGAGACCCTACCTCCAGCGCCTGTCTGGAGCGATGTTAGCACCTTCCGAGGCGAACCGTGGCGTGGAAAGGTTCATTGCATCGTTGGGGGATTCCCATGTTTCGTCGCAGGAACCCTTATCCACACAAAACGAGGGTTCTTACCGATTGAGTCAGTGGAAGTTGGAGACTTTGCCCTCACTCACCTCGGTCGATGGCGTCGAGTTACCGCTGTCATGTCACGAACTGGCGCATCTCTTAGAGAAATTAGAGGTACTGGGTTTTTGGATACCATTACCACAGATGAGCACCCATACTATACCAGACAAGTCGTTCGAAAATGGAACACTGATAAAAAACGAAATGAAAGGATATTTAGCCAGCCAGAATGGATCAGTGCCAAAGAACTTGACGGCTGCTACTACGATAAAAACGGCGCTGGGTTCTTTGTCGGGCACGTATTACCTCCCGAAGAGGCAGATGACCACTCCGCTGACTTCTGGTGGCTCGTTGGGCGCTACCTTGCCGATGGATGGAGGGTACAGCGAAAAGGTCGGGAAAACGGTCGAGTTGTCATCTGCTGCCGCCCTGAAAAAGAGGCCGCGCTCTGGCAAGGGATCCAGGCAGCGGGATACCATGCCACCCGAGTCAAGTGTAAAGGTATCCTCAAATTCCATATTACTAAAGGAGACTTCTACGAATTCCTTGGCCCATTCGGAACCTATGCACACGGAAAAGCCCTTACTTCAACAGCTATTGGACTTACCGCCGATAAATCCAGAGCACTTTACATGGGATGGGCAAGCGGAGATGGCTCCCAGTATGATGGACATATTAAAACCACAACCACCAGCAGAGAACTCGCTCTTGGTATGGCTTTGGTTGCCCACCGAGCATTCGGTGTCGTTGCCTCCATATATCAGTCTTCAACTCGAACGTCCTGCACTATCGAAGGACGAACCTATGCACAGAGACCCCAATTTGACGTGGATGTCAACCAGCACAATAGATCTTCGTTTATTGAGGGTATCTACGGATGGAAGCGAGTTAGATCCGTTGAGTCAAGGGGGATTGGTACTGTATACAACATTAGCGTCGATGAAGATGAATCATACATCGCTAACGGCGCAATCGTCCACAACTGCACGGACATCTCAGGAGCTGGGAAACAGGCAGGGATCGATGGACCCGAAAGTGGGCTCTGGCGAGAGTTTGCAAGGATTATTGGCGAAGTACGACCCCGTCTCGTGTTCATTGAAAATGTCGCAGCGCTCGTTGTTTCCGGGCTTGGACGAGTTCTCGGGGACCTTGCCCGCCTCGGGTACGATGCGGAATGGTGCGTGCAGAGCGCGGCCAGTGTCGGAGCACCTCACCAGCGTCGACGATTGTTCTTATTGGCCCACGCCAACGGCAACGCCATACGGGAGCAGCCAGAACGGGATCAACGGCAAGGGCGGCGCAAACGAGCGTCCATCAGCGGGAACTCTCAGCCTGGAGAATCAGGCACGGGCGCTCAGGTCGACGCCAACCGTCAAGGGCAACTACATGGTGAAGGGCCAGGGCTCGACGACGGGGGACGGCATCGCAACGCCTGCGTTGCGATGGAACACGCCGAGGTCACGAGACTACAAGCAGGGGGGCAAGGACTGCCTGACGAGCGACATTCAGAATTTCCGCCCCTCTTCCCCGCAGGGCCAGGAGAAGCCGAGTTCTGGACTCGAGTTCTCGCAGAGTACCCAGACCTCGCCCCCGCGACTCAATCCCCGCTTCGTCGAGTGGATGATGAACTGGCCTCAAAATTGGACCTCGACGAAGACCATCGAGGCCAGAGATTGCGATGCCTTGGAAACGGAGTGGTGCCGCTGGCTGCGGCTGTCGCGTTCCTCCATCTCTCGGCTCGGCTGGGTCTACAATGGGGATGGGGACGGACTGAAGAAAAAGCAGAGACAACCCTAGCCAGGAGAATGCAACAACGATGAGCTCACTGACCTTTACGTCCTTCTTACTCTGCGCAGAATGCACAGAGAACTACGATCAGAAAAAGCCGATCCCAATGTCTGCGACCTTCACGGGGAAGGTGTACAATCGAAATAACGTCCATGCGGACGACGCCTTCGCAACCGCATTCGGAGAGGCGATCTCGAAGGTTATGGCCCCAAGGGTCCAGATCTGCTGCCACGTTGCAGCGTCTCTGGAAATGGCGTTTCCTGGGGTAGGTATCTCTGTCTCATGAGTCTAGTTCATATCGTACCCTTTGACCGGCGCGGTATCATGTCATACGCCATTCGAGTTCCGTATCATACGGGATTTATTGAGGCGCTGAAGATCATGATCGTTCCGCTCAAGCGGTCATGGAGTGTCGAGATGCGCGCATGGCTCATCGACATT
>Ga0315284_10006426_pt1 | contig 16721 bp, 14 predicted proteins | sample YL17G09_16_MG_FD_203696 | JGI IMG/M metagenome (GOLD analysis project Ga0315284, IMG submission 203696) | Sediment microbial communities from Yellowstone Lake, YNP, Wyoming, USA - YL17G09_16 | ecosystem: Environmental > Aquatic > Freshwater > Lake > Sediment | place: USA: Wyoming | collected...
CCCTCCTCGCTGATGGCGCGACGGGGCCCGGCCGGCGTGCGCGCCAAGCGAGCGGTAAGCATCTGTGCGACAAGCTCAACGCTTGCCCGCACCTCGCCGGACATGGGCGCGCCGAAGGCGGTGTGAGTGGGCTGAATGCCGAGCAAGAACACCGCGGCCCCGCTCTGCGCCTGCAGGTAGCTCATCAGTACTCTGAGCGGGACGTCATGGGTCGTCCCGAATCTGTCGGGGAGGTCGGGCTCGGCGAAGACCGCGACCTGGCCGGGCGCGCCGCCGAAGTCAACCGCGTCCACGAGCAGGATGGTGTCGGTGGGATCAGCGGCCGCGCCCAGGTGCCGCTCCGGCGCGTCGCCCGCGTCGAGGCAGCGGGCGGAGACGCGACCGCTGAGGCGGTCAATGAGCGCCGGCCCGGCGGCGTCATCGCCTCGCCAGCGATTGCCGATGCCGACAATCACCGTGTCGCCGTTCAAGCACTCATCGAGCATTCGCGCGGTGGCTTGCATGGTCTTGCCTAGGCGGGCTCCATCATTGACTTGACCTGTCGGTAGGTGAAGACAGGGCCGTCGGTGCAGACGTACTTGTCCCCGATGAGGCAGTGGTTGCACTTGCCCACCCCACAGCGCATGTGCCGCTCGAGCGTGGTGATGATCGAGTCCTCGGCCAGCCCGAGCTTGAGCAGGTCCTGGGTCACGAAGCGGATCATGATCGGCGGTCCGCAGACGAAAGCGACGGTCTGTGCGGGGGCGACCTGGATCTGGGAGAAGAGGCTGCCGACCACCCCGACGTTGCCTTTCCAGTCGCCGTCGGCCGCATCAACCGTGACGAGGAACTTCATATCATCGCGGGCGCGCCAGCGCTCCAGGTCATCGCGATAGACCAGGTCGCCAGGGGCGCGCGCGCCGTAGAGGACCGTGATGGTGGGGAAGCTGGCGCGCTCCGCCAGCATCTCCCAGATGAGCGGCCGGAGCGGGGGCAGGCCGATCCCGCCGGCGACGAAGAGGATGTCCTTTCCCTTCACCTCGTCGAAGGGAAAGCCGTTGCCCAAGGGGCCGCGCACTCCTACCGTGTCGCCGACTGCGAGGGCATGCAGCGCGTCGGTGAGCGCGCCGACGGCCCTGACAGTGATGTCGAACGTATCGGCTCCCTGCCGTGGCGAGGCGAGGCAGAAGGGCGCCTCTCCCGCGCCGAAGACCGAGACCTCCGCGAACTGGCCTGGACGATAGCGGAAGGCCTCCCAGCGGGCCGGGTCAAGGAAGCGAAGGGTGAAGGTCTTGGTGTCCGCGGTTTCGTCGCGAATGGCGGCGATGTTAGCGAGATCAGGGAGGAAGGGGTTTTCCATCAGAGCGCTCCGCGGCGGATTCTGGCAGTGACGGCGGGCATGTCGTTGCTGCCGAGACAGGTGGTGACGCAGCGGCCGCAGCCGACGCATCCGTGTGCGCCGAGCTTCTGCGCGAACTGGTAGCTCAGCTTATGTAGGAAGCGAGCCTTGACTCGCTGGCCGCGTTCGGCGCGGGGGTTATGGCCGCTCGCCTCGAGGGCGTAGGCCTGGTAGAGACAGCTATCCCAGAGACGGAGGCGGCAACCCTCGCTCTGCTGACCGCAGTCGGCGGTGGTGAAGCAGTGGCAGGTCGGGCAGACGAACGCGCAGCCACCACACCCCAGGCACAGCTCGCCCATGGCGCGCCACAGGTCATCGGGCACGCGGTTGAAGGTGATCTTCCGGAGCGCCGCGGCGAAGTAGGCCTTGTCCTCAGCGAAGCGGCTCTCCGTTTCCAGCGCAAGCCGTTGGCGGTCGGCCAGCGCTGCCTCCGGGGCCGGCTCGAACAGGCTCTCGCACCCACGCAGCAGGGAAGCGCCCTTCTCCGTGCCGACCTCAACGAGGTAGGCACCAGTGAGTGCAGTGAGCTGAAGGTCGTAGCCGCGATCCAGGAACGGCCCGGCATCGGCGCAGACGCAGAAGCAGTTGGGCCCGGGCTGGGTGCAGGCAAGGGCGACCAGGGCGCTGTGCTGCCTGCGACGCGCGTAGTAGATGTCCTCGGGGTCCCTGGCGAAAGCGCGGTCGAGGACCAGCACACCCGCGACATCGCAGGGACGGACGGCGAGGAAGACGCGGTCGGTCTCATCATAGACCGGCTCGAGCTGAAGCGGCCCGCCGTTCCTCTGATTCCACCGCAGAATCTGATCGGAGGGCGGGAAAAGGAAGCGTTTGAGCGGCGCGATGCTCGTCTGGTAATCCCACTGCACGTCGGTCGGGGCCTGGACGATATCGTAGGACACATCGGAGCCGGCGAGCGAGCGCGGCGCGATCACCTGTGCGCGCGAGAGCAAGCTCCCCACCCACGTAGGGAGGTCGGAGTCTGTTATCACGAAGGCGCCGTACTCTCCCATCGCTACCTCCCTGGTAAGCTAGGCCTGATGGATGCTGACCGCACAGGGCGCCAACAGCGGGACCCCGGTCTCCGGGTGAAGCTCCGGGGGCATGACGGCGGCCGCGGCCTCGCGCATCGAATACGGCAGAGCAAGCACACCGGAGCGCACGGCATCGTTCAGACGCAGGGAAGCGCGCATCTCGCCTGTGCGCGACCGGATAATCACCTGTTGGCCATCGCGCAGCCCGCGTTCGCGCGCGTCGGCCCGGCTCATCTCGATCCGCGCGAGCTGCAAAGGACGGCCCGGGGCCAGCTCGCGCCGCAGGCATACCGAAGCAGCAGCAAGCGCCTCGCCGCCCCATGACCGCAGCGCGTAGTCGGGCGCGAGCAGATAGGGAAACTCATCATCCGTCTCGGGCGCCGCGGCCTGATCGAGACTGAACGATGGCTCGGCCTCAGATGTTGTTGTGGCTGTCGCTTGCTCCACGCCCGCCTGCGGCTCCACAAGGAGGCCGCCGGCGCTATCATCGAGGGCCTGATAGGAAACGCCCGCGTAGGCCGGGGTGAGTGAGGCGATCTCGGCCATGATGCCGGCCGGAGAAGCGTACTCCATCGGCCGGCCGAGCCTGCCCGACAGCTCGCAGATCACCTGCCAGTCGGGCCGGGCATCACCTGGCGGCGGAACGCACGCACGCACGCGCTGGACTCGATGCTCCGCGCTGGTGAAGGTGCCATCTTGCTCGGCGAAACTTGCCCCCGGCAAGACGACGTGGGCTGCCTCGGCAATGGGCGACAGAACGCTGTCCAGAACTACCAGGAAGGAAAGCCCAGCCAGCGCTTCCCTGGCGCTGGCGATGTCGGGCAGTGTGACAAGAGGATCGTCACCCATGACGACGAGAGCGCGCACTGCTCCAAGCATCTCCCAGGCCGAGAGGCCTCCTTCGGTGGAGATCGGCGCGCCCCAGGCCTCGGCGAAGCGCGCTCGCGAGCTTTCGTCGGTCAGGGACCGGAAGCCGGGGAGGAAGTAGGGAACGACGCCCATGTCGCGAGCGCCTTGCAGGTTGCTGTAGCGGCCGAGCCAGAGCAGGCGGGGCCGGCTCCCATCGCTTCCGCCATCGCCGCCCCCCAGCGCAGAAAGGGCGGCAAGCACATCGGTTGCTTGCGGCTGGAGCGTCAATCCGCGCGTGTAGAGGATCAGCGCCCGGGAGGCGCTGGCAAGCAGCCGGCCCGCGTCCTCTATCGCATCGGCGGCCACTCCGGTGGCGCTCTCTGCTCGCTCTGGGGTGAGGTCAGCGATAGCGGCCGCGAAATCCTCCGATTCGGGGCTTGGCGGTCCTTCGTGCCGAAAGGCGGCCTGGACGAGGGCGCCAGCGAGCACAGTTTCACTGCCAGGCCTCGGCGCCAGCCTGAGCGCGGCCCTGTCCGCGAGCTGGCTCGAACGCCAAGCCACCTCGATGACGGGCACGCCGCGCTGAGCGGCCCGCAGCACCCTCGCGGCGGCCGCCGGGTGCTCCTCAACCGGATCTGTCTGCCACAGCACGATGAGGTCGGCCTCATCAATGGCGGCCAGGCCAGCGCCGGCGCGGGTGAGGTGGCGGTACTGGGGGAGGTCAAACAGACCTGGCAGGGCCTCCAGGCGAGCCGCCGTGTCAATGTTGTTGGTCCCAAGGGCACCGCGGGCGAGCTTCGCCAGCAGGTAGTTGTCTTCGTTGGTGGAGCGGGCGGAACCGAGGACACCGATCGCCCCCGCGCCATGCTCTGTCTTGACCGACAGCAGGCGGCTGGCAACCAGGTCCAGCGCTTCAGGCCAGCTGGCTGGTTCGAGGTTGGCGCCGCGGCGGATCAGGGGGCACGTCAGCCGATAGGGGTTGGCGGCCGCCTCATGAGCGTGCCAGCCCTTGACGCAAAGCCGACCGAGGGCGACTGGATGGGCCGGACTCGGTGCTGTGCCGATGACCAGGCCATCCGCCACTTGAAGGTACAGCCCACAACCACAGCCGCAGAACGGGCAAGGAGAAGCCACGTAAGGCATTTCGGCTACTCACTTCGCGCAGGATGTGCAGGCCCCGTCGTGAGGCCCGCGGCCGCCGTCCAGGGGGTTTCCCGCTGACCTACGATACTGGGTACAACCGCAAACCGCTCTTCGGTTGGCCGCGACGACTGCTTGTAATCGCCGGACTTAAGGCACCTCGTGCACTGAATCACAAAGTCTGCCTAGCCCGACGGTGGTGGGTGTCCTTTTGTGAGATTCTTCACGATCTCGCGGGCTATGATAGCGGTTTTCCGGCGCTTGTCAAGCCCCTATAGGCGCCCCGGACCTCGGCGTATCGCTGGCCGCAGGGGCGGGCCGGCCTGAAATGATGCGACCGGGGGAGACAGGGGCCTTAGCTGATAGTTCCTAGCGAATTAGGAGGAAAGAAGCTCTTTTCGGTGGAAAGTCGAGGCACTGGAGTCGCTGGGTTAGCCAATCACAGGCGAGCTACGCTTCGGGGTCGTTCTGCTTCCGGTGCCATCAGTACGAGACGGTGTGCGCGCAGTGCCATGGCCCAACGCCGCCGAAGTAGCGGCGTGAGTCAGGCGCAGGCGTGAGTCAGCGCGCGTCCGTGCACTTTCTCGCGATCAGATGAGGGCTTCAACTGGCGATTCGGGAGACGTTTCCCGCCAGCGTTCGTCTGTCTGCCAGGGGTCCGAGAGGTCGAGGAAGCGGCTGGCGCGCAGATCGTGGATCCAAGTCCAGTCGCAGAAGTACGGCCGGTCTCGGCCGCCCAGGCGCTTGATGGACTCGCCCCGCAGCCGGGCGCGCCCGCTTGCGGGTGGGTTCTCCGTCGCGTGCTCGATGTTGTCCACGCCGGCGACGTGGTGGGCGAGCAGCCCAGCGCGGTCGAGCGCGCCGAAGATGCTCTTGTCGCCGAGCTGACCGAAGCGGGTGTCTATCTCAAAGAGCTCGTGCCGGAGGTTGAGGAACTGCCGCAAGCGGTTGGGGTCTAGCCCAATCGGCGCGGGTGGGGCCGTTAGGTCGCTGGCGCTTTCCGCATCGGGGCGCGCGCCCGGAGGGACGGCCAGCTCCTCGAGAAGCCGGCGCCTCCGTCTCGGCGCGGGTTCGGCGGCGCTGTTGAGTGTCCGGTTCCAGGCGGAGAACGATTCCCAGTCAAGCCCGCGCCGTGCTGCATGATCGCGGCACAGGCTGAGCTTGAGAGGCCAGTCGAGCAACCTGTCGGCCGAGGGAAGGTCGTGCTCCAACTGGTCCAGCACCAAGCGCCAGTGCTGGCAGACCTGCGGGGCCCACGGCGGCATGAAGGAAGCGCCCTGGTTGGCCTCGGCCAGCGCGAGGTAGTGGCGCTGGATGGCCAGTGCAGTGAGCGGCCCGCCGTCAGCGGCGGGCGCTTCGGCCTTGCACTCGGTGTCGGCGGCGAAGCGCCGCATAGCGTCGAGGGGATCGGAGAGCGTCACCGTGTCGCCGGGCCGGACTCCTCCCTCGATCATGGCGACCACCAGCGCGGTCGCACCGACCTTCACGAACTGGGCGATCTGCGAGCACAAGCTCTCGCCGCAGAGTAGGTGAAGTCGGTGATAGCCCTCGCTGGAAAGGCTCTCGTCCTTGGTGTGGTAGATGCCTCTGGCGTCGGTTGACGTGCCGGAGACCTCGGCGACGAGATGTGCGACCCTGGGCGAGACGGTGAACTCGATCCCGCGCGAGAACGGCTGGAAGCCGCCGGCTCCGCTATAGATGAGGCGACTCACGAGGTGCGGGATGATCTGCTCTCGGATCAGGTCAGGGCTGCATCGGTGAAGGTAACTCTCATGGCAGCCCCAGGTCGTGTGCTGGCCGCTGTAGTCCACATTGCAGCGAAGGACGACCACCTCTGCCGCATTGGTGGTCCTGGCGAACTCGCCCGCGATCTCGGAGAGTATCCGTTCGCCGGCGAGCGTGTAGCGGACAGCATCCCAGGGATTCGGGCACTCCGGTGTCGTCATTTCAGGATGGAGGCCGCAGTCAATGTAGAACCGGGCGCCGTTCTGGAGGAACATGCCGCGCCCATACGCGTCGGGCAGTTGCTTCAGCCTTCGCTGAGCGATCGAGATGAGCTTCTCGACGGCCTCGGCGCGGTCGTATCGCTCCCCGCCGGGCGTCACCACTGCGAAGGCATACTCGGTTTCGAGGCCGCAGAGAAGCTCGGCCATGTCTACTGACCTCCGTGCTGTCGGACCGCGTGCAGAAACGCCTGGCTGTTGCTGGAGAGCGCTTTCCGGATGGCGTCCGCTCCCTCCGACATGAGCTGGTGGGCCTCGGTCCGTATCTGGCCGAGCTCTCCGCCTCCCGGCCCGGAATCGGCCGGGGCGCCGTCGTCTGCGTGTCTGTCATAGAACCGCATGTCCATCGCTATCTCCTTCCACCACGTGATGTGTAGTAACCTCATTTGGCCCGGTGGGCGGCGACCCCGCATCTGCTGCCGCGGCCAATGATGCGTTGGCCGGCAGGGCGCGGATGCCGCCGCCACCGGAGTCAGGCTGAGTGGGCGTCTCAGTCTCAGCTTCCCTCTCAAGCTCGTCGAGCGCCTCCGACAGCTCCCGGCCTTCCGCGAAGAGGTGCTCCGCTTCGCTGCGCCCGAAGGAAAGCGGGTCCAGGAGCTCGATTCTGCGGTATGTTGTCAGGTAGGCGGCTTCCCTCTGCTTCACCCGTATGGAGTCCCAGTCCACTGTGTCTATGCCATCGGCACCGGCCATGCGGAGCAGCATCGCCCGCGTCCAGGCCCGCGTGTTCGTGGGCGGGGAGTGTCGGAGCGCTTCGATCTGGGCGTCGGAAACGATCCTCTCCACGAAGCCGCTGTGCTCGTAGGCCCAGTAGATGCCGGCGTCCAGATCGAGGTTGGCGTACATGTGATCGAGGTGCTTGATCTCGGGCGACTGCCAGTCGAGGCCGTCCTCGCCAAGCACGCTCTCGAGGATGGAGAGCTTCAGCGCCCAATCCAGCCGGGGCGCGAGGAGGGCGACGCGGTCCGGCCGTTGGAGCTTGGCGAGGGTGTCCTCCCAGAGCGACATGATCTCGCGCCAACAGGGCACGATGCCGTCGAAGCCGCCGGAATCGGCGAAGCGATTCGCCTCCTCGAGGAAGCGGAGCTGAAGCTCTGTCGCCGTCATCTCCTCTCCTGAGGTGGTGCGAACGCGCGCCTCGAGCGCGGGGTCATGGCTCCATCGCAGGACCGCGCCAACCGGGTCATCCAGGATGAGCAGCGGGTTGATGTGCTCGGCCTCGATCATCGCCAGCACCATCTGCATGACGCCGACCTTCAGAAGGTTGGCGACGTGGCACAGGTTGCTGTCGTAGAATATGCAGTGCACCCGCGCCAGATCGGGCCGCCTTCCACAGAGGCTTTCGTCCCTGCTGTTGACGACCGGGCGGTTGGCTGTCGTCTGGGAGCCGGTCAGGGTCTCGAAGAAATCGGCCCGCTGTGAGAGCTGGAAGTCCACCTCCGGGGAGCCGTTCTCCGCACCGACCTTCCCCTGGCCGGCGAAGATGATGCTCGATGCCTGGTAGGAGGCCAGGTAGAGCATGTGGTGGAGCTTCCGGTGGAAGATGTTATCCCAGCACTGGCGTGTCACCATGAAGTCGAGGTGGCTTCCCCAGGCATTGCCCTGTCCATCGCTGTTGTTGACCAGAACGTTGATCCTGCGATTGGGGGGCAGGGAGTCGTTGGCCAGGGAGAGCGCCTGCCGGGCGATGCGTAGCATGGCATGCCAGGCGGCGACCCAGTCGTGGGCGCCGATCACCTCCGGCAGACAGATTTCGAGATGCTCGAGATCTATGTAGGCGCAGCCGCCGTTTGCGGGGAGGAACTTGCGCCCCCAGTCTTGCGGGTTGTAGCCGTACCAGTATCCGCCTCCGTAGCCCCGGCTGCCGTAGTAGCCATCGCAGTCCTCGCCCGAGGCATCGCCGCCGTATCCCGGCGAGCGGTAGGTGTACGGCTGGCTGTAGGAGCTGGTGAAGCTGCGCGAGAGGCGGGGCAGTCCGTCAACCTCGCGCAGCAGGGCTCGCGCGGCCTCGTTCCCGGTGCCGCCGCGGTGGTGCGCGTCGAGCATGAAGTTACCCAGCTCGATGTCGCCACCGCAGAGCTTGGGCACGCGGGCCGACCTACATTTGGGGCTCGCCCCATGCAGCTCGCGATGATCATTCATGTCGGCTTCCTTTGGTCTCGTTTCACGCCGCATTGAGGTAATGGTGGGCGCGCACCGCCCGCGGTTGGCTCGCCTCGACGCTCACGACATCGAGGTCCTGGGGCAGATCGGCGAGGTAGAAGTGGCAGTTCTGGATGGTCAAGGTGGTAGCGAGGCGCTCGATCGCCTTCGTCACCGCCTGCTCCATGTCGCCGACGCACAAGCCCCGCTCGCCCCCACTGACCTCGCGCACGAAGGCCCGCCGGCACGCCTCCTTGCAGACCTGGGAGAAGATGCGGCCGCTCGCCAGCTCGCGCGCGGCGATCATCCGGGTAGTGGCGTCGCGGAAGCGCAGCCGGCAGATCTCGTTCTCCCCGTTGGGGCTGTAGAAGCGGGAGACAGCGGTTTCTATCATCTCCTGGCGGATCTCGGCAACCGAGAACCCGTTCTCGCTGTACGGGTACCGGTCAGCAAGGTGGATCCCGAAGATCTCGCGCGCGGCCTCCATTCCGGGCCGGCCGACCGTGATCTCGATTTCGGAGAGCCGGTCGAGCAGCGCCGGGTCAACCAGATCCTTGCGGTTAGTGGCCGAAACGATGGCGGTGTTGCCGCGGCTCTTGAAGCCATCTATCTCCGCCAGCAAGCAGGCGAGGAACCGGTCCGAGTGGTGCCCGCCCGCGCCGCCGCGGATCCGGCCGGTGGCCTCGATCTCGTCCATGAACAGAATCGCTGCTCCGCATTCGTCTGCCGCTTCATGCAGCGCCTGGAAGCAGTTGCGGATGTTCGCCTCGGTCTGGCCGACATAGGGCGACCACCACTGGGCGGGCTTGACTACCCCGAAGCGGCAGTCGCGGCCGGTGAGGCGCCGCGTCTCCGACGCCAGGAACCGCGCCATCAACGTCTTCCCGCATCCCGGCGGGCCGACCATGAGAACGGAGCGGGCCCCGGTGAGGCCGTAGGATTTCGCCACCGCGGGCGAGACCATGGGAGAGATCACGCTGGTTTGGAGCGTCTCCATGTTCTCCTCCTGGCCACCGACCTGATCGGCGCTGATGTCGGGCGCCTCGGAGAGGAAGAAGTCGGCACCCCGGGGGCGTTCGACCTGCTCGAAGCCGAGGCCGATCTGCCGGTCCCAGCGGACGAGGTCGCCGCTGCGCAACTGGCAGTCAGCCAAGCGCGGCGTGGCCGTGACAACGTGTTCTTCATCGCGCGAGCGGAGGATGAGCCTTCCATCTGTCGTGTACCGGTCGAAGAGGGCGGTTTCACCATGCTGGTGGGTCTGGACGGACGACTTCTCCAGCGCGGCGTTGAGCTCGCCGTTGAGAAGTAGCTCCTCGCCGACCTCGACCTCGGCCAGGTCCAGTTCGTCGCCAGTTGAGACGAGCCGCTTCCCGCCGTTGTGCGCGACCAGCGCTCGCTCGCCCTGGCTTGTCGAGACGGGGCCAAGATAGATGGCCGGGTAAGAGGGAGGCGCGATGAGCCGCTCGACCATGGCAGTCAGCTTCTGGTGGGTCTTCTGCGCCTCCAACAGCGCCTGGCGCTGTTCCGTGAGCTTGGCGACGAGGTAGCGGTCTGTCTGCTCCATCGCCTCAGGCTGATTGCGGATCGCCTGAAGATAATGGACCTTATCATCAAGGCTGGGCGCGCCCTCTCCGCACGACCCAAGGACATCCAACTCTCGCGTTCTCATATCTCACCTCCGGTGTGGCGATACATCTCCTGCGTGAGGGCCAGGCCGCGGACTCCCGCCAGATAGAAGCCGCGACGCTCGATGCTCCCGAAGCGCCATCCATAGGCCGCCCACGATGTCGTCCACAGCTCGCCGCCTAGGTGGGTGTCGGCGAGCACCAGCCCGATGCTGTAGGCGGCGGGGAAGACAGCCCGATGCAGCAGGCGGTCGTCGGCAGAGAAGAACTCGGCCGATCCCTTGCTGGCGGCGCATGCTGGTCCATCGGACTTTGACCAATGCCGGCGTGGGTGAGAGTGCCACCAGCCCAACCGTATCTCGTCCCGCGCCCGCAGCTCGATCGCCGCCTGGACATCCGTCCAGGTCTCGGGCGTGAACGTCAGGCGCATCTCCTCCGCCGGCGCGTACCTCGCCGGAATCTGGGCCGTGACTTCGGCAAACCACTCGGGGACGGCCCCGTCCCGGTAGAGATGGCCAATCAGGACGCCGCCGCTCTCGCGCGTCCCGGCGGCCTCCTTCAGTGAATCCGTTTCCTCGAGCACCTCCGGACCGATGAACACCGGCATGTCATGGCTCGTCACCGATCCCACCGGCACGCTCCGGCGCAGGTGCTCGGCCAGCCGGCCTTCCTGACAGGGAAGCGGGGCTTGCGCTTCCTCAACGGTGAAGGGGTGGGCCCGGCTTTCAGAGCGATCCGCCTCCAGCGAGTAGGCCGCGACCTGATAGAGGAAGTCCTGGCCCGACTTCAGACGGCCCTCCTGAACCAGCGGCGCCGAGGCCTGCTGGGCCAGCTCCTTCCAGTAGGTGATCGGGAAGTCCATGCAGAGCACGGCCCTGCCGTCCGCGTTCAGGCTGACGCGGAACCCCGACACATAGGGCTGCCCGACGGTCGAGTGCCACACCGGCTCGATTGCCGTGGTCGTCAACTCGTCTGGCAGGACCTTGTGCTGTCGCAGGGCGGCGAGCCGCACCCACTGGCGCGCCGGCTCCCAGTCAGTGGTCGCCCTGACTTCGGTAAGCGGAGCGCCCGCCATATCGAGCAGCTCGAGCACGTACTGGTGATCGGTAGTGTTCACGGCAAACGTTGCCTCCTGATTCCAAGTACCCGGGGCCCGAACGAACCGGCGCCACGCCGGCCACCGGTCCGTTCGGGCAAGGCGGCGAGGCAGCTACCCAACACAGCCGGCGTCAATGTTGGGCTGAAGCGTGATCGCGTCATCGGCCTGGAGCGCGTCGCCGACCATCTCCGATGTGTGCAGATGTCTGCCCTCGCGCTCCAGCCGCGCCTGATAGAGCAACGGCTCGCCCTGCGAGTCCTTGACCGGCAAATCGAGTTGCTCCAGCAGTCCATCAATCAGCTCCCCAACCGTCGCTTCCGCCGGGACGTCTCGGACGGCGACCCTTTTCTGGTTCGATACATCAGAAGCGCTGATGTCCACCGTCCTCTTCTCGAGTACCTCCATGCTTGCTCTCCTTTCCGCCCGCCTTCGGCGGGCAGCTCTCGGCCGAGGTCAAACACTCCGGCCGTGTACGGCCAGGTAGTCGCGCGCGACTGACTCATCGCGCATCACCGCCAGCTCGCGCCGGCACATGCGGGATGCGACGCTCAGCGCGGCGAGCGCGTGGCCCATCTCGGTTGGGGTGACAGGCGGCGAGAAGGCCACCTCGAACCCAACGGGCGCGCTCTGGGCGTCGCGGTCAGCGCAGGCGCGGGCGAGACGGGTAACCGCGGAGGTCGTCAACATGAGCAATGCTGTCGCCTCCCGGCTCGCGGCGCTCAGATCGGCGGCCTCGCCAAGATCGGCCTTCAGGCGCACTCCGCCGGTGCGCCGCTCCTGCTCGACCAGCGCCTGGCAGAACTCGCCCGGAACGTCGAGCCGGACCGCGGCCGTTCCGCTGGGGCGGATGGTCATGGGCCACCCGCTCTCCTGGATCAGCGCGGCCACATCCACTGCCGGCCCCTCCACCGGATCACCACCAGGGGAGACGGAAGGGCGCGCGGCGCCATGCAGGTCGGCATGGGCGATGTCCGCCAGCGCCTCGGCCAGGCGCTGCTCCAGCGCACGGTCAGACAAGCCAGTCAGTGCGATGTCGGCCGCCGCCTCGAACGTGCAAGCATTGTGTGAGATCACGATCTTGCCCAGGCCCTGCATCTCCGTGTTCAGACAGAGCGCATCCCACGCCGTTAGGTCACGATCCGGGAGGGACAGCCTAAGGGTGAGCCAGCCCTCTTCGAGGCGCGCCTCTGCGTCGCCGTTCGCGCTGTCGGACAGCGAGAGAAGCCAACGTCCGGCAGCGATGCGCTCCAGGTGAGGCGAGTGCGGCCTCAGCGCCGCCTCCACCGCGGCATCCGTCTTTGTTACCGGTGTTTCGATCATGTCTCTGCGCTCGCGGTCTCCACTCGCAGCTTCAGGGACCTTCGCTTGAGCGGTCTCCGGTCAATGGGGAACCGGTCCCGGTTGCGACGCGCCCACTGGCAGGCGACGCGGTTGAGGGCGTCATCTTCCCGGGGAGTAACCTTGTTGTAGGTGATGACCTCGAACAGGCGATAGAGAAGGTCAACCAGGCTCGTGCCCGGGGTGACCTTTCCGATGCAGATGGCGGGGGCGTTGACGTTGGGATGCCACGCATGCGGCGGCAGCAGCCAGGTGAGCAACTGGAAAGGGTCCGCCCGCCGCAGGTAATCATCCAGGAAATGAACGCCGACATGGAAGTCGTTGTGTTCGGCGACGCCATCGGGATTGCGGACCAGGCCTTTGCAGCGGAACCGGGCGATGTACCGCCGGGCCGGGTCTCCGGACACGGGAATGAGCTCTAGCAGATCGCTCTGCCGCGCCAGCGCCATCCCCTCCTCAAACTGCTTTCTCAGAAAACCTTCGAGCACCAGATCGGCCATCTCAGTTCACAGCTCCAAGACGCACTTGCTCACAGCAGAAAGTGACGCTCGGTATGATCGTCCTCAACCGTCACGACGTCGCCGGCCCTGAACCCGAGACTCGTCAGCTTGCGCCGGGCGAGAGCTCGCCCGATAGACGCTTGTTCGAGCCGCGGCATCAGGTCGAAACCTCTCGCGACCATGTCATGCCTGCATTCGCGGCAGCGCCGCATCGCCCTTGAGAATCTGCCCGCAAGCCGAAGGAAGTCGCGGGCGGCGCCGCAGCGAGGGCAAGTCAGCCGTCGCGCGAAGGGCCGCCCCGCCGCGCTGAGAGAGGCGCTGTTGGAAGGGATGCGGCCGGCGACCGCACCATCGAGAAGGTCGCCAACTGTCAGCGCCGAGAGCGGCCTGTCGAGCTGCTCCAGCCGCCAGACCGCATGATCGAAGCGACACTGCGGATTCCTGCGATAGGCGGTGACGCGCTGTTTGTGGTGCGACGCGTCAATCGTCACCTCGCATCCCGCAAGAAGGCGATCGGGCGAGCCGGCGAGCAGCTTCTGGAGCTCTATCACCTGCATCGCCGCGGCGAGCGCGCCAAGGCTCGATGGCGCGTTGGTATGGGCGGTGCGGGCGCTGGCGTCTGGGTCGCACGGGTACGATTGCTCGATCAGCTCGTAGTCGCGGCGGTCCCAGGCGCATTCGAGGCATGGCGCGTCGGGTGAGGGAACATACACGTTCACCCTCGCCAGCAGTCCATCGGCGGCCACACCGGAGTCAATCCATGGGATGCCGAGATGCCAGGCCGCTTCGTTCACGTCCTGCCTCGCTGCTTTGGTATCCAGGCACGCGAGAATGACTGTCGAACGCAGCTGGCCCAGAGGGACTTCCTGGACCGGAACTGTCACGGCCTCGACCTCGAGGTCGGGCCTGATGCGCCGCACCTGGCGCGCCTGCACCACCGCCTTTGGTTTCCCGCAGTCAGACGCGAGGATGTCCTGCGAGCGCAGGTTCTTCTCCTCATAGCAGTCCTTGTCAATGAGCATGAGGCGGTTGACTTCGGGCATGCGCGCCAGATGACGGCATACATGCGAACCGACATTCCCGACACCCACAACCACGAGGCTAACGTTCTCCCCCTGGGGATTGACCACGTTACAGATCCTCCGGGCTGAACTGATAGCCGGCGTCGAGCGCGGTCGGGTATCCGCACAAAGCGCAGCCATCGGTGTAACTCCAGCAAGAAAGCGATTCCGACTGGTGGTATGACACTCCGCATCGCATACCCGGACACCGAACCGAGAGATCGCCCTTGCGCAGGGGCTGCTTGCATCGCGGGCAGCTCGCGGTCTGCCCGTCGCCCGAGAACTGGCGCACCTGGGCGCGCTCCTCGGCGGAGAAGAAGAACCGCACGGCGCCGACGCGGATCTCGTCCTGGTCGCGCAGGACCCGCATGCGCGTGGGAACCGATCGGCCGTTGACTCGGACCTTACGGATGTCCGCCACCAAAAGCACCCAGGCGGCCCTGCCCTCCGCGCTGACCTGGACGACGGTGGCCGGCGCGGACTCAAGCGCCGGCAGAGGCCCGCCCTGCCCCAGCTCAGCAGAAAGGGGCACGCGGAAACCATCGAGGGGAAGGACCGCCCAGTCGCCTACCTTATCTCGCACCCACAGATGCCCCATGTGTGCCTCCCAGGCCCGTCAACTCCGCACGCATATCATCTGATCGTCGAGCCCCCGCTGATCGGGGGCCTGCATCTGGCCCGCACATGCCCTTATCGCTCCAACCGGTCCTCGGACTGCAGCGTAGCTGAACCTGCGTCCGCAGTGTCTCTCTCTTCTCTTGGGATTCTCCAGGGCGTCAGACATGGGCAAGACTCCGCCATCATCTCAGGCGGCCAGCGGCTCCACCCAAAGGAAGCGGACCTTCTCAGACAGCCTGAATCCGGCGCCCCGGTCGAGCTCGATGACACCAAGGCCCAGCGCCTTGTTTACTTTGTGCTTAACGCCGTAGACCCACTGCCGCGAGTCATCTGACTTCAGCGCGGCCTTCTGCAGCGTCCGATGGAGGACGGTGATGGGGCGGCCGACCGACGCGGCCCGGCTCTCGCATAAGACGCGCAGGAACTTCACCACATCGTCACCCACCTCCATCCCGCCGCTGCGGTACCAGAGGGTCACCGGAGGTCTTGCATCCACCACCAGGTAGTGCGGATCAGACTTCGCCCGCTTCTTGCCAGCCTCCAGCAGGCGATTGGCCTCCTCGGCCGGCACCACTCGGCTGCCTTTCTCGGTCATCACGCGGCACAGATTGGCGGTGTTCTCCATTAGGAACCAGTGCTTGACAATGGGGGAAGCGAACTCAAGCTTGCTAGAGGAAGTCATCTGAAGAATCCCAAGGCGGATCAACGCCACCGCCGCGGGGTAGTCAGAGATAGCGCTGTCTCCCTGCGCCAGACAGGCGAGGAACCTCCGCTGTGCTTCCTTCACGCCTGCCCGCAGCCGGACCGCGTAGGGATGGCAGTCGTGCTGATCGCATAGCTTCCTAGCGGCCGCGGCGAGCCGCTCCTTCCAGGGCTTGTTGGGAAGGCCAGCTTCCGTCGCCATAGCCAAGTCGCGCAAGAGCGGCGGGCGCCGGCCGGCCCACCACGCGAGCAGCTCGACCTCCTCCGAGGGATGGCCCGGGCCGATCATGGTGGAGATCTGGTCGAGAGACATGGAGGGCAAGGTCATCTGCGCGAACGGGCCGGGAAGCGGCTCGTGGCTGCCAATCAACAGGCGGAGGTTGGCGACCGCGCTGGCAAAGGATCGCAGCGCGTCGACGAGCTCTGGATGCACCTGCGCGTCATCAATGCACAGGACGACGAGTCTGTTGTCGGCGTGCACGAGGTCGCGAACCCGGCGATCGAACGCAAAGGGCGCAACTGCGGACAGCGACTGCTTCGGCGCCAGCTCCGTCGCGAGCGAGTGCAGGGCCAGCTGGACCGCGTCCGCTGCTGGGGTGGAGATGAACTGCCCCAGCGGCAGGTAGACCCAGCGCGCCAGCGCCGAGATGGCGGGGGCCAACTGCGCAGTGAGGAATGTGGTCAGTCCTCCCTGGATCGGGGAGAGGAGCATGAGGTCACGCCGCATCGTCCCGGCGAGCAGGTAGCTTACGATCGTATCAACGAACTCCGTCTGCCAGAGGGCGAGAGAGATCCCCGGCAGCAACCGCACTCCCCGAACGGCTCCACCCCGTGACATTGCGCGTCCCCTCCGCAATCTGCGAACGCACGCCCGGCGTCAGGAGCGACCATCGCTGACCGAGACGCCTAAAGGATGATCACCAGCGACAAGCGAACCAACTGCCCAGGTACCAGGACACGTCCAGCGTGCCGCAAGCACGGGCCTTGACTGGTCCTCCGCGGCGAACAGCCCGTTGTCCGCCCTTGGCGAGGCGCCGTTGCATGAGAAGGGGCCTCACTGCAAGCGGCTATGCCTCAATAGCAGACTAGCATAGGGCCTGGGCGATGTCAAGAGCCATTCTGTTAGAGGATGTCCTACTGGCGGCTCAGGACTGTTTGATCGTTGGCGGAGACCGTGGTAGACTGGTTATTGAGCCAACGTTTCATAGAGCGATACAATGGGCCAACAATGAGAG
>Ga0315284_10006427_pt1 | contig 16720 bp, 16 predicted proteins | sample YL17G09_16_MG_FD_203696 | JGI IMG/M metagenome (GOLD analysis project Ga0315284, IMG submission 203696) | Sediment microbial communities from Yellowstone Lake, YNP, Wyoming, USA - YL17G09_16 | ecosystem: Environmental > Aquatic > Freshwater > Lake > Sediment | place: USA: Wyoming | collected...
AGGCGGCATGGCCGTCCACTCGGCGCAGATAGACCGGATTGGCTTCCGTCCCCGCCAGATCCCGCCAGGTGGGGAATTCCTTGGCTGTCCAATCGTTCTGATCCCAGCCCCGCCCCTGAATCCACTGTCCGGCGGGGGTGGACTTCTGACGTTCCAAAACCAAATCTCGAACCTGATTCGCCGATAGGGTGCCGACGAGGTTTAGCTGGGACATAGAACGCCCCAGCGATAGGAGATGCCCGTGCGCATCAATCAAACCTGGCAGGATGGTGCCGCCTCCCTTAAAATCCATGATATGGGTGGCGGCTCCGCGAAAGGCTTCCGCCCCCTGGCGCGTCCCCACATAGGTGATGCGATCACCGGTGACGGCGACCGCTTCGGCGCTGGGCTGCTGAGGATTCAGCGTGTAGATGCGATCGGCGAAGATGATCAGATCCGCCGGCGGTGAAGGCCGGCCGACGATCGGAGCGCAGATTAAAGCGGCGCACATGGTGATAATCCTGATGATCATGGGATGACAACAGCGATTCCTATTCCTGGGCCGTCATGGCCCTGCCCCTCAAGGGGCCCTTTAGTGGCCATGACGGTGGTCTGCGGCATGGATTGGTCCATGCCGCCCCAGATTGAGGTACGTGCCTAATATAATTCCCCATTCGCCAAATGCCACTAAAATCTGCGGCAAACGCTGAAGCGGCGACGAATCTGACCTCGGCCTAATCGGATCAATTTCGGTCGCCGCCGTGTATATTGGTCAGGGGGAGGGTTGGACGCGATTTGGGGATAGTGTCATTCCCGCGAAAGCGGGAATCCAGGCTACGAGTGGCTCATGATGGACTCCCGCTTTTGCGGGAGTGACAAGGGATGCAGGAAAATTGGGATGCGCCACTGTCTCAATCTAATCATCGAGGCTTATATGTTTCGCCGCCAAACTCAAGCTGTCGGCATCGTTGCGCTGATCCTGTTCGTCATCGGCTGCGCCACCGTGCCGATCACCGGCCGCAGGCAGCTTTCGCTGCTGCCGACATCCCAGGTGCTGGAACTCTCCTTCAGCGGCTATCGGCAGATGCTGAGCGAATCCACGCTGTCCAGCGACAAGGAACAGGTTGCCATGGTGCGCCGCGTGGGACAGCGCATCGCCAACGCCTCGGATCAATTCCTGCGCGACAACGGCATGGCCGCCGAGGTCAAAAATTACAAGTGGGAGTTCAACCTGATCGAGGAGGACAGCACGGTCAACGCCTTCTGCATGCCGGGAGGCAAGGTGGCGGTCTATACGGGCATCCTGCCGGTGACGAAGACGGAAACCGGTCTGGCGGTGGTCATGGGGCATGAGGTGGCTCACGCGTTGGCCAATCACGGCAACGAACGCCTGAGCCAGGGTCTGATGCAGCAATTAGGCGGCGTGGCGCTGGAGGTGGCTCTGGCCAACAAGCCCCAACAGACCCAATCGCTGGCCATGATGGCCTACGGCGTCGGTTCGACGGTCGGAGTCATGCTGCCCTACAGCCGCACGCACGAATCCGAAGCCGACCACATCGGCCTGATCCTGATGGCCAAGGCGGGTTATGACCCCCGCGAAGCGGTCCCCTTCTGGGAACGCATGAACAACATGGGCGGCGGCCGGCCTCCCGAATTCCTCTCCACCCACCCCGCTCCCGAACGCCGCATCGCCGACATCCAGAAGGAGCTGCCGGAGGCGCTGAAGTATTATAGTCCGTGAATCCGCCAGCGGGCGGACCTGCGGCAGTGAACTGTAGGGGCGGCCTCAGTGCCGCCCTTTCCTCGCCCCGCCCTCAAGGACGGGGCTACGAACTACTCAAGCCCGCTAAAGCGGGCTCAATAGGAGCAAAAGGCAAGTCCTCCCTGCATGATGGTGCGCCCGTTATATTTTCCCCCACCCCGCTGTTTTCCGCTTGACTTGGGGCGAAATCCTCGCTATATTTGCCTCAAGGCCCGGTTATCGCGCCAAAGGCCGTCAGGAGGAAACTCCTGACGGCACGGCAAAAATCGAACCAAAGCGCAAAGCAATAGAATTCATGGGGAGATCTGTTATGAAACGGAATTTTTCACTTTTCCTGCTCGCTTTGGCTCTGCTGTGCCTGTCCGCCCCTGCCGGGGCGACCGTCATCTACGTTTCCGGCGACCAGACCGGCACCTGGTCAGCGGACACGGTGATCGTCACCGCCGAGGTGCGCGTGCCGCCGGGTGAGAGCTTGACCATTTCCCCTGGAGTGGAAGTTCTGTTTCAAGTTTACTGCAAGCTGATTGTGGACAGCGCCGCAACGCTTCTGGCCGTAGGCACAGAGGTGGATTCCATCCGCTTCGACGTTCTACCGCATAATACAACCTGGCACGGCATCCGATTCCTCTACGCTTCGGATTCATCGCGGTTGGAGTATTGCCATTTGAGGCGCGGACTTGCCACCGGCAGCGGCGAAGATGACAAAGGCGGCGCTGTCTACTGCTCCAGCTCCAGCCCCTATATCAGCAACAACGCTCTCAGTGGAAATTCAGCCGGAGAAGGTGGCGGCGGGATTTACTGCTATAATTCCAGCCCCAGCATCTGCAGCAACTCCATCAGTGGAAATTTTGCTCTTTTCGGCGGCGGGATTTACTGCGACAATTCCAGTGGCAGCATCATCGGCAACACCATTAGTGGAAATTGGGCCCCCTACGCCGGCGGCGGAATTTACTGCATCAATTCCAGCCCGAGCATCAGCGGCAACACCATCAGCGAGAATTCAGTTTCTGACAATTATGAATTACCCGCGTTTGGCGGCGGGATTTACTGCGACCATTCCAGCCCCACCATCAGCAACAACACCATTAGCGAAAACACTGTCTCTGGTGGTTATATGGGTGAAGCTGACGGTGGCGGAATTTGCTGCGGAAACATTTCCCACCCCGACATCATTGGTAACACCATCAGCGGAAACCAGGCCTTCTTCGGCGGCGCTATTTACTGTACAGGCAATTCCAACCCCGACATCATCGGCAACACCATCTGCGAAAATGTCGCAGCTATGTTGGGCGGCGGGATTCAATGCGGGATTTCCGACCCCACGGTCGTCAACTGCATTCTCTGGGGCAACAGTCCCCAACAGATTTATGGCTCACCCCTTGTGAACTACAGCGACATTCAGGATACCCTCTGGCCGGGGGTGGGGAATATCAGCACAGATCCCCTGTTCGTTGATGCGGCCAACGGCGATTATCACGTGCAGTCCACGGTCGGCAGCTTTCACGGCGGGCTTTGGACGCCGGATCCACTCCACAGCCCCTGCATTGATGCCGGAGATCCCAGTTCGCCATTCGCCAATGAACCTCTGCCCAATGGCGGGCGGATCAATATGGGCTTCGAGGGGAACACCACGGAAGCGTCATTGTCTGCCCCAGCCTGGGCGCCTCCACCCATTGCTGATCTGCCCAGAGAGTTCTGCCTGTATTCTCCTCATCCAAATCCCTTCAACGCCACAACAGTCATCATTTGCCAGTTGCCGGTTGCAAGTTACATCTCCTTAGAAATCTTCGACATATCCGGCCGGAAGTTGGTGGAGCTGGCGTCAGGCTTTCATCTGCCGGGGGAATATCGGTATGTGTGGGATGCGTCAGGTCGCGCGGCGGGGATGTATTTTGTCCGGCTCAGGGCGGGGGAAACAAGAATCATTGAGAAGGTTGTGATGCTCAAATAGGGGCTGGAGGCTGGGGGCTAGGGGCTGGTAGGGGCGTCCGCCGCGGCGGACTGTGCGCCCGAATCTGCTCAAAAAATTTCATGTCAAATGCCAAACGTCAAACGGAAAATGTCAAATGTGAAAGGCGGCCGGAGGCCGCCGAGTTGATTGTCTGAACCACTGATTGACGCTGATTCCATTGATTGCGCTGATTAAGAAAAAACCAAATAATCAGTGAAATCAATCCGCCGCCGCGGACCGGCCCCTACGCGGTTTTCCTTCTGAATTCTGTCCGTAAGGACTCCTTCGGAGACTCCTGAATTCTGGATTCTGAATACTCGGCCATGTCTTCCCGCCACATGATCATCTCCACCGCCGGACACATTGACCACGGCAAGACGGCCCTGGTGCGCGCTCTGACCGGCATGGAGACCGACCGCTTAGAGGAGGAGAAGCGGCGCGGCATCACCATCGAGCTGGGGTTCGCCTTCCTGGGCGATGACATCACCATCATTGACGTCCCCGGCCACGAGCGTTTCATCAAAACCATGGTCGCCGGCGTCGCTGCGGTGGACTTGGCGCTGCTGATCGTCGCCGCCGACGAAGGCGTCATGCCGCAGACCCGCGAGCATCTGGCCATCCTGCATCTCCTCGGCGTCCCGCGCATCTACGTGGTGTTGACCAAATGCGGCGGTCAGATTCCCGATTGGCTGAATCTGGTCGAAGACGAGGTCCGCAAAATCCTGCCATCAAATTATCAGCGCAGCACGCGCTTCTTCCGCTGCGATTCCATCAGCGGCCTGGGCATTGATGAGCTGAAGCAGGCCCTATTGGATCTGCTTTCCCAATTGCCGCCACGCACGGACAGCGGCGTCTTGCGCCTGCCGGTGGATCGAGCTTTTACGCTAAAAGGCTTCGGCACGGTGGTGACGGGCACGATCCTGAGCGGCCAAGTGCGGACAGGTGATCAAGTCGCGGTGATGCCGGCGGGCTTCAGCGTGCGCGTGCGCGGCCTGCAGAGCCATACCGAAACCCGCGATCAATTGAAGGCCGGCGACCGAGCCGCTCTGAACCTGATCGGGCCCGACGTGCGGCAAATCGAACGCGGCGACTGGATTTGTCAACCGGACGCCTCTTATCCTCTGGAATTGTTCGATGCGTCTTTGCAGCTTCTCCCCGACAGTCCCCACTTCAAGAATCGAGAGCGCGTCCGCCTGCACATCGGCACAAGAGACGTCCTGGGGCGAATTCTGCTGCTGGGCAGCGATATTCTACGGGCGGGACAAGAGGGCTTCGTTCGAGTCAATCTGGAAGAGCCCATCATCGCGGCGCGAAGGGATCGCTTCATCATCCGCCGCTATTCGCCTCTGCTCACCTTAGGCGGCGGCGTGGTCCTCGATCCCTATCCTTCTCCCGGCCGCCGGAAAGACGCCCGAACCATCGTCTATTTGGGGATTCTGAAATCGGCGGATGATGCCGGGGCGCTCGAAGTCAAAATTCTGGAGGCTGGCAACGTCGGCGTGACCATGAATTTGGCTCGCGCTTTTTTGAATATCTCGCCCGATGCCTTCATGTCGCTCATTCGTGGCTTGGAGGCAAAAGGCATTATACGATCCATCGGCGCGCCTCCAGTCGGTTTGCTCATTTCGGCAGTGGCGTTCAATGAGGCGAAGAGCCGAATGCTTGATCGCGTTAAATTTTACCACGGTGAGCATCCAGATCAGTTGGGTCTGGCCCGAGCGCAACTTCTGAGCGAGCTCAAGGAGGAGTACCATCCTCTGGCGCTGGAGGCCATTATCGAGGAGTCCCTCGCCGCGGAGCTTGATCTAGAGATGGGTTACCTGCGCCATCGGAATCATCAGGTCAGTCTCGATGCCGAAAGCGAAAAGCTGGCTCGAAGCATCGAAGCCGAGTTGACGGCGGCCGGGCGCGCCCCGCTGGCCTACGGTCATCTGATGAGCCGACTCAGGATCAATGATGCCGATCTAAATCGCATTCTGGGAGTCATGATTTTGCAGCGGAGAGCGATTCGCACTGGAGAAGAATGGGTCTGGTCGGCGGAGGCAATTCAGAAGATGTGGGGGATCATTCAGAAGGAACTATCGGGAGGCGAGCCGAAATCCGCGTCGCAGTTGCGCGAGGCGCTGGGCCTGCCTCGGCGGCATGTTATCGCCTTGCTTGAATATTTCGACAAATTAGGCAGGCTCCAGCGCCAAGAGGACTTGCGTTTGCCGGGTCCCAGCTTCGCCGAGCCTTTTTAAGGCAAGGCGAAAAATGCTTGACTCCGGCTGATTTTTTCGTTATAATGAGGTTTTGCAAAGCCACTCTAGCTCAGTCGGTAGAGCACCGCCCTGAAAAGGCGGGTGTGCCCAGTTCGATTCTGGGGGGTGGCACGCAAAAGCCTCCGCCAAGCGCGGAGGCTTTCTCGCTTTTGCTCCTTCCAAGCTTGACTTTGAGGCCTGATTTCCTTATCTTTATAAATGGTTGAACCCAAAAAGGCAGAATTATGATACGCCAGCTTGCACCGCTAATCCTATGCTTATCGGCTCTCTGGGCGCCGACAGCCCTCGCCCTGGATCCCTTCTATCACACCAATCCGGAGATCTACGACGCCATCACGGCCTGGCAGCAGATCTATCCCGATTCGGTGCGCGTGGATACTATCGGCTGGTCGCAGCAGGATTCCCTGCCCATCTGGGCGGTGAAGCTCTCGGATAACGTCAATTTGGACGAGGATGAGCCGACGATTCTTTGGGTCGGCCAGGTGCATGCCGAAGAGATCCTCGGGGTGGAAATCGTGCTGGCGCTGATGGACACCATCCTGACCAAACGGATGCAGTACCCTTACCGCGCCTGGCTGGCGGGACTGGAAATGTGGCTGGTGCCAACGGCCAATCCGGAAGGGCACCAGGTGGTGATGGACGAATGGGATATTGCCTTCCGCAAGAACAAGCGCGATTGCAACCTAAACGGCATCTTCGATTTTCAGCCCGGCATGGGCGGCGACATTGACGGGGTGGACCTCAATCGCGATTTTCCGCTCAATTGGGTGCATGGAGATTCTTTCCTGCAGCCGGGCGGCGAAGAGTATTATGATTATTTCAGAGGATTTTATCCCTTATCGGAAACGGAAAACCAAGCGCTCTGGAGCTTCGGCATTCAGCAGAAATTCTCATTTTCCATCGTCTGGCACAGTTCCCGATCCGGCATTAATTCCGAAAAGATCTTCTACTCCTGGGATTGGGAGGATTCCCGAAAGAATCCACCGGATTTCAACGTCATTGAAAATACCGCCATCGAAATTGCCAGCCGCATTCCCAAGCTGGGCGGCAGCACGAGCTACAACTACTTCCCCACGGATTCGCCGGATGGCAATCAGCATGATTCTTTCTACGCCTACCTGGGCACCATCGCTTTCCTGATCGAATGCGGCAATGACAATCTTCAGCCGCCGGACACCACGGCGCGGCAGGTGATCGCCGCCAACCTCCCCGGGGCCTACTACCTGCTCAACCGCGCCTCGGGCTACGACGATGCCCTGATGCACGCTCAAATCACCGGCGTGGTGAAAAACGCCGCCGGAACGCCCATCCCGGCGGAAGTGACCGTGCTGCAGGCGGACGGGCCCTATCTTTCGCCCCGAAACTGCGATCCGGTGACCGGCCGCTACCGGCGCTATTTGATGCCCGGAAGCTACGATCTTCTCATCAGCCTGCGCGGATATTATCCCCAGACTTCCTATGGCATCTATGCCAATCCCAGCTCGAAGACCATCCGCAATTTCACCTTGCAGCCCAAACCCACGTTTCTTTTCCACGGGGTGCTGAAAGTCTTGGGCGGTGATCCCATGCCCGGGACAATGTATATCAGCGGAGAAGATGTTTTGGATACTGTTCTGATAGGACCGGACGGGCAATTCTCGCATCCGCTGCCGGAAGGGAACTATCAATTGATTTTCGACAGCCCGGGATATCTGGTGCGATTCGATGAGGTTCTCCTGAATCAAAATTGGTACATCACTTTCGAGCTCTCCTCGCCCACGCCGCTCTTTCAGGACGATTTCGAGTCGGGCCTAAGCCAGTGGGTCACCGGCGGGACAAATGCTTTTTGGGGCGCCGAGCCCGCCGATTCGCTCTGGGCGGGCGGCATGGTCGCCACGGAGAGTCCCAATGGCCCATATCTACCGCTGTCGGAGAATTGGCTGGAGATAGCGGCCCCGTTGAATCTGAGCGGCTACGTGGCCGCCGCTTTACGCTTTCAGCATTGGCAGTATATGGAGCCCGGCTACGACCACGGCCAGGTCGAAGTCAGCGCCGATGGCGGGAATATCTGGAACCTGCTGGCAGGGCCTTTCGATCGCCAGGATGTGGGCTGGGGAACCGCTTATGGCAACTTAACCCCGTACTGCGGCCAAAGCGACGTGCGCCTGCGCTGGTACTTCTGGAGCGATAGCACTTTGAACGAGCAGGGTTGGCGATTCGATGATGTCGAGATCATGGCGGCGGATACGGCCACCGCCGTTGAACCCGAAGAAACTCTGCCGGAGAGATTCCGACTCGTCTCGATCTTTCCAAATCCCTTCAACGAGAGCTTTACGATCCTCTTTGAACTGCCCCAAGCGGAGCGGCTGAACCTTTCGCTTTGGGACGTCACAGGACGAAAGGCCGCCGACTTATTCGCGGATGATATGCCAGCCGGATCAAATCGGATCAATTCGAACCTTCCCGGCCACCTGGCCGCCGGAATATACTTCCTGCGCTTTGAGCACACGGGGAAAACCGAAATCCGCAAGATCCTCTATCTAAAATAAAAGCGGAGGATTCCACCATGCCCGAAAAGGCCGATCGCATTCGACTGAACAATCTTCTCTTTTGGGGGCGTCACGGGCACTTTCCCAGCGAGCATGAGTTGGGCAATCGCTTTGAGGTGGACGTCGAATTGGAGGTGGATACTGCCCGGGCGGCACAATTAGATCGCATTGACCTTACGGTGGATCTCACAGCCGTTTACGAAACGATCCGCCGGCATGTGGAGGGCAAACCCTGCCGCCTGATTGAGACTCTGGCCGGGCGGATGCTCGGAGATCTCATCAAGCTGGACAAGGTCAAAGCTGCGCGCGTGAAATTGCGCAAGCTTTCGCCTCCTTTTCCGGGGGCGGTTCAGGGAGTCATGGAGGTGGAGATATCCCGCCGGGCGAAAGCCGGTTCATGAGCTTCGAAGTCTTCATCGGACTGGGATCGAATCTCGGGGATCGCGAAAAGAATCTGAGGCTCGGGGTTTCGCGACTGGGTGAGTTGGGTCGAATCCTGCGCGTATCGAGCGTATATGAGACTCAGCCCTGGGGCCGGGAAGATCAGCCCGACTTCTTGAATGCCGTCTGCTCGCTGGATCCGATCCTTCGCGATCCCGAGCTATTTTTTCGAGAGCTGAAACGGATCGAGACAGAGGCCGGCCGGCGCTTCCGGGAGCGCTGGGGGCCGCGCGAACTGGATTTGGATCTGCTCTTCTGGGGTGATGAAGTCGTGGCGACCGAATCGCTGTCGGTTCCTCATCCTCACCTGGCGGATCGGAGCTTCGTCTTGACCCCTCTGTGCCAAATTGCCCCGGATCTAAAGCACCCTCTCACCGGTTTAACGGTTCGTCAGATGCTGGAATCATGCTCCGATTCGGGGCGGGTGGTACGCTGGGGGGATATTCATCTCTGACCAGCGCTTCGGCGGCGGCGGAGAGAGAGATTCACAACCAACTCTAATGGCGGAGGTTTTCTGCCCCTTCAAAATATTCACTTTCTGGCCATTGAGGGCGCCATCGGCGTGGGGAAAACCAGTCTGGCCCGAATCATCGCTGATCGCATCGGCGGGCGGCTGGTCCTTGAGCAGCACGATGAGAACCCCTTTTTAAATGACTTCTATCGGGATCCGGCGCGTTACGCTCTGCAGACACAGCTATTCTTCCTGCTTTCGCGCTACCAACAACTGCAGGAACTGGGTCAGCAGGATGTCTTCCATCCGCACATCGTATCGGACTACATGTTTGCCAAGAACCGCATCTTTGCCTATTTGAATCTGGACGAACGCGAGCTCAAGCTCTATGAGACCATCCACACCAGCATGGATCGAAATCTGCCCCGGCCCGATCTTGTGATCTACCTGCAGTCATCGCTGGAACGCCTGATGCAGAATATCCGCAAGCGCGGGCGAGCCTACGAGAAGTACATTACGGAGGAGTATATTCAATCGCTGAGCGAGGCCTACAACCACTTCTTCTTCCACTATAGCGAGACGCCGCTGCTGGTGGTGAATGCCACGCGGCTCGATTTCATCAATCGCCAGGAGGATTTGGAAGCGCTCCTGTCGCAGATTGACCGCCATCCCGGCGGCATGGTCTTCTTTAATCCCGACGTTTCCTGACAAAAATATGGGCGCGCTGCTGAAATTATTCATCTTTGGGCTGTTGATTTACCTGGTGCTGCGTTGGCTGTGGCGGCAGGCGCAGGAGCCGAATAGATCCGCCGCGCCGAAGTCTGAAAAGCCACGGCCTCAGCCCTATCAAGAGGGAGACGTCGAGGATGCCAACTTCACCGAGTTGCCGTCGGAAAAGAATTCGAAAATCTCACCGCCATAGCTGGCAGAGTTCGTTTCCATATAGTCGCTCAGACAGATGCACAAGATCATCCAAACCGAAAAGGCTCCTCAGGCCATAGGCCCCTACAGTCAGGGAGTCATCGCTTCGGGAGCCTTCATATTCACGGCCGGGCAGATACCGCTGGATCCGGTCAGCGGGAATTTTGTGGAAGGCGGCATCGCCGAACAGACCCGCCAGGTGCTGAAGAACTTGAGCGCGGTTCTGGAAGCCGCCGGTTCCTCACTAAGAAAGGTCGTCAAGACCACGGTGTTTCTCCAGAATCTCGAGGATTTTGCCGCCATGAATGCGATTTATGCCGAATTCTTTAGGGAGAATCCTCCGGCGCGCTCCACTGTGCAGGCAGCCAAGCTCCCACGCGGCGCCCTCGTTGAGATTGAAGCCGTAGCCCTGCTCGAATCGTGAAATTCGCTGTCATATCTTTGGCCCTGCTGATGGCGCCGGCCTCTCAGGCGCAGGATACACTGCCGCCACCGCCGCCCCGACACGTTTCGCTGATGGCTTCGCCTTATGGCCGGGCTATGCAATCCGCGGCCCTGCCGGGTCTGGGGCAGGCGTTGCGGGGCGAGTGGATTCGGGGGGGCGTATACTTCGCCGGCGCGGCTTTTCTGGCCGGCGATGCTATGCATTTCTGGGAGAATCAATACGACCGCCTCGCCTCCGACGGCGCCGGCCGGGTTTATGATCGCGACATGGCATACGGCTTGGCCGTATGGTACGGCATGGCCGCCATCTTGAGCGCGGCGGACGCCGGCTACGCGACGTCAAAAAGTCGGGAAACCCGGCCCACGATGGCGGCCTTCAAGTCCATCTTTTTCCCGGGCTGGGGCCAATTATCCAACGGCAAGCGCTGGAAAGCCGCGGGGATGTTTCTGCTGCAAACGGGATTCGCCTTCGGAGCCTTCACCCAGCATGAGCGATTTCTGTTTTACGATGCGCACGGCGACGTGAACCAGGCCAGTTTCTACAAAAGCGATCGCAACCGCCTCGTCTGGTGGTCAGCGGGGATCATGCTCTTCAGCGCTTTCGATGCCTTCGTGGATTGCCATCTGCGCGACTGGAACGTCTCCGAAAAGCTCACGCTCCTGCCGCACTATTCGCCCGAATCGAAATCCGCGGGATTATCGCTCAAGTTATCGCTGAATTAAGATGCTTTCACGTTCCCAGGCTCTTGAATTGGTGCAGCAGCACGTCTCCAACCGCAATTTGATCAAGCACATGATTGCGGTGGAAGGCGTCATGCGCCGATTGGCGCGGCATTTCGGCGAGGATGAAGAGATCTGGGGCGTCGCCGGCCTGTTGCACGACCTGGATTACGACGAGACGGTCAATGATTTTCCCAAGCACGGTTTCCGCACCGTGCAGATTCTCGCCGATCAGGGATTGCCGCCCGAAGCGCTCCAGGCCATCGTCGCTCATACCGGCCACATTCCCTGTGAAACGCTGATGGACAAAGCGCTCTATGCCATTGATCCGCTGACGGGGTTGATCGTGGCCGCTGTTCTGATGCACCCGCAAAAGAAGCTGGCTGCCTTGGATGTGGAGTTCATCCTGCGCCGCTTTAAAGAGAAACGTTTCGCAGCCGGAGCCAATCGCGAACAGATCCAATCCTGCGAAGGATTCGGGCTGGGTCTCGATCAATTCCTGCAGTTGGGCTTGGAGGGCATGAATTCGGTTTCGGATCAAATTGGTTTCTAATTCAGGGATGAAGCCTATCTTCACCCTTCTCATCGGATCGTTCTGGCTGATGCTCGCCGCCCAGAGCGCTCTTGCAGAGCCCCCTGCCACGGTCTTCTCCTTAGTTCATTCCGATTCCATCCGCACCATCAAGAGATTGCCGCTTTCGTATGATCCTTGGATAGCTCCCGACAAGTTTGATCATCTGCTCCTCAGCGCCATGCTGTCCAGTTCAGCCTATTTGCAGATGAAAGTGGCGCACAACGGAACCGACGCGGCTCTCGTATCTTCCGTGGGATTGACGCTCACGCTGGGAGTGGGCAAGGAGCTTTACGACATCATTCACCCGGGTCATCCGAGCTGGAAGGATTTGGCCGCCGATGCGATGGGCGCTCTGCTCGGAGCCTTGGTGGCTCGCTCCCTGTGAGGCAAACTCAACCATGATAGAACTGCACGAAGTCGTCGGCGCCATGCACATCCATTCGACCTTCTCGGATGGAACCGGCCATTATGCCGATATCATCCGCGCCGCCTCGGAACTAAGTCTCGATTTTCTGCTCTTCAGCGACCACGGCAGTTTGGAGCCGAAGCGGCTGGGCCGCGAGGGATTTCACGACGGCGTGCTGGTGGGGATCGGCTACGAAATCAACGACGAGAACAACCGCAATCACTTGCTGGCCTTCGATTTGGAGAAGGAGGTCAGCCGCGGCTTGTCCCCAAAAGAATACGCCCGCCGCGTCGTCGAATCTGGCGGTTGGGCGGTCATCGCTCACCCCGATGAGCGCCGCAACCGTTTGCCGGAATTTCCCCCTTATCCCTGGACCACCTGGGATACGGAGGACTTTCATGCCGTCGAAATCTGGAATCAACTCTCGGAATGGATGGAAAAACTCACTCGCTGGAATAAGCTCTGGCTCTACGTCAATCCGCGTCGCAGCGTGGTTTCTCCGACCCAATGGACGCTGGAGTTATGGGATCGGCTGAATTTGAAACGCCGCGTGGTCGGCGTCGGCGGGGTGGACGCTCACGCGCATTTTTATCCGATTTGGAGCAATCTGGGTGTCCGGATATTCCCCTACAAAGTCCACTTCCGATCCATTCTCAGCCATGTGTTGCTCGAGCAGCCACTGGATCGCCGCGATGGGAAGGCCGCTCTGCACCAGCTTTTCGAGTCTCTTCGCAGCGGCCGGCTTTTCATCTCAAATAATTTCCTCGGCGATGCCCGTGGCTTCCGATATTGGGCGGAAGACGTCAACTCGGGCAAAACTTACCTGTCGGGGGACCGCGTCCCCGCCGGTACCGACTTGCAGTTCCATGTCAAGCTTCCGGCGGAAACGGATCAGGCTATTTTGATCAAAGACAGCCGCCCCGTATGGCGGCGCAAGGAGAGCGCCATCCCCTACCGCAGCTCTCAGCCCGGCGTCTATCGCATCGAAGTCCGCCGCCGGCGCCGCGCTTTTATCTACTCCAATCCCATCGTCATTGAAGCAGCCTAAAACTCGCCGCTCTGCATCGTTTCATCTGATCTCGCGCACTTCCCGAAATTTCTATTGATTTTGCCGCCCCAATGCTATATAATAGCATGGATAGCGTATTACTTGGTGATTTTGCCGGATGTGAACCTTGGGACAAATTTCCCAAGGCCAGTGGAAGTCATGGAATTCGAACCTGAACTAAAAGAGTATTGCGGCGTTTTCGCCATTCACGGCCACCCCCGCGCGGCGGAGCTGACCTATCTGGGTCTCTATGCCTTGCAGCATCGCGGCCAGGAATCGGCGGGCATCGTCACCTCGGACGGGAAGGATACCTACCGGCATGTGGGCCTGGGCCTGGTGGCGGATGTCTTTCGCAACCCTCAAGTTCTAAAGAATTTGCTGGGCCATCTGGCTATCGGCCACAACCGCTACTCTACAACCGGTTCGACCCTGATCGCCAACGCTCAGCCGCTGGCGATCAACTACCATTCCGGCCCGCTGGCGATTGCCCACAACGGCAATTTGATCAACTCCCTGGCGCTGCGGAGCCAGTTGGAAGCCGAGGGGAGCATCTTTCAGAGCACCACCGACAGCGAGGTGATCCTGCATCTGATTGCGCGATCCCGGAAAGAAGGGGTGGCCAACCAGATTCAGGAGGCTTTGGGGATGGTCCAAGGCGCCTATTCGATGGTTTTCCTGGCTCAGGATCGCATTATCGCCGTGCGCGATCCGCACGGTTTCCGACCCCTCTGTCTGGGCAGCCGGGGCGGCGCAGTGGTGGTCGCCAGCGAATCCTGCGCGCTGGATCTGATCGAAGCCGACTACGTTCGCGACGTCGAACCCGGCGAAATCATCGAAATCACGTCAGAGGGGCTGCGCAGCTATTTCCTGCCGCCGGCAGATCGGGTCACGCAGTGCATCTTTGAATTCATCTATTTTTCACGCCCCGACAGCCGCATCTTCGGCGAATACGTGGACAAGACGCGCCGCAAGATCGGCAAGGCTCTGGCCGAAGAAAAGCCCGTTCCGGGCGCCGATATCGTCATCGCCGTGCCGGACTCCTCCAACACCGCGGCTTTAGGCTTTGCGCAGCGCGCCGGCCTGCCCTACGAGCTGGGTTTGATTCGCAATCACTACGTCGGCCGCACGTTTATTCACCCTTCTCCGGCCATGCGCGATTTCAGCGCGCGCATCAAATTCAACACGGTGGGTGGAGTGCTGCGCGGCAAAAAGGTCGTCGTGGTGGACGATTCCATCGTCCGCGGCACAACCTTGAAGAAGTTGACGCGCATGATTCGCTCGGCGGGAGCGGCCGAAGTGCACGTGCGCATCAGTTCGCCGCCGGTGCGTTACCCCTGCTTCTTCGGCATGGATTTCCCGCGCCGCGAAGAGCTCATCGCCGCGTTTAACGAAGTCGAAGCCATCCGCGCTTTTCTGGATGTGGATTCGCTCGAATACCTCTCGGTGGAAAAACTCCTGGAAGCAGTCCCGACCGGCCGCTGCGGTTATTGCACCTGCTGCTTCACCGGAGATTATCCCATCAAGATCGAAGGGGCGTACGATAAATTTCTGCATGAGCATGCGGCGCGCATTCTGGAGCTCGATTTTACCAAGGGAGAAGGATAAGCAGGGAGAAGCGTCCGTTGAGAATCCCGCCCGCCTGGTTTGATGGTTTCTTCATACTGCGCCCGACGCTCTTCTTCCCGGCGTGGACGGCCTTCTTGGCGGGTTTTCGCTTGAGGGACGCCAACGCTCCCAGCCCGATCCCTCTCCTGATCTGGTTGGCCGGCGCCACCGGAGCGGCCTTCCTTTTGAATCAATTGGTGGATCGCCACGAAGACACACTGAACCGCAAGCTGCTGCCGCTCTGGGATGGCCTGCTTTCATCACGCTTCATTAAAGCCGAGCTGGGGATTTTAGGCGCGGGAACGATTTTGGGCGGAGTCTGGGCTGGTGGGGAGCTTTCGGCGCTGCTGACACTTTTCTTCATCATCGCGGGATATCTCTACAACGTCCCGCCATTTCGGTTGAAGAGCCGCCCCTTCCTGGGCATTGCCGCCTGCTCGGTCGGTGGTTCGATTCTGTTTGCCATGGGGGCCCGCACCGGTAGTTCTGAATTCGGCGCGGCCTTCCTGCTCAGCCTTCCGTACATCTTTGCCGGCGCCGCCGCATCGCTCTTGACGCACGTTCCCGATATTGAGGGCGACCGTCAGAGCGGGGCGACCACCTTCGCCTCGAAATATGGTCTGCGCGCCACTGCGATGGCGGCTCTGGTCATGGTGGCAGCGACATTGATCTCGGCATTATGGCTTCGTGATTTCGTCATGCTGTTCGCCGCGCTCGTCGCCTTGCCACTTTTCATTCGGTTCTATCTTAACCTGAACGTAGAAGCCGCCCAGACCGCGGTGAAATCAGCCATTTTCAGCCTGGCCGTCGCTGTGGGAACTACCTGGATTCCCCTTTTGGCAATGATCGCGCTCTATTATCCCTTGGCCCGCTGGTATCACCGCGAGCGTTTGGGATTGGACTATCCCTCGTTCAAATCAACTGCGAAGCATCCAATCGCACCGGCAATGGCATCCTCAAATCCAGGTGGCCGTTTTGCGGTCGGTGATCACCTTTCTCGATAGCCTCTTCTATGATTTTTGAGCGGGAAGCCAAAAAGCATAAAAAAATCAAGAACTTGCGCTTTATCCAGGAGCGCTGCGATTTTTGCGGCTGCTGCGTGGCCGTCTGTCCGGTGGATTGCATAGATCTGCACGAGGCCCAGCTCTTTGTAGACATGGAAATCTGCATCCTCTGCGGATTCTGCCCCAAAGCCTGCCCGGTCAACGCCTTGGTGGGAGAGGTCGCATGATCCGCGAAACCTACGATGTCATCGTGGTGGGCGGCGGTCCCGCAGGGACGATGGCCGCCAGATCGGCGGCACAGGGCGGCGCTTCCGCTCTTCTGTTCGAGAAAGACCGCGAGCTGGGGCTGCCGGTGCGCTGCGCCGAAGCTGTAGGCCGCAAATCGCTGGATCGCTTCGTCGGGGATCCCGGCCCCTGGATCGCTCATCAGGTGAATGATGTTCGATTCATCGCGCCGGACGGCTCGGTCGTCGAAGTTGATACCGATGAAGTCGGCTATGTCCTCAACCGCCGCCTTTTCGACGCTGAGTTGGGGCATCGGGCGGCTCTGGCCGGCGCCCAAATCATGACGCGCGCCTATGTGTGCGGCTTGCGACGGCAAAACGGCTGCGTGACCGGGGTAAGA
>Ga0315284_10006430_pt1 | contig 16719 bp, 18 predicted proteins | sample YL17G09_16_MG_FD_203696 | JGI IMG/M metagenome (GOLD analysis project Ga0315284, IMG submission 203696) | Sediment microbial communities from Yellowstone Lake, YNP, Wyoming, USA - YL17G09_16 | ecosystem: Environmental > Aquatic > Freshwater > Lake > Sediment | place: USA: Wyoming | collected...
CATAATTATCCCCCGTTAATTGAAAAAATGGTTGAAATAATCCAAGAGATTGGTCCCTGTCACGGAATTACGCATGAGTACGAATATTTATCGGCAGAATTGATTCAAAAGCATTACCCTTCGTGTAAAATTATTAGATGGTTGCAAAGTGGATCAGAAGCTGACATGTTAGCAATAAGAGTTGCAAGAACTTTTACAAATCGTAAATGGGTTATAAAAGTTGGAGGAAGCTATCACGGTTGGACAGATCAATTGGTTTACGACATGCACGTTCCAGGAACAAAACTTTTAGAGTCTCACGGAATCCCAAAAGAAGTATTTTCGTGGATCGATTCAGTACCTCCAAACGATATTGATACGTTAAGGCAAATGTTTAAAGAGAAAAAAAAGGTGGCTGCTGTTATTTTAGAACCTATGGGCGGAGAATCAGGAGCAAATCCAGTAAGACCAGAATTTAACAAAGAAGTGGAAGAATTATGCCACGAAAACGATACACTGTTAATTTCTGACGAAGTGGTGGCCGCTTTTAGGTTACATATGGGCGGGGGACAAGCTTATTTTGGTTACACACCTGACTTATCTGTATTTGGTAAAATTATTAGCCACGGATTTCCTTCTGCTGGAGCAATAGGTGGACGAGAAGACGTTATGAGCGTATGTGCGGCGGGAGTGGGGGGCGGAAAAAGAGCGTATTGTGGAGGAACGATCGCGGCAAATCCAATATCGTGCGGAGCAGGATATTACGCTTTAAAAATGATAGAAGAAACAAAAGCTGTGGAAAAGGCAGGAAAAGCCGCAACGCGTTTAGCGAAAGGATTAAACAAAGTTTTCGAAGAAAACGAGCTTCCTTGGTTTTCTTACAATTACGGAGCAACGGTACATATGCATGCCGCGTGCCTATTTGGATTTAACATGAACGATCCTAAAAAGGTCGGCGAAGTTCCTAAAAGAAAGGATTTTATGGGCCATATGGGTGCTGCGTTAGTTGACCAGGAATTAATCTCCGTAGCGGGAAGTAGATTCTATACGTGTATGCAACACACAGATGAGCTTGTTGATAAAACGGTTGAAAAAATAGGAAAAATTTCCCAAATGGTCAAATAATTTATTTTATTTTTCAATAAAATTACTAAAAATTTTTTTTAGAACAACCATTTTAAATAGATTTATCAAAATAATAGGATGTGAAAGTTGGGTATGTTAGGTTATCCCGAGATGTTGGATATTGCAGCACAATATATTAATTTAAGCGAAGGGGAATATTTAAAATTAAAAAATCCATTAGCTAATATAAATGCTAATTTAACTTTTAAATTAGAAAACGGTGAGACGGTATTTGTTCCGACTTATTTAACTATTATGAACGAAGTTGGTCCAGGAAAAGGTGGCTTACGAATTCATAAATCTGTAACTGCTGAAGAAGTTCAAGCTCTAGCTGGATTAATGGAAATCAAAAATAGAATATCAGAATTACCTTTTTCGGGTGCTAAGGCAGGAATTTGTATAGACACTGAGAAATTAACTAGAAACGATTACGATAAATTGATCTTTCTGTGGGCAGAGGTATATAAACCGATTTTAGTACCTCGCAATAAAATGTATTATTATATAACAGCATGCGATGTGAATTCACGCCCGTGGATGATGTCCAAAATAGTTCGATATATGGGAGATTATCAATGCGCTACTTCCAAAGATCCTCTTGATGGAGGAATAAAAGGAAGACCGCCTGCTACTGGATTTGGAGTTGCAAATATTATAAGATATTATTATGAAAAAATATTAAACGAACCATTAAAAGGAAAAACTGTTGGAATCCAAGGTTTTGGAAATGTAGGAAGTTATACGGCAGATTATTTGTACAAATGGGGCGCAAAAATTATAGCTATAACTGATCTTTACGGCGGAGTTTACGACGAAAATGGCATTAATGTTCCAGAGCTATTAAAATACGTTGAAAAAAGTAAAAATAATTCCGTAGTTGGATTTAAAGACGAATTTAATAACGAGCAATTGTTTTCAAGCGAGTTCGATGTATTAATTCCGGCAGCTTTAGAAGATCAAATTACCGAAAATAATGCTAACGACATTAAATCAAAATTGATTGTATCAGCAGCAAACGGTCCTATTACGATTAAAGCTCAAGAAATTCTTACAAATAACGGCGTAGAAATTATCCCAGGCATAGCTAACGCTGGAGGTGTAATTGCATCTAATTTCGAACTCATGAACGCTGGAGATCCTCAAGTTGTTAGAATCGAAGATGTTCAGGAATACATTAATAAAAAGCAAATAAGCAACTTTAAAGATATCGTTAATTTGTCCAAAGAGCTTAAAACTAACTTGTTCGTAGCAGAAATAGTCTTAGCAATAAAAAGAAGGCTAGATATATTAAGAGCAGTTGGATTTTAAATGTTTTTTTTTACATCAAACCTTATATTTTTTTAAATCTAATTTTTTCTTGTCATAAATCTTTAATAATGGTTAAGAATTTTATTAAGTTTGAATGATGATTGACAATAAAAAAATATCAGATGTCGCAAAAATAATAAAAGAATCTAATTACGTTGTCGTATTTACTGGTGCCGGCGCTTCCACCGAATCTGGAATTGAAGACTTCAGAAGCAAAGGTGGCTTGTGGAGTAAGTACGATCCTTCCATTTACGCCAGTTATTATTATTTTTTACAGGATCCGTCAAAATTTTGGGAAATGCACAAAGAACTGGAAAGTATCGTGGCAAACGCTCAACCTAATTATACTCATCATGCCATAGCAGAATTAGAAAGAATGGGAAAGGTCAAAGCGATTATTACTCAAAACATTGATATGCTCCATCAAAAAGCTGGTAGCGGTAAATACGGTGCCAAGATTTACGAGTTGCACGGTTCATATGGTATTTTAGAGTGCATTAACTGTGGAGCAGAGTTTCGTTATAACGAAATTGACACTAAAACCGTTCCATATCCCGTTCACGATTGCGATAAGAAAGGATATATTAAACCGAAAGTTGTTTTGTTCGGAGAGTCGCTACCACCTGGAGTTTTAGAAGGCGCGATGGAAGAATGTAAAAATTCGGACTGTTTCTTACTTATTGGCAGTTCTTTAGTAGTTTCGCCGGCAAACTTTATGCCAAGTATCGCGAAAAACTGCGGAGCAAATGTAATATTTATAAATAGGGAGGCTACAATGATGGACGAGTTAGCTGATATTTTTTTAATGGGAAGTAGTGCCGAAATAATGACTTCTTTAATTAAAAAAATAAAAGATTAGGATTTTTCTTAACTGAAAAATCAATAAATTTTATTTGAAAAATGAAATTAGCGCGGTAAGTAAAACTTACATAATAGGCATTGAAACGCTGCAATTCTCTGTTCGGGGCTCAATATAATGAATTTCTCCTTCATATCGCCCCCACATTTCGGGCAATGCTGAACGAAATTTTCTTTTATCTTATCTAGGACAATTGTTAATCCTTTTTCGAGAAGCATTAAATGTTTAGCGTTAGCAATTATTTTATTTGCAGATTTAATCCCAATACCTTTGACAAACGCTAACTCCGTTGGTTTGGTATTAGCAAGTTGCTCAATTGATTTATAACCTGCTTTTCCCAATCTTGTCGATAAAACTACGCCGATTCCTCGAATGCGATCAATTTCATTAGACATAGAATAAAAAAAATTACTCAATCAAGTGAAGGATATGTATTTATGGTAAATAAGAAAAATAAAATTTGAGATAAAAAAAAAATTTAATTATTTCTTTTCAATTTGATGAATTACACCGTAATATAATAAGAAAGCAGACGCGTATATAGATAAACCTACTAACGCCGTGATTAATCTAAACGTAGGGTCGTTTAAAAAATTCGAAAATGTTATTAAATAAAGATCCAAGAAATAAGGGAAAAGTCCTAACGAGAAAAATTTCCATCTTCGTTTTAACTCATCGTCTTCAAAAGTACGATAGGTTTTTATCAACAAATATATTAAAGGGACTATAATATAAACACTAAGTAGTAAAAATGCATATAAAGCAAACGGCAAATTCCACACAGGCTTCCAATTTGTCGATTCATCAATTGTTATTCCATCCATAAGAAAAGCTATAGGCGCCATTACCAATAATAATACGAAATAAATGAAAGCGATAATATTATTTCTTTTTACGGTTATCACGGTTTCAGATTTGTAAATAATCAAACAAAAAACTAATATATATAAAGGTGCGTACCAAAACAAGAATGTAATACGCTAACAACCCATTTTATTGTAAACGAAGCGTAAATTACGTTTGTAATGGTCGCTGCTGCTATAAGTAAATAAAAAGTGGCAAAAATTACTAAGTTTCGAAGCTATTTCTGCTTCTTTAGGTGTAAAAAGATGTTTCAACGCCTGACTCTGTTAAGAAAACCAACGGGTAATTTATCTAAATGTTCCTGTAGTTCTCTGTAAATATCCTTGTTTTGCCTCATCTTGCTAGCTGTCGCCCAACCCCTAAATAAATTAAAGCAATTGCCCCGAATAGCAAAAGACTTATAATTGAGATATAATCCCTAAACACTTGAATATTCAAACAATTAGAAAGAGATGTGAGATAGAAAACTACAAAATAAATAAACATGCCTATGAAATACAGTTTCCATCTTTTTCTAATTATTTTATCTTCAAATGTTTTATAAATTTCTATTGAATAATGGACAATTGGTATAATCCCAATACAACTAACTACTGAAATTGCGTAAATAAAAAAAAATAAAGAATATTTCGGTTTCCAAAACGTTGTCTCATCAATTGTTATTCCATCCATAAGAAAAGCTATAGGCGCCATTACCAATAATAATCCGCCGTATATTACTAAAATGATAAGTTGCTTCTTTAAAGTAATGATTTTTTCTGATTTTAATAAAATTAAATTGAAGATTAGTAAAAAACAAAAAGCTAAACAGAATAAATAATAAGTAATAAAATGTAAGATTAAAACTAAAGGATTTAATTCTAACGGGGCGTATATTGCATTAATAATAACTCCAATAGCAGAACATAAATAAAATCCACAAAAAATTTTATTTAATTTTTTTGTATCTCTTCTAAGAATTAAAAATATTATAAATATACTGAAAATTGCCATCCCTAAATAAACAACATAAATAGTTATGGTTCTTGCTAAATCCATTTGTCCCGTTTGTGATATCATATTATGAGTCTACCTTTATTTTAAAACAATTACAATTACTTGTAAATTTAAGTTAATATTCTTTTCAAAATTAATATAACTTTCTCATTTTAAAAAAGTTAATGGTATTTAATTTTAATATTTAATTAAAATTAAACGAGATCTTTTTTATCTTCGTCAATATTCACATCGTGTTCAACTTCATATGTTTTAGCATCGTCTACATCAACTTCTCTAACTAAATCTCTTCTTGATTCGGCGTATTTGTTTGGTTTTAACTTTCTAGACGGAATTCCAAAGTATATCCATCCATCTTCTAAAATTTGATTGAAGTTAGTCATACCTAAAGCTCCAACAACCGTATCTTTACCAACAATAGTACCAGGGCTTATGACATCTTGACCGCCAATAACGCAATAATCGTCAAATATTACTTTTTTAACGATTAAATATTTTCCTACCACCATTGAACTCATAACTACTGCACCTTGACCGACTAAAACCTTACGACCAAACTTGATAAATTCCATATCGGTCCAAGAGTCTTGAAGATGACTGGAGTAATCCATATCGACGCCAAACCATTTAAACGCCATAACATCTATCCATGGCATAGGGCAATTCCTTAAAAGCCAAATAGCCAACTTTTTCAATTCAATTCTAAGACACCAAAATTCAAAATCTTTATTACCTTTTTCGGCAATAAATATCCCTTCTTTTGGTTTATGAATTAGATTAATTAAGGTTAGAAATATTTTACAAAAAAATAAACTTGAAAATATAAAAATAAAATACATACTAAAAAGAGCGTAAGGCAAAAAAATCAACATAGTAATCAATCTTATCCCTCCAGCGTTATTGGTCCATTCGTACCAAAATATCATGGCTAAAATACCGCTTAACCAGAAAATAGGAAGGTAAATGACCAAGATTTTAACGTTAACTCTACTAATAGCGCTACTCGTTGCAAAATCTAACATATAATCAAAACTACTTGTTTTATCCTGATTACTTTCTGAAATTTTATCTTGATTCTCGCTCAATTATTAAGACCTCCAATTATTCTACAATATTTTTTCCTTTTTTAATCGATTTTTGTTTTTCTTCCAAATTTTTTGCTTTTATTAAATCTTCTTCGGTAATTTTTAAATATTCCATAATATTTTTCTTAAAAATCTTTCGTATTGGTAATCCAAAATAATAATTGTCACCTTTTACAGTGTAATGCTTACCACCGCTAGCATCGGGTAATAAATAAGAATTATCTAATATTTGGCATCCAGAAGCAAAATTATTCCTTCCTCCGAAAGTAACATTATCACCAACTTTTATCTTGAAATACACAACATTTCCAAACGATCCTTCGACAAGGTGCGATGTAAGAACAGAATTAACTCCAATATAGCAATTGTTTCCTATTTCAACGAATTTATCAGCGCATATTTGCTCTTCAATTGATGTTTTTTTGCCGATTTTGTTTGTGCCTACGTAATTGTATAGCCAGTTTATTAACCAAGGGAAAATTCCTTTCGTAAATATATATTTTGGATATTTAATCACAAAAGAACGAATATGGTAGTAATTTAGAGTTTTACTTGGGATGTTTCTCGGAATCACTCCGTCTTTAGAAGGAGATTTTTTTTCGGTAATTGACCAGAAAAACCGAGTAATTATAGCTAACATATACAAACGAAGTAAATAGCACATTATCAGAACTATTGGTGTTAAAGCCAAAGCGATCAAAGAAGGTAAATTTGTTAATAAAACATAAAAATTATCAATTTCTAAAAAATAAGGAATAAACACAAATATAACGAATAACGCAAAAATTATTGAAGGAATAAAATACGAAAAAAAATAACTTGTTAAAAAAATGAACAGATACCAATGAAAATGGAGCTTAATATCGTGTTTTTCAACTGTAATACTGTTATTATTTAAAGCAGTAGGTTCGTTTGAAGAATCATTTTCAGACTTTGACATAGATAAATTTTTTATTATTTTGAAAAAATTACAATAAAAAAATATACTTACTTACTTAATTAAATAATTAATTAATTAAATTTACTTAATTAAATAACCTTTATAATTGAACTTCAAATTTTATTAAAAAAAACAAGTTTGTTTCAAAATTTTTCAATTTTTTAATAAAATAATCTTTGTATTTGAAAATTAAGCAAGTTTCTTCAAATTAAATTGATATTTGAAAATTAAGCTTGGAGACTTAATCCCGTGATAAAATTTTATTTTATATATTTTTTATTACTCCGTAATAAACTATTAGAGGGAAGATTGCCATTATACACAACGAAATTATACTCCAAATCACGCGAAATTCGTTTAAGTTTAAGTAATTCGAAATTAATGTACCATACGCAAAGATATATAGCCCAATTAAACCAATAAAAAATAATTTCCATTTCTTTTTTATCTTTTCGTCTTGAAATTGAAAATATATTTTCAGAGAATAAAAGATACAAGGGCCTACTACTAAAATGGACAAAAGTATCGTAACATATAAAAAAAACGCGAGGTTATATACAGGTTTCCAACTTGTAGACGAATTAATTACGACGCCATCCGGTATTAAAATCATACATAAAATTAATGCGGAAGAGAGGAATATAAAGCGCTTCTGTTTTTTTTTCGGAATTAACTTGTCAGATTTTAAAAGTATTAAATTAAAAAGCAAAAGAAACACTAATCCAATTAATAATAAATAAAGCGTTGAATAATATAAGATAAGCACTAAAACATCAATTGTTAGAAGCGCGTAAATAAAATTTACACATAATCCTAAAGCTATACACAAATAAAATAAACCAAAATACGTGTTTAAAATTCTATCTGGTTGTTTTTTCCTCCTGTTAAAAACTTTAAACGAAATTAGAAGAAAATAGCCGAAGAAAATCCCCTGAACAACATAGATCTGAAACATTCTCGTAATATCTAATTGAAATAACATCGTAATTCGTATACCATTTTTGACTTTTTAATCTTATTATTTTATCAACAGTCTTTTAAAGAATTTAAATTAACATTATTATCAATTTGAAAACAATTATTAACATTAAAACTTAAATAAATAAAAATTGAATTATTTTTATTCCTAAAGAAAATACTTTTTACATTTAATTGGTGTGAATATAAAAGTTGCCATTTAAAGTATTAGAAAAAAAGGAGCTTGGAAATACCGGAACGTTATTTGAAATGATCTTAGATACTCCCTTAATAGCAAAAAAAGCATACGCTGGTAATTTTATTATAGTTAGAGTAGACGAAAAAGGAGAGAGGATTCCTTTAACAATCGCAGATTACGACCGAGATAAAGGAACTATTACTATTGTATTTCAAGTTGTCGGAAAAAGCACTAAAATGTTGTCTTGTATAAAAAAAGACGAAACTATCCTTGATGTTGTTGGGCCTTTAGGAAATAGAATTCACGTCGAAAAATATCAATATCCCGTCGTAATTATTGGAGGTGGAGTTGGAATCGCACCGTGCTATCCGCAAGTTAAAGAATTAAAAGAAGCAGGAAATAAAATTATAACAATTATTGGTGCGAGAAATAGGGAATTATTATTTTGGAGCGAACAAATGAATTCTATAAGCAACGAGCTTATCGTTTGTACTGACGATGGTAGCGAAGGAATAAAAGGCGTTGTTACGATACCTTTGAGGGAACTTTTAAAAAGAGAGAAAATCAGCATAGTTATCGCTATTGGACCAATTATAATGATGAAAAATGTAGCTCTTACTACAAGCGGAATTGATGAACTACCTAAAGTGAAAACGTACGTTTCTTTGAACACGATTATGATTGACGGAACAGGAATGTGTGGAGGTTGCAGATTTGTTAGTACTGATGGAAATGTTCATTTTGCTTGCGTTGATGGTCCCGATGTAGATGGGCATATCGTAGATTACGATAATCTTATTAAGCGTTCGAAAAGATTTTCAAATCAGGAAAAAAAATCGCTAGAATTATACGATAAAGAATGCCAAGCATTAAATAAACTAAAAAATAAAAGTTTTAGTTGAAATTATAAAAAGAGGATAAAGACTGTATGTTTAAGAAAATTCCACGCCAAAAAATGAGAGAACAGGACGCTTCCGTAAGAATAAAAAATTTTAAAGAAGTCCCATTTGGATTTACTTTAGAGATGGCTAAAACCGAAGCTTTGAGGTGCTTAAATTGTGAAAAACCGGGTTGCGTTGAGGGTTGTCCCGTTAACGTAAACATTCCTCAATTTATAAAATTGATTAAAGAAGGAAAGTTAAAAGAAGCAATTAGATGCTTAAAGGATTATAATTTATTACCCGCTGTTTGTGGACGAGTATGTCCACAAGAATCGCAATGCGAAAGTAGTTGCGTGTTGAGCAAAAAATGGCAACCAGTAGCAATAGGCGCTCTAGAAAGATTTGTAGCCGACTGGGAAAGAGAACAAAACTTTAAAGAATGCCCCGATTGCGAACCGTTTAACAATATAAAAGTTGCAATTATTGGTTCTGGTCCCGCGGGCTTAACATGTGCCGGCGATCTAGCAAAAAAAGGATACGATATTACAATTTTCGAAGCGTTTCATAAAGGAGGCGGGGTTTTAGTTTACGGAATTCCTGAATTTCGATTACCTAAAGAAATCGTAGCGTTCGAAATTGAAAATTTAAACATGATTAACGTAAAAATTGAATACAATTGTATTATTGGAAAAACATTAACGATAAACGATTTAAAAGAGATGGGATTCGAAGCTTTTTTTATTGGCGTTGGAGCTGGACTCCCAATGCTTTTAAATGTTCCAGGCCTTCATTTAAATGGCGTTTTAACAGCAAACGAATTTTTAACGAGATCTAATTTAATGAAAGCGTACGAATTTCCACAATACGATACTCCTATCGAAATAGGTAAAATTGTCACCGTTGTAGGCGGTGGAAATGTTGCGCTAGATTCAGCTAGAACTGCGTTAAGATTAGGTGCCGAAAAGGTAGTTATTGTTTACAGAAGATCTGAGGAAGAAATGCCCGCAAGAAAAGAAGAATACCATCACGCACACGAAGAAGGAATTGAATTTCAATTTTTAACCAATCCAATTAAGCTCATCGGAGATAAGAACGACAACGTCGTCAAAATGGAATGCGTTAAAATGAAGTTAGGCGAGCCAGATAAATCTGGAAGAAAAAGCCCCGTATCAATTGAAGGATCTGAATTTATTATTGATACGGATATGATAATTTTAGCTATTGGTACAAACGCTAATCCTATTTTAACAAAATCAATGCCAGAATTAAAATTAAATAAATGGGGCTATATTGAAATTGACGAAGAAGGAAAAACAAATTTAGAAGGAATCTTTGCCGGGGGCGATATCGTTACGGGATCGGCAACAGTTATATCCGCTATGGGTGCAGGTAAAAAAGCCGCTGCGGCAATCGATAATTATTTAAAAATTAAATATTTAAAAAAAAGGTAACTTAGTTTTTTTTACTAATATAACCAGATTAAAAAAAAGAAATAGAACATTTCAATCCTTTTATTTTTCTCTCCACATAGTGCCACATTTACCGCATTTATATCTTTTACCGTATACTTTTGGATAATCCATTATAATAACGCTTTTATCTACCGTTTCGTGAATCATATATTTATTTTCTTCTCCACAACTAGGACATTTTCTTCTTGCTTCCGCTTTTTTTTCTATGGTTAATATTTTCTCTTCGTCTACCATTTCTTAATCAACAATTTAGTTATTATAATTGTAATTATTTTAAGATAACCTAAACAAGTATATTAAATAAACTATTATTCTTCTAAATATTTATACTGTTTTTTAAGCTCTTTACCGTAATTCATCGCTTGTTCAAACAATTCTGGTGATTTGAATTGGAACTTATAAACGAAATCGTTTAAAATCTTGTCGTAAAACTCTAACAGATCTTTATATTTATATTGAATTTCAAAACAATAAATTACGTTTAATTCTTTAGCTTTATTAATTAAATTTGCTTTACTCATCCTAAAGTAATTTGGATTTATTGGCTTTCCATAAATTTGGTCAGTATTTATTCCAATTAATGCAGAAACGCCTTTAAATTCAGTTAAGTTTCGAAACTTGTCGAGAAGCTCTTTATTATAATAGTCGAGTGCGTTCATGTCGTAAACATTTAGAGCAAGCACTAATACGTCCAAGTTTTGAATTTCTTTATTGGAAAGAAGTTCCTCCAAATTCTCTGATAAAAGAACTTTTATTTTAATAGGGATCTCTTTAAAAACAGTAAAGTATTCGAAATGATCTTCGGATATTTCGTTAATTTCGTTGAAATTGTCTTCAATTGCTTTATTTTTTAAATAATCGATAAAGATTTCTTTTCCAGCATCCATTCCTGTTTTTCTAGAACCAATGAACGCAAAATCTAAGTTATAACTTATTTTCTTTAGCAAATTTTAATTAAAAATTCTAATTATCTTATAATAATTAAATTATTTTTATATAAAATTGTTTTTAATTACATAAAATTGTTTCTAATTTTGATATGATTGGAATTTACATTCTTATAATTTTAATGATTATAATTTGGAGTTTATCATTTATTGTAGTTGATATTGCGGTTGAAATTATACCTCCGCTATCCTTGGCATTATACAGATTTATAGTTGCATCCGCTTCTTTTATTGTTCTAGATATTTTTAGTAAATTAAGAAAAAAAGAAATTAACGCTGAAGACCAAGTAACACAAGAATATATGAATTCAAAAAACTTGTGGATATTAATTATAATTGGAAGCTTTACGGGCGCTTCGTTTTTCTTTTTCGCTCAATACACCGCAATTAAATTAATAGGACCATCGTTACCGGCGTTGTTTGTTTGCTTGTTAGCTCCCATTATTATATCCATTCTTTCGTTAATTATTTTTAAAGAGAAATTAAATTCTCTGAAAATAGTAGGTTTTATTATCGCATCTATAGGAAGCTTTCTTTTAATTACTGGTGGAGATTTAACTGTTTTGTCTCCCGCATCGCCAAATTTTTTTGGTTATATGCTAGCGTTGCTAACGCCATTGTTATGGGCATTGTTTACTATAATTATAAAAAAAATCTCAAAATATAGTAAAAAATCCGATATTCAAATTTTAAAATACATATCGTATTTTGGAACAATAGAGCTTTTCTTTTTTGTCTTAATTAATGGAGAATTAATGTTATTTGTATTGAATTTTTTAAATTTAATTATATTCGTCTGTGCGTTATATTTAGGATTAGCTTGTTATGTCTTTGGTTATTACATCTGGCAAAAATCTCAAAAAAAATTAAAATCTTCTAAAGTAGCATCGTTTCTATATATTGAACCTTTTTTAACGCTTATTTTTTCGCTTCTCTTTCGAAGAAACGAACAAATTCTTGTTTGGAATATCGTAGGTGGCATAATAGTTTTATCTGCAGTGTTATTAATAAACTACGAAAGAAAAAAAGCTTAATTCAAAAAATAAAATTAATTTTTCCATTGAAATGAAATAAAAGGTAATCAAAAATCTATATTTTTAATTATACCGATAAAATTGTAGAAAATAGAAATCACAATTAGACCCAAAAAAAAAGGTTTTAAGGGTCTTCTTTTTTTTCTTTTTTCTTGTCGTCGAATTTGAAGGATTCAAATAAATCCAAATTCAATTTTTTCGCTAAATCAAATCCAGTATCAAAAATTAATTTCACGGATTTGTAAAAAAGATCGCTCACAACATTATCGACGTTTGTATTTTGATTCATTTCAGAAACAACTTGTTTAATGTTTGGATCGATCGTTTCCATTTTAATTGCATCTATCTTTTTATTTAAATCCGTCGTTGCGTCAATTTTTTGTCCTTCCAAGTCATTTTCGTTTTTATTTGCCATAAATTTTTACCTCTCTTCGAAATTTTAATATAAACCTTTGTTTTCTCCGTTTTGACTTTCTTCTCTTTTGATTTCTTTTTCTCCGTTTGTTTCAACAGGTCTAAGGGCTTCAATTATTTTTAATATTTCTTCGGCTAGTTGATATCTCTGATCTCGAAACTTATCTCTATTTAATTTTTTATCCACTTCTATCGGTTTACCGATTTTTACCCTAAGTCCCTTCGCAGGAATTAAATTGAATAGCTTTGTTTTTACGCCGTAAACTATTAAAGGTATTATTGGTGCATTACCTGCACAGGCAAATTTAATAATTCCCGCCATAGATTTAACTTGCGTTTCCCGATCTAATTTCGCTTCTGGAGTCAATGCGACTAAATCTCCTATCTCGTTAAGTATTTCAAAAACTTTATCAACAGGTTCCGTATCGTCTTTGTTTTCGGTTCCTCGAATCATACCAATCGTTTTAAGAATTGGTCCCGCCACTTGATGTTTCATAATTTTAGGATGAAGCATAAAGTGTACTTTACGACCTGTAAGCTGGCTGATAACTAGCATGTCCTGAAATACATTTTTACTTATTGTAGTTAAAATTGCCTTCCCTCTTATCGGAATACGTTCTTGTCCGTCTACTTTTAAATCAGTAAGCGCTTTTAAGATTGAACCTCCAATTCCTTTTATTCCAAAATAAAGAGCGTCGCTTAATAAAGCTTTCTTGTCAAATTTAGGTCTTTCTTCTCCTTCCTTTTTTTCAGGTTCTGGTTTACCTTCTTCTGATGTTTTTGCAGCAACCATATATTATTCCCATTTACAATTTGTAGATGAACTCGTTGACTTCGTCCATCTTTTTTTCGTAATAGTCTTTTAAATCTTTTTCGTTTACAAAAGTGGGTATAACTTTTTCTGTGAAGATGTCTAATATAGTCGACAGTTTTCTTCGATATAAAGCAGTATCGTAAAATCCTTTTCCTATCTCAAATACATCTTTTAATTTTTTAATAAATTCTGACATTTGAATGCTTGAATGCTAATTTTATAAAATAACGAATTCGATCAAAAGATTACTTATTTTAATAAAAAGATTCTTTATAAAAATAATGCAATTGTTAAGATTTTAAGAAATATGATAATATGTTCGAAAAATCTATATTGGAGGTTAAGAAAGGTTCATGTTCTTTAAAAAAGATTTTTTTAATCTTTTCTTTTCACCTTTTTGAAAAATAATTTAAAAAAGTTTTAAAAGGTTTGAAATTAATCATAACATCGTTTAACATAAAAATAGAAGGAAAAAAAATGGTAATTTTTATTACGGCTAGCGATACGATCCCAATAACAGGAATGACTGAATTTGTTCAACTTCTTTTAGTATTTTTGATCGGATTTATTGGGTCAATAGTAGCAGTGATTATATTCCCAAGGATTTTCTGCAAATTGCTTTTAAAAAGTAAAACCAAAGTAATGAAGCGATGGAAAAACGGTTATATACAGACCACGCCAACGGTTTTTTCTAAGCAAAAAATAGTCAAACGCTTTGTATTTATTGTTTTATTAGAATTAGGTTTTCTTGCGTTCGTATTACCGCTCATAGATCCCGCACTATGGCTACCAGGTGGAGAAAAAGGGGTTCAATATTACGAAGGATTAGGCGTTCCTCCGGCTTATGTAATGCCTATTATTTATACTTTTGTTCCTCTTTTATTACCAATAGTAGTAGGTCTATGGTCAATTGGTTGGGCGTTTGAAGATTCTGGTTTAATGCATTATAGATTCGATACTAGACCTGGACGAGAACTATACGAAATAGAACCAGTACACGCGCGTTTCAATAGCTTTTTAAAAGGATATGCTGGTATATCTTCCGTGCTCTTTTTAATCTTAGCTGTGATTGCTTGGGCGGGTGTTACAAAGGAGGCTAGAATATCCGATATTATTGGAACTATTTCAATTCCGATTGTTGTAATTATTAGTTCAATTCCAGCTTATATTGTTTACGCAATTTTTACGGGGAAAAAGTATTTTCTAAGAAAAAACTTGCGAGAATTAAAAATCTTGAAAGAAGAAGATATTCTTAAAAATTAATAATTTTTTTTTAAAAAACTTCCCATTTTCCGCATCTACTGCCCCAGCGAGCTATTAGTTTATCCTCTTCCTCGGGAATTACGACCTGAACGATTTCACAGTTGTTTGGACAATCTCCACAGTTAAAGACAGAGGTTGCGAATTTTAATTCTGCGACTTCAAAACCCCGAAAATGAGTCTCGGTTTCGGTCTCGTTTTTTAGATAGTGATCTTTCACAAGAATTGCCACACCTAATGCACCCATCAGAACGTTATGAGTTGGAACAACAACTTTGCAACCAAGGTGTCTTTCAAACGCTTGAACTATGCCTTTATTATACGATACTCCGCCCTGAAAGACTACGGGTTCCTCTAAATCTTTTCCTTTAGCTAGATTGTTCATATAATTTCTTACTAGCGAATCGCACAATCCGGCAATTATATCTTCGCGAGAATATCCGGCGTTTTGTTTATGAATCATGTCTGATTCGGCGAACACGGTACATCTTCCTGCTATTGAAAGGGGATTGTTTGATTTTACGGCGTAACTTCCAAATTCCTCGATCGGAATTCCCAATCTGGACGCTTGATGATCTAAAAACGATCCAGTACCCGCCGCGCAAACGGAATTCATGGCAAAATCAATTATTATTCCGTCTCTTAAAAGTATAATTTTTGAGTCCTGACCACCAATCTCTAAAATCGTGCGTACGTCGGGATATTCAGACTGCGCTCCCACCGCGTGAGCGATTATCTCTGTTTTAGCAATATCGCCTCCAACAACAGCTTTAGTTAAATATCGTGCCGAACCCGTAGTTCCACACGCTCTTATTGCGTACTGTTGAAGTTCGGGGCTATTTCTAACCTTTTCTCTTAATTCGCCCATTCCTTCTTTGACAGACTCGATTGGAGAACCTTTATTTTTTAAAAACACATTTGAAATTACATTTCCTTCTGCATCTATAATAACGAATTTTAGACTAACACTCCCAACATCTATTCCTAAGAAAGCGTCTTTCTTACCGTCTTTAATTTTAACATTCATCTTTGGTTTTTCCTTCTCTTGAACCTTTTCTTCTGTAAGCTCTACCATTTTTTACGAAACCTCTATTTTCTTTAAATTCTTATATCAGTTCGATAATAATTTTTTTATCTCTCTCGTATATAAACAATCTTAGTGCTAATTAATTCAACAGCATGTAATCGTTGATAATTATTAAAAATCATTACTTTAATAAATGGTTAAAAAAAATAAAAATAAGAATATTTAAAAAAATATCCATTATGATAATAATTTTATAAGTGTGAGATTATAACAAATTAAAATAAGAAAAGAATTGCTTAATAATTTGTGAGAAAAATCTTGTGCACTTTTTTATTAAAACAAAAATCATTACAATAATATTAATTGCATATATTTTTCGAAAATCTTGTGCACTTTTTTATTTAAATAATCCGACAATGCGAGGAATTATGAAAAGTAATAGATCTAAAATAGGAATTATCAAAACAAAAATCATTACAATAATTCTAGTTTTATTCTTATTTAGCCAGATTTAGATTTGAGTTTTATAATTTTAGAAATCATTTTCGATAGAAATTT
>Ga0315284_10006431_pt1 | contig 16719 bp, 14 predicted proteins | sample YL17G09_16_MG_FD_203696 | JGI IMG/M metagenome (GOLD analysis project Ga0315284, IMG submission 203696) | Sediment microbial communities from Yellowstone Lake, YNP, Wyoming, USA - YL17G09_16 | ecosystem: Environmental > Aquatic > Freshwater > Lake > Sediment | place: USA: Wyoming | collected...
GCGGCAGAGATATATTTCTCGGTAATGGGCAACACCTCGGCAAGATCCATGATTTCCACCTGGAGGTCTTTTGCGGCGCGCGCGCAGGCTATGGAATATGCTCCTGATCCGCCGCCCACGTCCAGCATTCGGCGCACACCTTCCAGGCCGATCGCCCGCACCACGTGAGGTATCCGCTCGGCTGCATTGCGGTCCATCGCGGCGATGAATGTGCGCGTCCATTCCGCGTCATGCCCATCTGACTTACGTTCCAGGATCGAGGTCCCGGCTCGGACGCAGCCGGTGAGAGTCGACCAGCGGGGCCAGAGATGTGCCGTGTGCATCAAGCCCTCGCGGGCGTTGTCCGGTGAGCCCGAGGACAGGTAGCGTGCGCTCGTCTTGGAATTGTAAAAGGTCCCATCTCTCTTGGTCAGCAAGCCAGTGGCCGCCAGAGCGTTCAACAGCATCTCTGTTGCCCGCGGATCGGTTGCCAGGCCGGCGGCAATCGCTTGTGCCGATGCGCCGCTGCCGACTCCGGTAAAAATGTCGAGTTCGATCGCGCTAAGAATGACGCGGCTTTCCTGAAAGCCCCGGATGCTCTGGAGCAGGTCTTCCGGCAGCGCTCCTGATGCCTCCCGGGCGCGCATGGCCGCCTCCCTTCTTGCGCGGTTGGCGAGGATCTCGGCGCGCAATGCCGAGGTCTCGCTGCGCATGAGGCGTTCCACGGGAATTCCTTCCCTGAAATGCGAGCGCACGATTTCCGGTACATCCTGCGGACTGACGCAGCAATACCAGATGCCGTCCGGGTATACCACCATGTTGGGGCCATGCTCGCAGAGCCCCAGCGAGCCGCAGGTGGTAAGTTGGACTTCATCGATCATTCCCTGGGATGCGACCTCCTTGCGCAGCATTTCGATGACCGCCACGGACCCGAGGGCTGCGCAGCCGGGCACGCCTTCAGGCTTGACCTGATCGCAGACGAACACGTGGTAAAGGAATGGCTCCATCTTCTCTTCCTTTCCTGGCCCGCCATTGCCGCCTCACCAGAAACATGGTGAGAGATGCGGGCTAAGACTTTTTTGTTGTCTTTTGCCGTCAAGGGCGATACCGTTTTTTCACGAGATTCAAATCCGGCCAGCTTGAGCCCGGAGGGGGTGCATCGGCCCCATCGGATTGTGGCGCTCCTGTGCCGGCAAAAAGAAGTTGGTCTGCTACCCCGATGCTCAAGGCCATAGCAATCCTCACGGGCAGCGTGCGCCCGATACCTATCCGGGTGAACAAGCTCACGAGTAAGGTACTACATGGCGGACGCACTCGAAAAGGCCCGAATTACCTTTACCGGGAAGATGGCTTCCATGTCTCGCCGTGAAGCCTGGTCCCTGGTTTGCGCAAACGGCGGCGAACCCGTCCTGTACGTCTCGCATCGGACCACGATGCTGGTCGTAGGCACAAGGGGCTGGCCCCTGCTCCCCGACGGCCGGATCAGCCAAAAATTGAGACATGCAGAGGCATTGCGGGAAGCCGGGTGCCCGATCCGCATTGTGCCCGAGCCTGCGTTCCTCGAGATGATCGGCAGAGCGCCGCACGGGCCGGCTCCAGGCAAAACATTTCCTGCGCGCGAGGTGTGCCGTGTCCTGGGGATCACGGCCGAAACTCTGCACCGATGGGAAAAGTCGGAGCTGATCCAATCCCGTGATGGTTTCTATGATTTCCAAGACCTGGTTTCGATCCAGACCATTCATGAGTTGGTGCGCGGCGGTATCCGCCCCGACAAGATCGCGGCAAGCCTGCGTAACTTGGCGACCGTTCTTCCCGGCCTGGAAAGGCCCCTGACGCAGCTGAGAGTGTTCGCCGAGAATCCGGACATGCTTCTGGTCGATCTCGGGGGCGTTCGCTTCTCCAGCACCGGCCAATTGATGCTCGACTTCGAGGGCCGGGCGCGGGCCAAAGGGATTCTGCTCACGCTCGATCCGCACGCCCGCGAATCCAAAGAGTGGTTGGAGCTCGGCGTCGGCTGCGAAGAGGAAGGACTTTATTCCGATGCTTGCGAGGCCTTCCGCGCGGTCCTGGCGCTGGATCCCGATTCTGCCCCAGCCTATTTCCATCTTGGAAATGTCATGCGTGAGATGGGGATTCTCTGGGCTGCGGAGGAGTTTTACGATACGGCAGTGAAAATCGAGCCCGGCATAGCCTTCGCATGGGGCTGTCTGGCCGGAGTTCAGGAAGAGCAGGGCAAGACCGGGGAGGCGATTGCCAGCTATCGGCAGGCCCTGGCAGTCGCTCCGGACTATGCAGATGGGCACTTCAATCTCGCGCTGTGCCTGGAAAAGGCGGGTCACAAACCGGATGCCTGTGAGCATTGGTTCGCCTATCTCAAGCTTGACCCTGGGAGCCCATCGGCTCAGGTCGCCAAACGGCATCTTTCGGTGCCGGCTGACTCATAAACATGCATAATCCGCCGGAAAAAGCGACCCTGTCCATTTTCAACAAAAATCCTGCCTTGACAGGCTCCAAGAGCCACAGCTAAGATTGCCCCGGGCTGGGCGTGAGTGCACGAACAAATCTCAGGAGCTATTTCACTTTTGTAGATGCCATCGAATGACCATCAAGAGCGATCGGATTGAGATCAGGATCGGCAGCGCGCTCGAGTACCTTGACTTGGTGCAGACACTAACGGACTGCATCACGGACTTCATGGGCTTTGATGATGATACGGCTCACTGGATCGGAATGTCGGTTCGTGAGTCGGTAACCAATGCGATCCAGCACGGTAACAAGCTGGACCCGAACAAGAGGGTGGATATCCGTTTCGAGGTCGCCCCGGATCATCTGGAAATAACCGTGAAAGATGAGGGGAAGGGCTTTCAGATCGACCTGTTGCCGAATCCCCTCGATCCTGAGAATCTGCTGAAGCCCAGCGGACGTGGAATCTTTTATATTCGATCCTTTATGGATGAGGTAGAATTCATTCCGCACTCTCAAGGTGGAATGGAAGTTCACATGGTAAAGAAGGTACCTTCAAATTCAGCGGTTAAGGAGACAGAAATATGAAGATCGAGAATCGCATCGTCGGGGACGTACACTTGCTGGATTGCAGCGGAAAAATCACCCTCGGCGAAGGGACGATGGCCATTCGCAACACGGTCCGGGAAGTGCTGAAGAACGGCGGCAAAAAAATCGTGCTTAATCTTGCTGACGTCAACTATATCGATAGCTCTGGAATCGGTGAACTGGTGAGCAGCTTTACGACTGTTACGAATCAGAACGGCCAGCTGAAGCTTCTCAGTCTGACCAAGAAGATCCATGAGCTTCTCGCCATTACCAAGTTATTGACCGTGTTCCAGACTTACGATGACGAAGCGGCAGCGCTTAACAGCTTCAAGTGAACTCCCCGATCCGAGGTTTTTAGCGGAAAAGGTTGTTGAAGTTAATCTTGGTGAGATCGTTGATCACGACAAATCCCATCAGGAGGATGAGAAAGACAAATCCCACCTGAACGATTTTCTCCTTGATTGCGAGACTCAACTCCCTCCCGATCAAGCCCTCGATCAGGAGCAGAGTGATCACGCCTCCATCCAGGATGGGGATTGGGAGCAGATTAAAAATCCCGAGGTTGAGGCTCAAGAGCCCGATGAAGCCGAAGAAAAGCCGAGCGCTGCCGGTTCGCGCAGCGCTCCCGGCTACGTTGGCAATTTCGATCGGCCCGGAGATGTTTCTTACCGAAGCGCTTCCGGTTATGATCCTGCCTATAACCTGGAAGGTAAGCACCCCGATTTCGTAGTTTTTGCGCGCCGATTGCATCAAAGACCCCGCCAAACCATAGCGCTCATGATCGGAGGGAATCCCCGCATAAAAGCCGATGAGTACGCGCCCCTCCTTGTCTTCGATGGGTGTGATCTTGATTGTGCGAGTCGCGGCACTTCGCGGCAGCTCTCGAACCAGGGTGTCCCAGTCGGTGTCAAACTGGGGCTGGACTGATGGGCGAAGGATCTCGAATTGCAGCGGCACTCCCTTGCTTTCCGCGATGATATTCAGAATCTCATCGTAGCTGGCACCCTTTTTCCCGGCGCCCTGGACCGAGAGGATCTCATCGCCCGCCTGCAGCCCGGCTTTCTGGGCCGGCAAATTGGGATCCAACTGCTGCACGATTGTTTTGGGCAGCATGTACTTAAAACCGAGGATGACCGGGTCCACATTTTCAGAGCCCGGCGGATCGAAACGCAGATTCACCTCCTGTCCGCCGCGGTCCACGGTTACATTCAACTTGTCCCGGGAAACCGTCCCAAGCGCAATCTCCATGTCTTGCCAGGTATCTACTTTATTGCCATCGACCGCCACGATGCGGTCCTTGGACTTCAGTCCGCTACGCTGCGCAATGGAATTGGGCACGATGGGGCCGATGACGGCAGGTTCCTTGAGGTAGCGAGGCACCACTATGCCTTCCAAATATGAAGTGGAGACGATCACTACGGCCAGCAGGAGATTCATGACCGGGCCGGCGAGTGCGACCAGCAGCCGATGCCACTTGGGGTGAGATAGGAATTCATCCGGCGCTCCCTGGCGGTCCTCATCGAACGCTTCTCCGGCCATCTTTACATAGCCGCCCAGCGGCACGGGGCTGATGCGGTACTCCGTGCCTCCGCGAGTGAAGCCTACCAGCCGCGGACCGAACCCAAGGGAAAAGGTAATCACACGGATTTTCAACAGTTTGGCCATGGCAAAATGGCCGAACTCATGAACCGTGATCACAATGCCCAGAACAACGATAAAAGCCAGAATGGTGACTATCATCAGTAAAGATCCCTCATGATCCCACTACCTAAGGATGCTCCAAAAGTGAAAAACTCTCAACGTGCAGCTGATTAGGAGCGATCCGTAAACTCCGCCGCCTTCTCCCGCGCCCACTTGTCGACGCGAAGCACGGCTTCCAGGGAAGGGGCCTCTTGCGCATGATGCTCGTCCAGCGCTGATGCAATGACCCTGGGAATATCGTCGAATCCGATCCTGTGGTTTAGAAAAGACTCTACCGCGACTTCATTGGCGGCGTTCAGGACCGTGGGGGCCGTCCCTCCTGCACGCAGCGCCCGGTACGCCAGATTGAGGCATTGGAACTTTTCGCAGTCGGGTCGTGCGAACTCCAGCTTCGAAAGATTCTGGATGTCGAGCGAAGGGAGCGAGCAACTCCAGCGTTCAGGGTATGTCAATGCGTACTGAATCGGGATGCGCATGTCCGTCAGTCCAAGTTGAGCCAGAATAGATCCGTCTACGAACTCGACCATCGAGTGGACCACGCTCTGCGGATGAACGGCGACATCAACCTCGTCGGGTGTAACGCCAAATAGCCAGGAGGCCTCGATGACTTCAAGGCCCTTGTTCATCAACGTGGCGGAATCGATAGTGATTTTTTTGCCCATGCGCCATGTGGGATGGTTGAGCGCCTCTTCAGGTGTGATCGCTGCAAACTTTTCCTTCGGCGTGTCGCGAAACGGGCCGCCCGAAGCCGTAAGGATCAGGCGCCGGATTTCGCTGCGGCCCGCGCTGCGCAGGCACTGATGGATCGCGTTGTGTTCGCTGTCGACCGGAAGAATATCCACTCCATGCGCGCGTGCCATCTCCATTATCAGCCGGCCGGCCATGACAAGAGTCTCCTTGTTGGCCAGTGCGATATGCTTGCCGCACTCCACGGCTCGATAGGTCGGCACCAAACCCGCGGCCCCAGTGATTGCCGACAAAACCATCATGGCCTCTGGATGACAAGCGACCTCGATATTCCCGTCCTCGCCATAAACGAATCGGGTCTGGCCCATGGGATACCCCCTGTGCCGCAGTATGGCCTGCAATTCACGCGAGGAGTTTTCATCCAGGCTGGAGGCGATCCGGGGGCGAATTGCCTCCACCTGATCTGCCAGCAGCGCTGCATTTCTCCCTCCGGCAAGGCCGATGACCCGGAACGCTTCGGGGAAGCATGATGTCACTCGAAGGGTATTTGTGCCGATGGATCCAGTCGAACCAAGAACCGAAATGAATTTCATGAATGCACGCCCCACAGGCCAAAATAAAACCAACATTCTAACAGAAATTTGGTGACAGGCTACTCTTTCCCTGTTTTCGCTCCTGCGATTCAGATAGTGGAAAAACCCTAGCCACGAATGACACGAATAGCTCGGCGCATCAAAGCCGCAACCCAATTATCTCGCCGGATAGAGGCAGAGGATCGGAGGCAGTTCAAAGACAAGGTCTTTTCGTTGCATCCATGGCTATTCGTGCCATTCGTGGCTGCTCTTGGCTTGCATGGTCTGAATCGCTGAGTTTATCCAGGAGCCGGAATCGCATTCAATTCTCAGGAGTAGATTTGTTGGAGATATAGATACAGGACCGGGAACGCGAAAAGCAGGCTGTCGATCCGATCAAGCACTCCGCCATGTCCGGGGATCAGATGCGAACTTTCTTTTACCTCCGCCGCGCGTTTCAACATCGACTCGGCGAGATCACCAAGCTGGCCGAAAATGCCGACGAGCAGCGCAACCGCGACAACATGCCAGTGGGGAAGATCGGTGAAGTAAAAGTGGCGCAGCAGTACTGCCACAAGCACCCCTGCTACCAGGCCCGCGGCAGCCCCTTCATTTGTCTTTTTCGGGCTGAGAAGCGGCGCGAATGGGGTTCGCCCGAAGCTCTTGCCGGCAAAGAGCGCAGCCGTGTCTCCAGACCAGACGACGATCAGCACGATGAGAGTCCACTCCAGGCCGATCTTGAACCCAAAACTGAAGCGGACCGCAAAGGTGGAATAGAGGAAAAGGGCCAGGTAAGAAATGCCCAACAGATTGACCATCAGGCCCTGAACCCGCTCACGAATGGGGTCGGGCCGCCACATGGCCGCCAGAAAGGCCGCCATCAGCAGGATCGCACAAAGCAGGCTTATGGGGAGCCACTGGATCCAGAAACCGAAAAGGAGAATCCAGAAGGCTGCATGGCCAAACCAGGGCTGTCCGCGCCACCCCATCCTCTGCATGATCTGAAAATATTCACGGAGACAGAGCGACCCGATAATCCCCAGGACGGCAAGGTAATATTGGGGAGGTGCAACAAAAACCATCACCAGCGTGAGGGGAACCAGCACCAATGCAGAAATGATCCGCGGCAACATATGGGCACGCCTTTGGCCGGATTTAATACGGTTGACAGCTACCAATCATTTTTGTGCAAAAGGCCGGGGTTCTACCTGTCCTTGGTCCATAAGGCACGCTCCCTGTCAGACAGCTGCGTGCGCCCGGAGTTTGTCAAATGCTGTGGTGAAACTACGACTCGCTCTAGCCGCGGCCGGAAAGGATTTATCAACTGGCTCCAGCCCTGATGCCGCCATAGCGCCGATCCCGCTTCTGGTAATCGAGAATGGCTTCAAACAAATGTCTGCGGCGAAAGTCGGGCCAATAGGTGCCGGTGACATAGATTTCTGCATATGCAACCTGCCAGAGCAGGAAATTGCTGAGCCGCATCTCCCCGCTTGTACGGATGAGCAGGTCCGGGTCCGGAATTCCTGCAGTGTAAAGCGATTGGGAAATCAGGTCCTCGGTAACCGGCGTGCGGCTCCCATTCTGTGATTCCAGCAGCCTGTTGAAAGCATCGACAAGTTCCGCACGGCCCCCATAATTGAGGGCGACGTTGAGGATCATGCCGCTGTTGGCACTCGTCCTTTCCACAGCCCGCTCCAGCTCGCGCCGGACCGATTGGGCCAGTTCATCCACCCTACCGATGGGGACAAAGCGGATATTGGCATCAGTGAGCCGATCCAATTCGCGCTTAATGTACTCCTTGAGCAGACTCATGAGGGTCCGCACTTCGGTCTGGGGCCGCTTCCAGTTCTCCACCGAGAAGGCGTACAACGTCAAAACCTCGAGGCCCAGACGCGCAGAAACCTCGATGATTTCACGGACCGAGTCGATTCCGGCTCGGTGTCCGGCAACGCGTGGGAGGCGCCTCCTCCGGGCCCAGCGGCCATTCCCATCCATGATCACGGCAACGTGCCGCGGCAGCCGGGTCTGGTCAATTTCCTTGAGCAGACTTGCTTCAACACTTCCGGGCTCGGCAAGAACAAACTGCCTGGTCATAGGAAAAAGAGCCTCGCTCCAAAGAATCGCGCGAACATGGTAGCACAAACTAGTATTTTACTCTGATCAGAATGAGCCCGCAGGCGGGGACCGTGAAACCGGCCTGCGTGCGGTCGCGGAGTGCGAAGAGAGCCTCGAACTCCGGCAAGGTTATCAACCCGCGTCCCAGCTCCAGAAGCGTGCCTACCATATTCCGGACCATGTGGTGCAAAAAGCCGTTTCCTTCCACGGTGAACGTCAATCGATGACCCGCGCTTTTCATCCGGCAACTGTAAATCTGGCGTACGGTGTTCTCTTTCCCGCTCCCCTTGGCAGCGAAGCTCGCGAAATCATGCGACCCTATGAATAATCCCGCCGCCTGCTCCATGAGGGCCAGATTCAATGGATACGGGAAATGGAAATGTTCCCTGGCTAGATGCGGCGGCATAATTGCCCCGCGGTAGATCTGATAGCGGTAGATTTTCGCCCGCGCGCTGTGCCGGGAATGAAAATCCGCGGGGACCGCCTGGGCACGGAGTACGCGGATGTCCCGTGGCAGAACACTGTTTAAGGCTCGGATCAGGCTCCTGAGAGGTATGCGCGCGCCGGTCGTAAAATTGGACACGAAACCGCGCGCGTGTGTGCCGGCATCGGTCCGGCCGCTGCCCACCGGGTTGACCTGCTCTCCGGTGATCTTTTGAATTGCATCTCGCAGTTCTCCCTGAACAGTTTTCTGATGTTCCTGGATCTGCCAGCCGTGATAAGCTGCGCCGTCAAATCCAAGCACGAGCTGGATGTTCCGGCGAGAGTTCATCGGCTTCCCGGCTTTATCGCCGCGCTGCCTGCCCGGCACATAGGACAATCTTCCGGTGGATGATTCGGAACATCCAAAACTGCCAGGAGGTAGCGGCTGCTAAGGAGGCCTGAAGAGAGGCGGAAATGCCCCTCGAGAAGGGCTCCGGATGATTTAAACAGGGCGAGGATTTCTTCTTGCGTCATGGCGAGAGCGGCTCCCTTCCAATTGCGAATCGTGAAGGGTACAAAGTACCAGCAATTATGCTAATATAAAAGCTTCCTCTGTGAAAAGGAGCGTCCTTATGTCCGGTCATTCAAAATGGCATTCTATTAAGCATAAGAAGGCTGCAACCGACTCGAAGCGCGGGCGCATATTTACAAGGCTGATCAAGGAAATAACGGTTGCCGCGCGCAGTGGCGGCGGGGACCTCGATGCGAATCCGAGGTTGCGCCTTATTGTCAATACCGCGAAAGCGGCCAATATGCCGGCGGAAAACATCAAGCGCGCCATCATGCGCGGCACCGGCGAGCTGCCGGGCGTTTCCTATGAAGAGATGAATTACGAGGGTTACGGGCCGGGGGGGGCGGCGATTTTTATGCGCGCTCTAACCGACAATCGCAACCGCACCGTCGCCGAGCTGCGCCATATTCTCTCCAAGCACGGCGGGAATCTCGGTGAAACCGGATGTGTGGGCTGGATGTTCGGCAGAAAAGGTTACTTCGTGGTGGAAAAGGCCGCGGCCAGCGAGGAGACGCTCTTCGATCTCATCCTCGGCAAAGGCGGCGATGACATAAGCGAAGACGGCGATAATTTTGAGATCTTTTCCGCTCCGGAAAAGTTCGAGACCTTAAAGGCCGCATTGGAAGCCGCCGGCATCCCCATGGCAGCCTCGGAAATTTCGATGGTGCCGCAGAATTATGTCAAACTCGAGGGCAAAGAGGCTCAGACCATGCTGAAGCTCATGGAGGCTCTCGAGGATCAGGAAGACATTCAGAATATCTGGTCGAACTTCGACATTGATGCGGCCGCAATGCAAGAGGCCTCCTGAGGCCGTTCTCTGATGCGAATACTGGGGATTGACCCTGGAAGCGATACGACCGGTTACGGTCTCATCGAGTCGGATGGCTCCAGGCATTCCTCCATCCTGTTCGGCGCCATCAGGACTTCACCGCGCAAGGCATTTCACGAACGACTGCTGCAGATCTACACCCAGCTCATGGATATCCTCTCACGAGAGGAGATCCATGCGGTTTCGATTGAGAATGTCTTCCACTCGGCCAATGTGCAGTCTGCCCTCAAGCTGGGCCACGCCAGAGGCGTGGCCCTCCTGGTTGCGGCTCAGCAAGGGCTCCCGGTCTTTGAATATTCTCCTCTGGAGATCAAGAGTGCGATCGTCGGCTATGGGCGTGCGGAAAAAAGCCAGGTGCAAATGATGGTTACTCTTCTCCTCGGCCTGTCCGAAACACCATCCCCTGATGCGGCCGATGCCCTGGCGGTTGCCATATGCCACAGTCACAGGGCGACCCAAGCCATCCCGGCAGGCGGGCGCCGGCGCAGATCCTAGCGCACTTCAAGCCTGCTTCGAAAATGGAAGCTGGGAAGGCGGGCTGAAGCCCGCCGGCACTGGATAATCGACTATGGATTGCGAAAGCCCGCGGCATGATCTTATATCCAGTGCCCGCGGGCTTTAGTCCGCATATTGGCACACCCTAGTCATTCACGTTCATGCGCTTGGGTGTGCCCCCGGCGCATGGGAGCCTGTCTCCAACGACGTTCCCCATTCTGAAGCATCAACAGACGGCCATGCCGGCGTAACCGACCACACGCTCGAAATCTCCGCTGACATCGCCTGAAGTGGCATAGCGGATCAGCCGGCCGGAGGATGCTCCCAGGTCGCGGCAGGCGGTCAGCAGCGCCACTGCGGGAGCGAAGCCGCACATGCTCACATCCTTTTCGAAGATGGTCCGGTAGAGGCCCTGGGGATCGACACGTTCCATGTTTTCGATGGCAAAGTGATCCTTCCTTGTGGCGACCTCCGCAGACTCATAATGGCTCATATCGGAGCTGGCGACGAGAAGCACCGGCTCGGCAATCAGTTTGACCACACGGGCCATGGCGTGGCCAAGCGCTTCGAGTGATGCATAGTCCGCGGTGCCGATGCAGATGGCTGCGATGCTGGGATCGTCCACCAGCAGCTGGAGAAATGGAAGCTGAACCTCAATGGAGTGCTCGCGCAGATGTGCCGCCGCATCCTCAACCAGGAGGCTGCATTCCCTCATAAGGCTGCGATTCAGTTCCTCATCTATGTTCATCGGCCCGAGCGGAGTGCGCCATTGGCCGGATGGGTATAATGAAAGCGGTTTTCCCCTGCCGGTGTGGTTAGGTCCGAGAATGATGAATCGACTGGGCAAATGTACGGCATTGTAAACTGCGCCGGCTACGGCTCCCGAATACATATAGCCGGCATGCGGCGCCACGACACCTTTTGCCTCGAGCAATGGAATGCCTGGCTGCAAATAGGACCGTATGCCGATCCGAAGCTTTTCAGGATTTGCCGAGTAGAATTGACCTGCAACCGCCGGTTCGCGAATCATGATCCTCTCCCCCTGATTACCAGTGCCAATGTTCGCCGAATTCTCCTTCTGCCTGCGTTGATATTGCATCAAAAAGAGCGTCCCCGGGGAGCGCCAGCTCATGCGGGTCTCCGGATTCCATTTCGGTCATGACCGCCCGGGTGCATGCCTCGAGTCCGCTCGGGCTGTAACCGCCTTCCAGCACAAAACAGATTTTACCTCCGCAGCATCTGTCCGCGGCCTTGAGCAGGGAAGCAGCGATGGAGGCAAATCCGGCGGGGCTCACGGTAAGTCCGCCCAGTGGATCGCCTCCAAATGCGTCGAAACCCGCAGAAACGAGGAGGAACTGCGGCTGGTACTGGTCAACGATGGGAGCGACGATCCGTGCATAGAGCGGCACAAATACGCTATCTCCGGTCCCTGCCGGCAGCGGAAAGTTGAGCGTGTATCCCCAGCCGTCCTGGATCCCGATCTCGCTGAAATGCCCGGTGCCGGGATAGTAGGGATATTGATGCGAAGAGATGAACAGCACGCCTGGATTATCGTAGAAACATGCCTGCGTGCCGTTGCCGTGGTGGACGTCGAAATCAACGATGGCGATGCGCTCCATCTTGTGTTCCGACCTGAGGTAGGCCGCGGCCAGCGCGACATTGTTAAATAAGCAGAATCCCATGGCTCGATCAGGCTCCGCATGGTGGCCGGGAGGCCGGATAAATGCGAAGGCGCGATTGATTTCGCCTGCGCAAATGGCATCCACGCACGCCAACACGCTGCCGGCAGCCAGCAAGGCCGTATCGAAGCTCCTGATGGACACGGGCGTGTCCATGTCGAGAAAGCTCGGTGCCATGTCCGAGGCGCGTCGTACCCGTTCGACGTGAGAGAGGCGATGGATCAGCTCGAGTTGATCCGGTTTTACGGAACGTGCCTCGATGCGGTGCCAGCGTTCTGCCGCTCCCAACGCATCGATCGCCTGCTGTATGCAAACCAGTCGATTCGGCGATTCGTGGTGACGGTTGCCGGTTTCATGGAGCCGGAATCGGTCGTCGATCAGAAATCCAACTCTGGCCATTTCCTCCTCCAGAATGACATCTCTCTGGATCCGTGCCCTTACCTTTTCTTGCGCACGAAGATTGCGATCACCAGGGACGCCAGGAAGCCGGTGATGACTGTGCCAAGCAGTCCCTGGGTTGCCTGATTCAGTGGCGTATTGAGGGCGAGCGCAGCTGTGATCTGCTCCTTGGTCTGGCCGGCGGCCTCCAAGGACTGGGTCGCCATCGCTTTCATCTCGCCGATCAGATTGGGGAACAGCACTGTGGTCACCAAGAGCGAATATAGGAACAAAAGTATCCCTGCAATGATTGATGCTCCCGTCCCGATCAGGACCTGTCCGCCATAACTTTTTTGGGCGGCGGTCTGCCGCAGGCCCCAGATCAGAATCAGAACCTGGATCAGGACAACGAGGTAGAAGAATGCGAACGTTTTTGGATTGGTCAGCCAGCCGGCGGCAATCATGATCACCTGCCAGGCTGCGCAAAGAAGAGCGATCACCAATCCGACTTTAAACATGGTCTTCATGAGGTTCTCCTTGATAGCGTGTTGTCATAAAGAGGAAATTCTAAGTTTATTCTTGGAAAGATAAGAAATCCATGTCATCCGGTGACTTCCCGGTGCCTTTGGATCCCGCAACTCTTTTAACTGCTTTGAGCAGTTCGTGTTTTGAGAGACCGCCCTGTAAACTGGCATTTTCCCCCTGACGCTCATGCACAGCGCAATTCAGGAGCAGGGCGGGCTCAGCCTTTCAACCTGTTTGGAGAGCTGGTCAATCCGTGCAAGGAGTTCCAGATGCTGCCGCACCGGCATCCCCGGCTCCTTGCCCTTGACGAAGAATGTGCCTCCGGGTTCAAGAATGCACAGTTCAACTTCTTCCAGGCTTGCGAAACCTTGTCTGTGCATTACGGTCATGAGCTCCGATTGTGTGAGTAGTTCTTTTGCAAGACCCTTTCGGTTGGCCTTCCCATTTTCGATCAATACCGTCGGCGTGCCTTCCAGAACCTGATCGAGCCTTCGATGCTTGAAGAGGAAGCGGACCACGAGATAGTTCAGCGTAAGCAATGTGGCCGCACCGATCATTCCTCCGGTTACTGAATTGTCCTCTCCGATAATGGCATTCTGGACCGTATTGGAGAGTGATAACAACACTACGAGGTCAAAGGGATTCAGTTGGGCCAGTTCCCGCTTGCCGAAAACCCGCAGCAGCACAACCAGGAAAAAATAAACAATTACCGGCCGCAGCATCTTCTCGGCTACGGGTAGTGCCAATCGGAACATATCATGCCAGAGCGCGCCGAATTCAACCTGAAAAACCGCCATCGCTTGTACCTCCTTGTCCCTGAATCCTTAATGTACGAAGATCCTCTAATGCCTTGTTTATAACTTTTATGATCGACAAACAAAAGAAAATCTGCAAACCATGAACCAGCAGCACCGGCCGGCTGCCGGGGCCTACCCCTCTCGAAACAGCTCCCACCCTTCACGCCACGACTTGACAAGACTCCCTGACCGGTTCAATGTCGTGATCATATTTGGGGAATGTTGCGATATGAACAACGAGCAGGCATTGGCACAACTTGCCCGAGGCAAGGACTATGAAAAAATCATCTGATTCCCCCAAAAAGACAGCCCCCCGTGCGGAAGAACGCGCTTGGCGGGAGCTTTTCAACGCCACCAACGATGCGATCTTCGTCCATGATGCAACGACCGGCCGCATTCTGGACGTGAACGATCGGGTATTGGAGATGTACGGGGCTACCCGTGAGGAAACCCTCCAACTCCGCGCTGCGCGCGCGCAACTCGCCGAACCGCCCTATTCCGAGCAAGAGGTGCAGGCATGGATTCGCAAAGCCGTGGAGATCGGCCCTCAGGTTTTCGAGTGGCATTCCCGGCGGAAGAACGGGGAGCCGTTCTGGAGCGAAGTCTCGCTCCGCAAGACCGAGATTGGCGGCCATGAACGCGTGCTGGCGGTGGTACGCGATATCTCCGAACGCAAGCGGATGGAAGAGGCATTGCGCCAACGCGAAGAACGCTACCGCCTGCTCTTCAATAGTGGCGATGACGCCACATTTGTCCACAAGTTGCGCCCTGACGGGCTGCCGGGCCAATTCATCGAAGTAAATGAGGTGGCGTGCCGGCGCTATGGCTATACGCGCGAGGAAATGCTCCGGATGGGGCCGATGGACATTGATGCGCCCGAGGGATTGACAGCCATTCCCGCGGCCGTGGAGAGTCTGAAGGCTGAAGGCCGGGCCACATGGGAAGGCATGCATGTCACGCAAGACGGCCGCAAGATCCCGGTGGAGATTTCCAACATGATGTTCGATTTTGAAGGCGGATCAACAATCATTGCCTCCGCCCGGGATATCACTGAGCGCAAGCGCGTAGAGGAACGTCTGCTGGAGAGCGAGCTGTTTTCACGGGAAATCCAACGCATCGCCCGTTTGGGTGGCTGGAAGGCCAACCCTCATACAGACTATCTTGCGTGGACCGAAGGAGTCTACGAGATCATCGAGGCGCCTCACGATTACAAGCCCGGACTGGCAGAGGGTTTAAGGATCTTCCTTCCCGAGTATATCCCGATCCTGCGGGCAAAAATCGCCAACTGCCTGGCCATCGGCGAGTCGTTTTCCGTCGAGTGCGAGTTGACTGCCGCGACGGGCAAACAGCTGTGGGCAGAAGTGCGCGGCTTTGCTTCCGTTATCGCAGGCGAACGCTCCTATGTTGTGGGAACCTTCCAGGACATCACTGAGCGCAAGCGGGCGGAAGCTCAGCTTCAATTCCAGGCCATGCTGCTCGATCAGATCAGCGACACCGTCACGGCCACGGATCTGGACGGGAGAATTACTTTTGTAAATGACGCGCAATGCGGTGCCGTCAAGCGCACGCAAGAAGAGCTTCTGGGTTCCTCGGTCGAGACCTATGGCGATGATCCCACCCGCGGGGTGACGCAGCGCCAGATAATTGAAGGAACGCGCACGCAGGGATCCTTTCGCGGCGAGGTCTGCAACCGCGATTGCGAGGGACGCGAGTTTATCATCGACTGCCGGACCACACTGATTCGAGATCCGGCCGGCCGGCCGATCGGCATGTGCGGCGTCGGCACGGACATTACCGAGCGCAAAAGGCTGGAGCGTCAGCTGGCGGCCAACGTTGCCCGCCTGCAGGCGATTGTTGAGAACGCGCCTGAATGTGTGAAGATCGTTTCTCCGGAGGGTACTCTCCTGGAAATGAATCCCGCCGGGCTGCGGATGATCGAGGCCGACTCTCTGGCCCAGGCTCAGCGCCAACCGCTGCTGGCGTTCGTCGCTCCCGAGCACCGGGCCGCATTCCGTGATTTGCTCCAGCGCGTAATCCGGGGCGAGTCCGGGCTGCTCGCGTTCGAGGTCATCGGTTTGAAGGGAGGACGGCGCTGGCTGGAAACCCAGGCCGTGCCGCTGCAGGATCCGAATCAGGGCGGGACGCTCTTTCTTGGCGTAACGCGGGACATTACCGACCACAAGCGTGCGGAAGAGGCGTTGCGCCGGGCGCATGAACGGGAACGGCTGCATTTTGAGCAGACTCCACTTGCTGTCATTGAATGGAATCTCGAATTCAAAGTCACGCGGTGGAATCCGGCGGCAGAAAAGGTCTTTGGCCATGGCGCGGCAGAAGCTTTTGGGCAGCACGCCGCCTTCATCGTACCTGAGGCGGTGCGGCCGCGCGTGGAGGAGATCTGGAACAAGCTGCTGGCCAGGCAAGGCGGCACACGCAGCACGAATGAGAACCTTCATAAAGACGGACGCCGCATCTTCTGCGAGTGGTACAACACCCCCCTGGCGGATGCGCACGGGCGGATTGTCGGCGTGGCATCACTGGTGATGGATGTGACCGATCGCCGGCACGCCGAAGAACAACTCAGGGATTCCGAGCAGCTCTACCATTCGCTGGTGGAAAACCTGCCGCAAAGCATTTTTCGCAAAGACCTGGCGGGGCGATTTATCTTTGCCAACCAGCAGTTCTGCCGCAGCGTCGGGAGATTGCTGCATGAGATTCTGGGACACACCGACGACGATATCTGCCCGCCGGAACTGGCCGCCAGATATCGGAGGGAGGATCAGCGTGTCATTGAAACCGGGCAGTCCATCAAACTCGAAGCGGCGTATCAGTCACCAACCCAGGGCTGGCGATCCGTTTGGGTGGTAAAAACTGCGTTGCGCGATGCGCAAGGGAACCTGATCTGTTTGCAGGGTATTTC
>Ga0315284_10006432_pt1 | contig 16718 bp, 11 predicted proteins | sample YL17G09_16_MG_FD_203696 | JGI IMG/M metagenome (GOLD analysis project Ga0315284, IMG submission 203696) | Sediment microbial communities from Yellowstone Lake, YNP, Wyoming, USA - YL17G09_16 | ecosystem: Environmental > Aquatic > Freshwater > Lake > Sediment | place: USA: Wyoming | collected...
AGAACGCGATTTCGTCGTCCGTGAGGTCTAGTGTGGTACCCCTTTTTTGTTCTTCTCGCATTTTCTTTGCGAGTTCGATTAGTTGTTCTATGAGTTCTGCGCCTTCAAAGAGACCCAGAATATCGATTGAAAATGCGGTGGCAACAACCCAAGGATGATTTCGCTGTTAATCGGGTTCTTCGTTGCCCACTAATCCTTGGCTGTTGACTTGCGCCCACGAAAGTGTCTAAGGGGCTAGTTCTAAATAATGCTGCTAGAAAGGAAGGACACACAGCGGAGTGCTTATTGCTCGTGAGCCAAGCTTTCACAATATCTTCTGCCTTCGTCTGTTATCTCCCAGATGCCCCGAGGCGAGTCTTTCTTGAGGTAGCCTTCTGTTTTTAGTCTCTGTCTTTCCCATTGCGCCTTGTTCTTCCACCTGACACCAGGTCCTGTTGGAAGCTTCTCAAGATCCTTAGATGTCAATTTGTCTTTCATTTTCTGAAGGACCATGCCTAGAACACTGAACATTCTTCCGCTTCCACCCATTTCGATTAGCGATTCAAGTATCGGGCGCGTGTAGTCGGCCTGAGATGTGATTTCACCCGTTCTTGCTCGGGTTCCTGACTCTTTCTTTCCGGTTCTTTCTGAGACTCTCTTGAGGGCATGAATCGGTTCAAACATGTGAATGTGCACTTTCTCCGCATTCTCCCTGACAAAAGTTTTCAACTCGATGATTTCAAGTTCATACTTGAAGGCTTCCAAAGCTTCGGCTAATTTCTCCGTACGCTCGTCTATCACCACTATTATCTCGGGTGGAATGGAAATCAAATCCGAGAGAAATCGGTGTATCTCTTTTGAGCCTATCTTGGTTTCGACAAGAGTCCTTAGCATCTTGTTCTCGTCGATTTCACTGTGAATAGCGTCCGAGACCTCTTTCTGGCTATCAGCGTTTCTGATTCCTCTCATGAAACGATTCAGCTGCGGCATGATGTGTTCATCTACAGGATGCGAGGCCAACTCAACCTCGACGATGTACCACTTCGGCGGGTTTGAAAAATCCACGACATAAGCATCTGGAATTGAACCGATACCTGTCTTAGAAGTCAGTTTATGCTTCAAATCAAAGCAAACCGTAGTCTCGCCGAATATCTCCTTAGCGTGTTCTCTGACTGTGGCTTCAAGACTCTCTTCATCTGTAGGTGTCTGAAGCAGGTATTTCACACCGTCAAGCAGAAGCATCTAAATCATCAGAAATACTTAAAGCAGGATCGATATTTAACAGTTGGACCAGAAAAGCAAGCTGGAAACGCAGTTTACGTGCAGAGCAAAGCGAAAGTGAGGAATTATCTAACCTAAATTGTCTAGGATGCTGGCGAGTTTATGCGGGTCTCGGCAAAGTAAGAGCTTCCATTTTCCGAATCCGCCATTGTAGTTGACCGCGTCAACCCATTTTTTGGCTGCGTTTTGCTTTGCTCTGTCTTGTTCGCCTTCGTAACCCTTGACTTCCAATATGACGTTTAGCTCTTTGCCATCTTTTTGCTTGTAGTGGATTATGTAGTCTGGACGGTATCCATGCATTATTCCGCTGAATTCATATGGTATTTCAAAGTCCAGATGGTCATTTTTGACGTATGTAATGACATTTGGATTTCTTTCTAGTTGATAGGCCACTGAGTGTTCCCATCTGCTATCCGTTACGACGTGGCTGACGTGGCTCTTGCTGGTTCCATAGCATTCTTTCACTGTTCTGAACATTACTTCGCCTGAAGATCCTGTTTGTCGATAGCGCTCAATTATCGGTAGTATCGGTGTTTCTCCTGCTTTGGTGTCTGGTCGAATCGCATCACATAGCCTTGATACTATCCAATCCGTGTATTTTCTAAGAGCGATTTCCTCTATTTTGGCTTCAGGTTTGATTTTGACTCGCTTTTCGATGTATTCCCAGGTTATCTCTAACACTTGAGGAAAGATGAATGGCCTCTTCTCTGGGCCAAGTTTGTCTGTTACTTCTGCCGCTATATGATAGACTGTTGTTTGAAGTCGGTGGAATGAATGGAACGGGTTCCGGTTTTGGATGACTTCTTGCCCGGGGCCCAGTCTATCCGGTCTGCCGATTCTGTATCCTACGAAGTCTTTTGCCACGACTTCCGTGGGCTCCCTTACAGGATCGATCATAAGTCGAGGCATGGCATTTATATCCGCTGTGATTTTTTGCTTCACGTCAAAGACGTAGCCTTCGACTCTTGGGAATTTGATCTCTAAGTTCTTTCTTTCTGGTAGCGCTCGGACCAACGTGGAAAGTCTTTCTTGTTCTGTCACTGTTTGAGTTTTCTTTGCCACTGGAATGACTTCGAAAGGTATTCCGTAGACATCCACGTATTCAGGATGCGTGAAGTCATCATAGTTAGTACGTCTTAAACCTCGTCCCACTACTTGCTCGCACAAGAGCTGAGAAGTAAAAGCGCGTAAGCCTAGGATTTGGGTGACGTTGTGGGCATCCCATCCTTCATTGAGCATTCCTACCGAGATTACGCAGCGAATTTGTTCTCCTAATTCGCCCTCTTTACCGACAGTGATCACTGTTTTGCGCAGACGTTCTGCCTTGTCTTTCTTGGGTTTGTCTGCTTCTGTTTTTGATTCTGCTTCGTCAAGAAGTTTGGTATCTATGCGGAGAGTGTTCTCTTTGTCGTCTGTGTTTCCAAGCTCAGGTAGTATGTCACCGCCTGCGATGTGCTTTGTGATCAATTCGGACAAGTTTGTGTTGTCGCAAACGACTATCATCACCGGTGGGATCTTAGCACCGTTCTCTTGGAAATGTGTGAAGGTTTTTTGCCATTCACCTGAAAGCATTGCAAGCGCTCCCTCTCCTTCTCTATAGATGGCTTCCGGTTTGGCTCTACGTCTCACGGTTTGTCTATCAGCGTAGGGAAGCTTTTCGTTGATCCATTTCCATAGTTCAAAATACTCTGGTATGTACCTGCCACTGTTACTGTCCACTGGGACTCGCGGAATTTTGACTATGCCTGACTCAATTGCGTCAACTAATCCGAAATCTGATACTATCCATGGATGGGGCAGACCTTCTTGATAGCCACTGCCCTTAATGTAGAAAGGTGTGGCACTCATGTCAATGCAGAAGTTTATGCCCAGAGTTGCGTTGATGCGGTCCAAAGCGTTTATCCAGACTGTGGCCTCTTCATATTCTTCTTCCATCTCTTCTTGCTCTACAGTTCCTTCTTTGGTGAATTGTGTTTGACTTGGTTCATCTTGCTCTTTCTGTTTTGGTCGGTAGGCATGATGTGCTTCATCATTTATGACTAGGATGTTTTTCTTGCCAGCCAGATCAGGCAGGATACGGCGACAGAAGGCTGAATCACTTTCTTCTCCTCTTTGTACCACGCTCTTGCTCCTGAAATCTTCTTGTGGGTTGAAGGCTTGCCAATTTGTGACAACCAATTTGGCCTTTGCGAGCATCGAGAGTAATGAACGAGGGACCAAGTCAAATTCTTCGTAGTAGTTGCTCTTATTGGACGGCTGTAACACTTGGAGTCGTTCTTTGATAGTGAGGTTCGGACAGACGACCAAGAAAGTATCTGTGAAACGTCTGTCTTGTTTGTTCTGGATTTTGTTCAGGGCAGACCATGCGACAAGCATCGTCATAACTACGGTTTTGCCACTGCCTGTAGCCATCTTGCAGCAGTAACGCCTGAGAGCTTTGTAGCCTTTCTCGATGCTCACTGGATCGCTAGGTTCGTCTGCTGGAAAGGTTATGCCCTGCTTCGCGGTTTGAGATGCCTCAGTTAACCAGATTATCGTTTCCGCTGCTTCTCTTTCACAGAAGAAGAGTCTCTTTCTTCCCTCTCTTTCAGGGTCGTTCCAATGGACCAGCAATTCGCGTGTTATTCTCGTCGTTCCCGGATAACCTTGTTCTCGCCATTGTCTTATTCTTTCTCGAATCTGGTTTACATGTTCCATTTCAACGAATTCTTCTTCAGCAAGAGGCTTGATTTTTGTCGTCGTCCGCGCTGCAAGGTAATATCCTGAAGGTCTGCGTCCTGGCTTCAGCTGGGGTTGCCCTTCAGTGTAAAGCCAGCATCGATTGGGTTCTTGAAAAGGATCGTTGATTATTGGGTTGTCAACGATCAGATTTCTGCGGTCTTGAGTACTCATGTTGGTCTCATCCTTGGGCCGCTTCCTCTAGCTTTTTCACTACAATTACTTCATTTCCTCTTTGATCGATCACTTTCACCGCTATGCGTTTCTGGTCTCCAGCCTTAAACGGCAGAGATGATGTTCCTCTGAGTTTCTCCATCTTCTCTTTGGAAATCGAGCCATGCAAAGCGTTTTCGAGCTTATCCCATGGGTTTCGATTTGTTGCTTCCTTCGGGAAAAATGCTTGAGTTATACAAAATGTGTAGCCGTTGTAGTTTTGGTCAAGAAACCATGCTGCAACGTCTTCAGGCCTTGAAGGATGAACTTCTCCCTTTGTAGGGTCATATATATCGACGCCCAAAAGTTCAACAACGTACTCTTCACCCACGTGCTTCATTCCAACATCAGGCTGTCCGAAGACGGTGAAAAGTTGGCTTCCCTTTGCCGATTTGAGTAGGTCGCCCATTTCTACGTCTGGGCAGATATTTGCCATGTGGACCTGCAGATTAGGATGCGGGTTTTTTTGGATCGTGGCCAGGGCTTCTGGATCAAATGTAAATCCTGCAAAGACTACCTCGTTGAAGCCCATCATGTAGGCTGACCTTACACCTTCTTCCACTTGTTGGGCTGTGATTGGGCCATATCGTGGTCCGAAAGACAACGAGACTCTGGAGATATCCCCGTTTCGTTTTGCTTGAGCTTCGGCGTGCAGAAACCCTGCCGACAGTATCGGTCTGACATTCTCAAGCGTCATTTGCTTCCCTCCTGCGAAGGTTATGCCATTCTTGCGAACGAGGTCAATCATTCGACTGACGTGATCTTCAGCCACAGTCGCAGGAAGTTCCATAGAAGTCTCCCCTGGAACGACAGAAGTGAGCGATGGATCTTCGATCGACGGAACAGGGATTGCTTCCACGGTAAAAGGTCCTGATATACGGATCTTGTCGTGTTCAACAATCGGTTTGTCATAAAGAGTCTCGGTCTCAGAAGGTTCATTCTTCGCCAAAGACCTCATTGTAATATGAGGAACTGGCTCGTAGGAAAAACCTCCAGAAACACCTTTGATCGGATCAGCCAGTCTGTAATACGGGAAGACAGCGCATAGCATCCGCTGCCTCGCCAACGCGAGAGCGACGCGGCTAGTGTCGCACGTTATCCACCGTCTTCCAAAATGTTCCGATACGTATGCGGTAGTACCTGAACCACATGTAGGATCGAGAACAAGATCGCTTACATCGGTCGTCATAAGCATGCAACGTTGGATCACTACGTCATTCGTTTGGACAACGTAGACCTTGTTGTAAGCACCTATCGTGTCCATCCATGGATTAGTCATTTTTGAAAATGGGAAGTCATCGTGATACATGACGTAGCTTAAGCTGTCGCCTTCGATCTCCAAACGATTCTTTTGAGCCAGCTCGTCCATTCTATCTTTCGTTGTCACCCAACACAAACCTGGTCTAGGAACAAATCTTCTACCCTTGTACGTAAATTCGTAGACTGAGCTTTGCGAAAACGAGGGGGCAGTTTGAGACACAAGGCGATAGACTCGCGATCCTTTCGGAAGCAAAGATAGATTACCAGCTTCTTCATGTGTCAGTTTCCTTCGACTTCCGTCCGCTAGTTCAACACCGGTCCATCGTGAAGTAGCCTTTGGCTCAGACTTATGATACAACTGTCTATACTTCATCAGTTCCTTGTCTTTCGCATACCACAATAAGTAGTCACACATGTTTTCTAGAGTTTTTGCTCCCAAAGGCATGAGCTTCTTCCTAAAGGGAATCAGCGAGATAAAATTCTCTGCCCTAAAAACCTCATCTAGTAGTTCTCTAACATGGTGAACATTCTCGTCACTTATTTGCACGAATACGGAACCCGAGTCAGTCAACAATTCCCTGCAAAGCAGTAGTCTGTCTCTAAGATAAGTGAGATAAGAGTGTATGCCTAATTCCCAAGTATCTCTATACGCTCTAATCTGCTCAGGCTCGCGAGTTAACGATTCATCTCTTCCAGGCTGGACATTTACGCTTGCGATGGTGGGCTGGAAATTAGAGTCATAGGCAATGCCATACGGTGGATCTATGTAAATCATCTGAACTTTGCCTGCCATCATCTCTCTCTCCAATAGCGAGTTCATTACAAGCAAAGAATCGCCAAGAATCAGTCTGTTCGTCCAATCCATTTCGTGTTGATAGAACTCTATTCGCTTATCAAGGGGAAGGTCAGGCTCTCCAAAGAGTCTGAGTTGTTTGAAGAGCTCTCGCTTCTCAACTGTCTTCAAAATCGCCTTGGAGCTAATTCTCTCATGAATATGCAATGCAACTGTGTCAACCTCAAAGTCCGCATGCTCAGCTTTACCAGCCCAGATAAGCTGTGGGTCCAAATGGGGATCATATTCGTATTTCCTTCGCTCCCTCTTTTCCTTGTAGTATGAGGCCAAGCCCGCATCAGGGATATTCTTGCGCTTTTCATCTTCGAATCTATAATCATGGACCTTACCATTCACAACGCCACTTTCTTTCGCTGAGGAAGGTTTTCGCCTAACTCTATGTCTAACCAATCAGAATCACCCGCAAAGACCAAGACCTGAGGTTAGCTAATTCATTGCATTCATGTAGCTAAAAGGTTTTCAGCCTTGAGGCTTCCGCCACATGCCAAAACCATAGGAACAACATAGCAATACAACTCTGTGACGCGTCTAAAGATGATTTCCAAATTCTTAGAAATCAAATCTGCGTTTTCCACAAGAACATCCTCGGAACCAGTTTGTCTATACTTTTCTTCAATCTCGTCAACCTTGCTGAAAGCAAGTTTCTCAGCCTCAGAAAACGAGTCAAAATCAAGACGTATAACGCTGCCAAGCGTAGTATCCTTGAACTTTTCCGACAAATCATCTATTCTACTGTTCAAACCCCGCATTCTCAAGGCACAAACACACCCCTCTTCGCCCTGTCCTCAAGCACCTTCAAACGACCCAGAACCTCAGGCAAAACAGCGGTTTCAAAAAGCAAAGCGTTAGCTTTCAGCATGACGTTCAACGCGCCAAGCTGAGCAAGCTCATTAGAAACGGTAAGCAGCCGAATGCTCGCCTGCCTGTAAACCTGCTCATAACGATTAACCACCTTAAACAACAGCTTCCGAGCATCAGCAACGCTTTGCACAATAGGCTGCCAACTCTCCCGACTCTCAAAATCACCGTACACAGTACGCCTAGAACACGCACATTTCACGCTCAACTCCTTCACAATCTCCGCCTGAGAAAAGCCTAAACCTTCGAGTTTCAGCAATTCTAGGCGTCTGGAAACCGAATCCAAATCAGGCCACCCCCCTAAAAGTGCAGAAATCCTTCAACGATTTACAACTCCACACTTGCTCGTTTCTGCTGAGAACGATTCCTGCTGTGAGAAACCCGCTCAACCAAAGAGCACAACTGCTTCAACACAGGCGAATTCCGAATCTCCAATAACCTCAAATCCCGCAAATACATTCGCACTTTAGACTTTTGCTCCAAGCAGAACACGCGTTCTCCAGACTCGCAACTTAATTCAAAATCCTCACAGAACGTCCTCCAATCATGAAACCTGCTCCTCTTCTCACAGAAAGCAGCCTCAGGCTCACAAAAGACAAGTGACCTTCCACCCACCTCCTGAACCCGAACCACATTCTCCTCATTAAAGTACTTGCAGTCGTCGCAACTCTCAAAAATGAATCTCGAAAAGACGCGTTCAGCCCTTCTTCTACGTTCCCCAACATCAGTTTCCTTGTCTTCGCCAAAAGCAAGTCCAGGCTTGAAATCCTCACAGAAAAAGACATCTCCCGTTCCCTTCTCTAGAAGGCAATCCACGTTTAGCCGATTACCTAGCAACTTGACACTTATGCTGTATTCACAGAACCAACATAAGAAATCCTGTCCGATACCAACTCCACAATTGAAACACTTCAGCTTCCTATAACGCTCAGCAACAATCAACATGCTTTCACTTCCACACCCATAGCAGCGTCCAATAGAACCATAGGTGAAGACAAACTTGCCCTGGGAAAGCCACTCTACACCCGAATCCCTTCTATCACATCCAGTCATACCATTACCTCCCATGATTACACACTGACTAGGCACCAAAAGCTCAGGCCAGCAAGTCAGCTAGTCCGAAAAGGACACCGCGAAAACAAGACAACAATTACATATTAATCGTCGAGAAGATAAAAAACTTGTGCAAGCTCTTGGCTGTCAGATTCGCCCGCGCATTTCGCTACGCTAGCAGTGAATCCTGATCTTCCGGCTGCTTACCCATCAATATCAATCGACGACAAATACTCTTAAGAATACTATTAGACTAGAGAATATAGGGATCCAATTGGTTTCGACATATCCAGCATCATCAGCCTGTGATATTCTTCTCATAAATCCACCCTATAATCGTAGGCTGGGTAGCGGCATCGTGCCGCCGATTGGATTGGGCTATATCGTCTCTTATCTACGCAACAATGGATTTGTGTCATACATCCTGGATTGCAGTTTGTACTTTGACGACCTCAGCGACTCTACACTCGAAAGGATGAGAAATTGGCTTCGAATAGAACTTGGGCTTCACAAACCGAGATTCGCAATAGGGGTTGGACCTTGTACGACTCCGACAGTCAGATCAACACGCGCTATCGCAGAAACATGCAGACAAGTGTATCCTAGCATCCCAGAAATCTTCGGTGGCCCGCTCGCTGTAATCCCTGGGCAAGAGTGGGTCTTTTTCGAGAAATTTGGAGCCTCGGCCATCGTAAAAGGCGACGCAGAAATTCCCTTGAGAGATATCTTGATCAATCTACGTCGCGGAGAATCATTATCTAAGATCCGCGGAGTTCAAATCTCCGAGACCTGTAAAACCGAGAATTTCTTTGTCGAAGACCTGAATGATTTGCCATACCCGGCATGGGATGTTTTTGGCCTTACCAGGTATAAACCATCGGTGCGCAGAGACCTTTTTGCCAATCCTTTTGCTCCGATTGTTGGTTCGCGAGGCTGCCCCTTCAGCTGTGGTTTCTGCATATCTGGGCAGCATATCGAATACCGCAGGCGTTCGTTTGAAAAGACAGTGAATGAAATAGAATATCTGCGTAATACATTTGGGGTTCGCTCCTTGATTTTCTATGACGACGCCCTGTTTGCTGATATGAAGAGAGTTAATGAAGACCTGCGATTTTTCGCATCTCTAATAAACGAAAAAACACCAGGAATTCTATGGCAAATTGAGATAAGACCGGACCTTTTCTCAGCTATTTCAGACGACACTATTCAATACATCTTCGCTTGTGGTTGTCGTCAAATGAACATCGGAGTTGAAAAAGCTTCCAAGAATCAGCTTGATGCCATTAGCAAACCTTACAACACACGCGATTTGAAGGATGCCTGCAAATCAGTAAGTAGAGCTTGCCCTGAGATGCGTCTTGCCGGGACTTTTATCTTGGGCGGACCCAGGGAGACAGCCAGTTCGATACGTGAGACCATTGAATTCTCGAAGGAGCTTAACCTTCTTTACGCTCATTTCTGCCCTCTTGAGCTTTATCCTGGAACCCCGATATACAGTTCCGTGTTTGGACAGGATCAAACAAAGTGGTACGACAGAGTAGTCAATGACAAATGGCAATGGGGAGAGATAATCTACGAAGACGAAATCATCTCAGCTTTCCAATTGATTGATTTTGTCCATATAGCCTACAGCCAGTTTTACAGAAGAAAGGAGTGGAAAGATAGGGCTAAGCGCATTTTAGGTGATAATTACGAGAAGATCTGGAGCGTCGCAAGACTATGGAAAGAAGATAGATTCAGACTTGGAGGGAAAAAGTGATTGGTTTTCATGTATGATCGCTTGTACGGAAAGCTGGAGTTTCCTGATATCATATGGAAATTGGTTGATTCTCCTGAAATGTTGAGGCTTCGGGAGATCGGACTGGGAAACATCAAATTCCTAAATTTTCCGTCATTTTCTGCTGTTACACGATTTGAGCATTCGATTGGCGTATGTCACCTTGCTGACCTAGCATCAAGATCATTGAAACTCGATGAAAAGTGTAGAGTTGAACTGATGATTGCGGGCCTATACCACGATGTTACCACGCCGCCATTTTCTCATGCCACCGAGCAAGTACTAAAAAGATGCTTTGGTTTTGACCATGAAAAACATCTGCGCGACTTGATGCTTGGCGAATCTAGAGATCTTGGCAGGTATTATTTTCAGATCTATCTGGGTAGGGAGTTCAGACTAAGAAGTATATGCCAAGGAGTGGACGCACGGAACATGGGCATTGACCTATTCCAGATTCTTGCGTTGCTTTCGGGAGAAGAACTGCTTTCTACTGTTATCAGAGGCGAAATCGACATAGACAACATCGATAACGTGATACGTGCTGCCAGTGCAATGGGGGTGGACAGTGCCCGAGGAAGAGTGGCTGAGACTTTGGCCAATTCCTTCGTTTTCCACAAGAATGGGGAACTTGCTTTCTCAGCAGAAGCAGGAAATTGCATTGAATCTTGGAGAAAGTTCCGAGAAACTTTGTACGACATGATTCTCTGCTCAGTCGAAGATTTCGCACTCCAAACAATGCTAAAGCATGCCCTGCTATTATTGGCCGACAGCAGCGATGAATCACTCAAACTGCGGGAGGATGACTGGAAACTCACTGAACAGCAGATCCTTTACGAAAAAGTCTTTAAACATCCGCAAACAAAAAACATAGCAATAAGAATGTATCTAAAGGATCTATACACTTGTCTTAGCATGGTATGGGCAAGTGGTTCAGGAGTGTGCGAGTATTTCGAGAAGAATGATCTAAGCATCGGAGAATTGGCAGAAGAATCCTTCAAGGTTCCGGCAATTATGAACTATTATGAAGACAAGCGTTATCGCACGATAAAACGCCCTCTAGTTCTTTTTGGAGATGAGAAAAAGCCTTCAACTGTGACGGCTAGGGCACCTGCAATACTGGTCGGATTCTTCACTCCTACAAAGACTGCTTTTGACAAGGAGAGTAAAGAAAACCTCATCAACACTAGAAGAAAAGAAGAGCTACTTACCAGACTTAGAGACAGATTGCCCAGAGACTTGTCTTTAAGACGTGTAACAGTAGCCCAAGGAAAGTACCCGCATCTTGAAGTGAAGGAAGAGATCGCGTGATTCATTCAAGAATCAAGCAGCTACAGAGTATTGATTGGGAGTTCTCAGACTATAGAGGTTTCTCCTCATTTCCTGCAGACATAAATTCACTCCACTGGTATCCGGCTCCTTTCATACCACAGATTCCTGCGATCCTGATTCAAGCCCTTACGGAAAATAACGACACAGTTCTTGACCCATTTGCTGGCGCAGGAGTGACCCTCATTGAAGCAGCGCGGCTAAAGCGCATCCCAATTGGGGTGGATGTGAACCCGTTTGCAGTCAATATTGTCAGAGCAAAATTCCTTGCCCTGAACATAGCAAGCAACAAATTGTGTTCCGAAATTGAGACTGAGGTGCGATCACTTCCTAAACTTGAGCTCAAAACCGGAGCATATTGCGAAGCATATGGCGTGGACAAAGAGGTTCTTGGGTGGTTTGAAGAAGCCACATTAGGAAAACTGTGCGCTCTCCATAGGTTTGTTTTGAAAGAGGATGAAGCTGAAAAGCGGCTATTGAAAAAGGTTCTATTCTCGGCAATACTTCAGAGATGTTGCTCACAGCGTGAGCATTACACCTATGTGACCGATGGTTGCTTCCCTGAGAAACTTACGGTCTCGGTTAATGCAACAGAATTGTTTCTAGGGCAAACTAAGCTTGTCACTCTTGCCGCCGAGACTTTTAGGAAGCAGTACAAGATCATGTACGCGGAAGATTGGAAGTCTACGGGGAATGTGATTCATCTCAAAGACGCTAGAGATATGAGTTTCTTGAAGAAAGACTCAATTGACATGGTTGTAACATCACCACCATATCTGGGAGTCAACGACTATGTTAAATCTATGAGACTAACTTGGTTGTTTTTCCCTGAAGACTCAAGAGGAGAAGCCTTGGAAAAAGAAATCGGAGCTAGAAGTAAGCGACACCGAAAGAACGCATACGAAAATTACCTCAGCGATATGGAAAAGGTACTCTCTGAGATTTCCAGGGTTTTGAGACGGCCGGGATTCATATGTCTGACAATTGGGCAAGGTCTTGGGAAAGTTAACAAAGGTAACATCAAGGAGAAGATACTCCAGATATTGCAGACTGAGCATGGTTTCAAGCTTGAAGCGATTTTCTCACGGAAGATAAAATTCAAGAGAATACAGGTCAATGGTGTAAGAAACGAGGAAATATTGATCCTAAACAGAGAATCGAGGTAAAATGGAATGAATGGCAATTCCAAATGGAAAGTGGCTATTATCTCTACCTCTCAGGACCTGCAGTATCTTCGAGATAGCGTGGGAGAAGAGTTGGCGAAGATAGGCTTTGAAATTCTCATGTTCGAGCGGCCGGGCTACCCAGTGTATCCAAGAGTCTCTTCGCACGAAGCGTGTCTCCTTGCACTAGAAGAGAGCGATATAGTAGTCCTTCTAGTTGACAGAAGATATGGTGGGCTGTACCTAGGGAAAGGACCAGAATCGATTACAGAGAAAGAATATCTTGAAGCCTACAAACTGGGAAAGGTGATAATTCCCTGTTTGAATCAAAATGCCGAACAGGAACGCAAAAGCTTGTTCTTCATGATCGAGCAATTGACTAAGAAGGAAGGCATGTCTTCTGAAAAGGCTCGAAGCAAGGCCCAACCAGAACATGTGGAAGACTGGAGAGTTCTAGATTTCATTGATGAGGTGCACAAGGCGGACAAAGACAATTTCGCGATTTTCTTCAATGATCCTGGTAGTCTTATTCAAGCACTCAAAGGCAGGCTCAGTGGCCTTACTCGTTACATATGTCACAAGATTGTTGAGAATCAAATCAGAACCGTAAATAGCATAAGAACCGCGGCAGGCTTAGCGATTTCTCTCGGGGATATATTGTATAGAGGGTATTTCATCAACCCCCACTTCCGGACTCTAAGTGGTGTAACCAGCAAGACCGCCGAGGCTTCTGATTTGTGCGATTTGTCAGGTTCAGATTCACAAGTCATGATCATTGGCGTTCCGGGAACCGGGAAGAGCACTTTATTGGCGAAATCATTTCTTGACCATGCCAGCGTGTGCCTTGGTCAAAAGAGCAAAAGAATCCCATTCTATCTATCCCTCAGAGGTCTGGGGACAAACTATCATTTTGACTTTGACAAGTTTGTGGAGGAATGTTGTCACAGAGATCTGGGCAAAGAAGCCTACCCCCTTTTTGGCAAAGACGACATTTCTCCTGTTTTCTACATAGACGGCTTCGACGAAATTGCTGAGCAGTTTTCTGAGATAGATCTTAGGAAGGCTACGGATTCTGTCTTCTTCTCTTGTCCTCTATTATTATGCTCAAGAACTCGTTTTGCTGAGGAGCGACTGGAGAGTCTGGGATTTGCTAGCCGATTCCAGACGATCCTGGAACTTCTTCCCTGGGAGAAGAGTCGTTCATGGCGGTACATCCGAAAGTTCTGCGGAATACACAATAATCCAGAGCTTTATCGGAAAATGGTTAATGCCTATTATAAAAGCGAAGAAATGACCCAGATTTTGGAGAACCCTTTGCTATTGACTATGTTCCTATGGATTGTTCACGAGTCGAATATGGATTTGCCATTAGATGTAAAAGATCAAACAAGTGTCTACGACAGATTCATAGATCTTTGGATAAGCAGAGAAATGTCGCGTGCTGGCATGAATGGCACTAGAAAAACGTCCAAGCACATTGAAGCCATCAAGAGGGGGTGGCAATTGACAGCTTGGGAAATCTACTGGAGACGTTTCTCGGGGGAGACAATCCGTCGAGATCAGTTGCCTGAGTGTCTTCTGTCTCATGACAGAAGTCTAGAGGAAGTTCTGAATTATCCGAGTTTTTATCAGTTTCTTGATATACGACCGCACACTGGGGAAATCCTAGGCATGTTCCATGAGCAATTCATGGAGCATCTCCTAGCAATGGAATTGGTTCGTTGCTGCGTAACGACAGAGTATCCATTCCCTGTTTTCCTGAAGTACGAGATCAGACCAGAAATCAACCGGATCATACGCACCCTTTGGCTTAACAGGAAGCAAGAGGGGATATTCGCGGCGCTAGAGAACTTGTGGAAAATCTACGAAGATTGCCTAGGAAAGACTGATGCCTCGAGCATTGCCGTTAGAAATCATGCCATGTACTACATTGGAAGACTACCGGATCCTAAGGCTAGAGGTGCACTTATGGAGGCTGACAAAATGGAAGAGGAACCGTTTGTCAAGCTGTCTATTGCTTTCGGCCTAATGAAGCTAGGCGATTACGATAAGGAAAGAGAGCTGTTTGCCAAACTGAATCAAGACGCGCAGTGGGATAAGGCCAATCGAGGATATCATTTGGTGTACTATGGAGACTGGACAATCAAGAACGAAAACCCGCCGTATCTGGATGATGGCACGAATAATTGGGGAAACACCCTGAGAGCTTTGTTGCGACATATTAGAAGCAAAGAAGGTCGTCACATTGCGTTGCGTCGAATAGAGTTGCTGACGATTAGAGTTCTCCTGGAAGCTCGCAAATCCCATGGTCCCATGACCAAAGATCATTTAGGTATTGTGAAGGAGTCAGTCGAGCATATGCCTGACAAGCCGAAAGGGTTTAAAGAGGAAGTTGAGAAGGCTTACAAAGAGCTGAAGGAAACCTTCGATAAATACGATTAGAGTGTGCAGACCCTGGCATTGTCCTGTGGATACCCGTTTTGTTCTGCTACCAGGCCAACTCTCGTGCGCGCACCGGACTGACCCGACCAAGAAAAAATGGAAAAAGGGGGAAGATGCGGGAGACGTCTCCACTGTGGTGAGGGTTCGAATCCCACCCCTCGCACTTCCTTGATAAAATTACCGTAGGGTTTATCCGGGTGACTTCGGCTAGCATTTTAGCTTCCTGAAGATCTCGTCGTTTTCAAATTCGCAGACGGATTCTCAGCCTGCTTGCAATTTGCTTTCAATCTCACTAAGGCCAACTATGTGATAACTGCCTGCGCATTTGCTATTCCAGATGAGACCAACACCGAAAACAACGCAATGCACTTGACAGACATGCTGCGCCTCCAGATTCAAGGTGACATAAACTTCGACGGAATAGTGGACATCTTCGACATAGTAATCGTTGCTTTACACTTCGGCGAAATGGGCCCATAAAACTCCATTTTCTCAGATGATTCAGCAAATGTTCTCCGAATGTTTAGCTCTGGTCTGAAACAGCGTTGGCAAGATGTAGCTCAGGTGTTTTTTCCGAAGAACCTGTGGTAATGGCCGAGGCTCAGATTCCTATTGTTGGCTACAACTGAAAGAAGTCAGTCAAGCCTGCTTGTTTCATCCCAATCCTTTCTTTGGCTTTCTTCTGTTGCTCCGACAAGAGTCCAAGTCTCTCCACTAAGTGTAGACAGTTTTCGGGTGCATATCCATGATAGTGGTTGTTGAAGAAGCCGTAGACTTTCTTAACCTTGTTCGCAGCGTCCTCAATTTTGGGGACCCATTCGTCAAGCTCTTCTTTTGAATAGAGGTAGTCGAACCATGGGGTTTCCCCTCTTCCGTGCCACCGGAAATAGGCGAAGTCAGATGTCAAATGAACGTCAGGAGGCAACAAAGGCTCATCAACATTCACATAAGCCACCTTGTACTTCGATAGAAGCGGCCAAGTCTCGTCCCTCATCCAAGAAAGGTTCCTAAACTCCACGGCAAACTTGAAGAGGGGATCAAGCTTACCTGTTTGACCGCGACGTCTTCCCGCTTGCGCTTGTCGAAGTAGAAACAGAGAGACTTGGCTTAAAGTACAGCCTTCTGGATTCCACGGAAAGCGTAGACTATCGGATTCCGCCCTTGCGAACCATGCGAGTCTCTGTCGAGGTTGTCAAGAAGGGAAAGATTCCCGTTCTCAACGATCCGATAGGCAAGATAGTTGTGACTCAAGCAGACAGCGAAATAACGATAGACGCCCACGATGAAGGAGAAAAACTCCTACAGTTAGCGAAGACGGTTAAGGAGCTGGATCCTGACATAGTTCTAACCCGTGGCGGAGATTCGCACGTTCTCCCCTATCTAGTTCAAAGAGCAACCATCAACAACGTTCTTGGCGAGCTTATTCTGAGCAGAGACGAAGTTCCATTAGTCGCTAAGCAAATGAGCGGCAGAACCTTCTTCTCTTATGGACGGACGTTTTACAGGGCTCCTCTGAGAAGACTATTCGGCAGAATACACATCGACGAAAGCAACACCTTTGTTCTGAACGAATGTGGGTTTCAAGGGCTAGTCGAGGTAGCGAGAACCTGCCGAGTGCCCCTGCACACCGCGTCGAGGTCGTCAATAGGTTCTGCCATGAGCTCGCTCCAGTTCTATCAAGCCCTGAAGAGTGATGTTCTGATTCCCCGAAACAAGGGCATTCCTGAAGCGTTCAAATCCGCTTACCAGCTTCTTGTCGGAGACAGAGGCGGCTTCATCTATGAACCAGAAGTCG
>Ga0315284_10006433_pt1 | contig 16718 bp, 15 predicted proteins | sample YL17G09_16_MG_FD_203696 | JGI IMG/M metagenome (GOLD analysis project Ga0315284, IMG submission 203696) | Sediment microbial communities from Yellowstone Lake, YNP, Wyoming, USA - YL17G09_16 | ecosystem: Environmental > Aquatic > Freshwater > Lake > Sediment | place: USA: Wyoming | collected...
CAGCCAGGCGTAGACATCCAAAAATAAACGGCTCGAATCGGTACGTTTTTCAACGGACCGACAACGAGCCTGTCCCGCGCCTATAATTCTCCGTTCGCTCAAACACCAGTACCTAAGGAAGGAACGCCAGATGACCACCATGTTCTGCTACCAATGCGAACAGACCGCCGGCGGGACCGGTTGCACCACGCAGGGCGTCTGCGGCAAGGATCCGCGGACGGCGGCGCTTCAGGACCTGTTGCTCTACGCCGCCAAGGATATCGCCCGCTTCGCGCACTGCGCCCGGACGATGGGCGCCAAGGACAGGGTTATCGACGTGTTCATCATCGAGGCGTTGTTCAGCGCGGTGACCAACGTCAATTTCGATCCCCTGCGGCTCCAGGCGATCCTCAAGGATGCCGCCGCCGTCCGCGAGAAGGCCCGGACGCTCTGCCAGGACGCCTGCGCCAAATCCGGGGGAAAATGCCGGGACTTCCCCACACCCGTGGCCTGGTGGACGGGGACCGCGGACATCAACGAGTTGGTCCGCCTGGGCGGGCAGGCCGGCATCCGTACGTCGATCGGCAAGCACGGCCCGGACGTCGCGGGCTTGCAGGAGCTTGTGACCTACGGCCTGAAGGGCATGGCCGCCTACGCCGATCACGCCCGGATTCTCGGAAAGGAAGACGACGAGGTGTACGCCTTCTTCCACGAGGCCTTGGCGTTCCTGGCCGAGGGACCGACCGACACCGACGCGCTGCTGAAGATGGCGCTGCGGTGCGGGGAGATGAACTTGAAGGTCATGGGCCTGTTGGACGCCGCCAACACCGGCGCCTACGGCCATCCGGAACCCACCCGGGTCCGCGTCACTCCCAAGGCGGGCAAGGCCATCGTCGTTTCCGGCCATGACCTCAAGGACTTGGAGGAACTGCTCAAACAATCCGCCAACGCGGGCGTCAACGTCTACACCCACGGCGAGATGCTTCCGGCCCACGCCTATCCGGGCCTCAAGAAGTTCTCGCACCTGGTGGGCAACTACGGCGGGGCCTGGCAGGACCAGCGCAAGGAGTTCGACGCCTTTCCCGGCGCGATCCTGATGACCACCAACTGCATCCAGCGCCCCATCGAGACGTACAAGGGGCGCATCTTCACCTCGGGCCTGGTGGCCTGGCCGGGCGTGAGCCACATCAGCGACCGCAACTTCCACCCCGTCATCGACGCCGCCAAGGCGGCCGTGGGTTTCGCCCAGGATGCACCGGAAAAGTTCATCACCATCGGCTTCGCGCATGAAGCCGTGATGAAGGTCGCAGGCAAAGTCGTCGATGCCGTCAAGAGCGGGGCCATCCGCCGATTCTTCCTCATCGGCGGATGCGACGGCGCCAAGCCCGGACGAAACTACTACACGGAGTTCGCCCAGGCCGTGCCCGCCGACTGCGTGATCCTCACGCTGGCCTGCGGCAAGTACCGCTTCAACAAGCTGGACTTCGGCGACATCGGCGGCATCCCGCGGCTGCTGGATTGCGGGCAGTGCAACGACGCCTACTCGGCCATCCAGATCGCCGTCGCCCTGGCCAAGGCCTTCAACTGCGGCGTCAACGACCTGCCGCTGACCCTGGTGCTGAGCTGGTACGAGCAGAAGGCCGTCGTCATCCTGCTGACCCTGCTGCACCTTGGCATCAAGGGCATGTGGATCGGCCCGTCCCTGCCGGTGTTCCTCAGCCCCGCCGTCCTGGCCGTCCTAGCCGATAAATTCGACCTCCGCCCCATCACCACGCCCCAAGCCGACTTGGCGGCGATATTGAAATAACCTGGTAGGGCGCGGAACTTGCCCGGAAAGGCCGATTAAATGCGAGAATGCCTTGTGTTGGATGCGATGGGGGTTATTTACACCTCTGGCGACGACGTAGCAGAACTACTGATTCCTTTCATTCAACAACGAAATCGTCATATCAGCGTAAAAGCGATTGAGGATGCCTACTTGCAGGCAAGCCTCGGCCATATGACGGCCGATATGTTCTGGCAAAACGTAAATCTGCCGGCTCGCGTTGAGGACGAGTATCTTCAGCTCCATGAGCTTCATCCGGGCGTGCTGGAGTTCCTAGGTCGGGCAATCGTGAAGTTCAGCCAGATCATGTGCCTCTCGAACGATGTGATCGAGTGGTCACGAAAACTCAGAAGCAGGTTCGGTTTGGAGAAGTACATTCGGCGATGGTTTATCAGCGGCGAACTTCACAGCCGCAAACCATCAAAAGAGATTTACCAAGCCCTGGCCGATGCATGCAACTGCGATACGCGATCGTTGGTGTTCGTGGATGATCGGGCCAAGAATCTCCTTCAGGCCAAGAATATGGGAATGAAGACGGTGCTGTTCGGCTCTGCCTTGCAGCCGGTTCCGTGCGATTCGTTGCGACGCGCAACGGACTTTCGAGAACTGGAAGCGGTGTTATTCGGCGATGGAGTCGGATAGGGCACGTGATTTCTGAGCCGTGAAGCTCAGGTTCAGCGAGCGGGATTTCTTTGTGTGGTGTTTCGGTCTTCCGGTCTTCCCGTCTATCTGTAATCCCGTAATCCGTTAATCCCTTAATTCCGCTTTCCGTTTTCTTCTTTTGCTTTTGTGTCTTCCGGTCTTTTGTTAACTCCGCGGGAAACTTGTTCCCCGTTTCACACCTACCGCCGCACGTTCAACAACCATGCGGCGGGACAACGTCACAACATCACAACACATCGCGGTCGGCCGCGGCGTCGATACGGACCGCCCCGGCCGACGGCGACTACGGTACATCGCCACCGCCGCCTCTCGCGCTGCGGCAAACGCATCCCGCATCGCGCCGGCCGACTGCCAGACCATCAGTCCGGTAGGGCGTGCAACTTGTTGCACGCGCAATGATTACGGCGTTCCTTATGGTTCGCCGTGACGTATCCGGCAGATAGCTGTATTACATAGAAGGGTGGCGGGGCTCCGTCCCGCCACCGTGGGTCCAAGCGCGGTGGGACAGATCCCCACCGCGCGAAATTCCCATCAGTGGGCACGAGATGAACGGGGCTATCTTAGGATCCTTCCATGGTTCGCCGCATGAGGGCGGACAGGTTGGCGGCCATCTCGGCGAAACCGTCGTCGGTGGGGTGGACCAGGTCGTGCGACAGGCCCGCCGGGCCGCGCAGGATGTCCCGCCCGTCGACATGTACCAGCCGGGGCATCCCGGCGGCGGAGACGGCTTGGCGGACCGCGTCACGGAAGCCCCGCCATGCTTCCGTCGGTTCCTCCGTCAGGTCCGCGTAGAAGGTAAACAGGTCGATGCAGAAGATCCACTTGTCGCGATGCGCGGAGGCGATGATGTCGATGAATCGCCGCACCGCGGCGGCGAAGCGGTCAAGCTTCCAGCCGCCGACGTTGATGCCCATCTCGAGGGTGGCGAAGTCCCAGTCGTCGCGCCCGGCGAGGTAGCGCGCCATGGTTTCTTCCATGTGCGCCCCGCCGCCGTAGCCCTGGCTGATCAGGTCGGCCTGGAGATGCCGGGCCGTCAGCATCGAATAGATGCCGCTGGGTCGGCAGGCGTTGGCCCCGTGCGTGATGGACGAACCGTAGGCCAGGTACTTTCGGGCGGGGGATTGCTCGCGGCGGGGAGGCGTCAATTCCCCCTCGATCCCCACCAGGCGCATGGGGATCGTCGCCGGCAGAAGCACGCGCGTCAGGCGGGAATCGAACGGCAGTTTGTGTCGCTCGGCGATCTGCTCCAGTTTGGCTTGACTGGGACTGTGGGAGATGGTGATTCGAGTGGGTTCCTCGCGGAGGACCGCCATCTTCGTTCGAAAGCACCCCTGGTATATCTCGACGGTCAAGGGGGTGACGTCGCCGCCTTCGGCGGCCAGGATGATCTCGGCCTTGCCGCCCTCGGCGAGGTTGAAGCGAATCTCGCAGCCGGCGGGATAGATGGTGCAATTCTTGGCGGCTTCGTTCAAGGTGGCCCGCAGGTCGGCGGGGACCCGAAGCATGTGCCGGCCTTCGCCCTTGTCCGACGGCGCCAGCTCCGCGACGTTGTACAGCTCGACGTTTTTATGAATCATGCACGGTTCCTTTAATCAGAAAAAACCAGGATCATTCCGTCGGACCTCGGCCGTCGGATTCCAACACCTTGGCGAATTGCTGCTCGAAAAGTCTAGCGTACAAGCCGCGACGTTCCAGCAGGTCCCGATGCCGCCCGGTCTCCACCACCCGCCCGGCGTCCATGACCACAATCGCATCGGCGCTGAGGATGGTCGAGAGGCGGTGGGCGATGATCAGCGACGTGCGGCCGCGCAGGAGCTTCTCCAGCGCCATTTGGATCAGGTTCTCGGAGGTGGCGTCGAGGCTGCTGGTGGCCTCGTCGAGGATCAGGATGGCCGGGTTTTTCAGCAGCGCGCGGGCGATGGAGACCCGCTGCTTCTCGCCGCCGGAGAGGCGAAAGCCCCGCTCGCCCGCCACCGTGTCGTATCCCTCGCTCAAGGAGGCGATGAAATCATGGATGTTGGCGGCGCGACAGGCGTTCATCATGTCGGCCTCGCCGGCATCGGGGCGGGCGTAAAGCAGGTTCTCCCGGATGCTGGCGTGGAAGAGGAAGGTCTCCTGGGTCACCATGCCGATGTGGCGGCGCAGTTCCTCCTGCGGGAGGTCGCGAAGGTCCTGCCCATCGAGGGTGATGCGGCCTTGGGAGGGATCGTAGAAGCGTGGCAGCAGATACGTGATGGTCGTCTTACCGGCGCCGCTTGGACCCACCATCGCCACCCGCTGGCCGGGGAGGATCTCAAAGTTGATCTCCCGAAGCGCGAATCGCTCGGCTGGTTCGTCCGGGGCTGCTTCGGCGTCGACATCGGTGACGATCCTCAGCGGCGGAGGGTAGGAGAAGCTGACATTCTCGAAGGCGACGTGTCCGCGGGTCGGCGGAAGCTTTTTAGACTGGGACTGAGACTGGGTCTGGGGCTTGTCCCGCACCTGGGGCGTGAGGTCCAGGTATTCGAAAATCCGCTCGAAGACCGCCACCGACGCCTGGATGTCCACGTAGACGGTGGCCAGTTGAATCAACGGGCGATACAGCAGCGTCAACAGCGCCGCGAACGCCACCAACAAACCGGGGGTAAGGCTGTCCTTGATCACATGGAATCCCCCGTACCAATAGATCAGCGCCGGGCCTACCGCGCTGAAGACGCTGAGGATCATGAACAACCAGCGCCCCACCACCGCCTGCCGGACGGTCAAGTCGCGCAAGCGGGCGCTTTTCCCGGAGAACAACCGGGCGTCGGATTCCCGCTGTCCGAAGATCGCCATCAGGAGCTTTCCGCCCACGTGCAGCCGCTCGTTGAGAAACGCCAGCAGCGCCGCCTGGCTTTCCTGGGTCTGGCCGGATAGACGCCTCCGGATGCCGCCCACGATTCGGGAAGGCAGGTAGAAGGCCGGCACGACCATCACCGCCAGCAGCCACAGTCTCCAGTCCATCGCCAACAGCGCGATGGACGTCGCCGTCAGAGCGGCGAGGTTGGCGGCGATCATCACCAGCGTGTTGGTGGCCACGCCCTGGACGGCGTTGACGTCGTTGTTGATCCGCGAGACGATCTCGCCCGAGCGGGTGGAGGTGTAGAAGTGCAACGACAAATCCTGGATATGCCGGAACAGGTCGTTCCTCAGGTCAAACATGATGTTCTGGCCCACGCGCGCCGTCCGCGATTGCTGGAGGACGCCGATCAGGCCGGAAATCAGGGCCAAGCCCACCATTCCCCCGGCCAAGAGACCCAACAAAACCGTGTCGCCGGTGGGGATGGCCCGGTCCAGAATCACCTTCACCAGCAGGGGCGGAATCACGTTGAGGCCGGCCGTCACGGCGACGCAGGCAAAGATGATCATCCATTGCGGCCAATAGGGCCGGAAGTAACGGGCGATGCGACCCAGCCCGGCACGGCTGATCTTCGGCGGGGGGCCTTCCAGTCCGCCCCTGGTGAAATGGTCCTGTAGCCCGTAGGTGCGGGTCAGGCCGCCGACCGTGCCCATACTGCCCTGCCATCCGCCTCGCATTACCGGACCTCCCCGCGATGTCCCTCCGGCACGGGCAGGAGCGAAATGCCCCGCAAGGCCCGGACCGACCGGCTAATACAAACGGTCAACAACGGGGCGATCCCCAGCAGTGTCCCGGCCAGGACATTGCCCGTCAACGGCATGAGAGCCTTGCTCAGCAGGCCCGAGCCGGGTCCGATGACTAGAGCCAGACCCAGCAGGGCTTCATGGATGCCGCAGGCGTTCACCGAGGCGTTCTTGACCACCATCGCGTAGTAGAGTGCGGCGTAATAGGCCAACCCGGTGACGGCGCCGAAGACCACTTCCCCCGCCAGCACGGTGGGAAGATTAGGCCCCAGCAGGATCATGAAGAAGCTGACGGGCAACGCCGTCATCGTCACCGCCAGGGGCCAGGCACGATTGTGCCAACCAACCCATCGCTGCATGAGGATAAACGCCCCCACGCGGACCGCGTCCAGCAGTCCCGATAACGCCGGGGCGCCCTGGGTATCGACGTTCAACGATTGGAAGATGCCCGGCATCAGCGGAGCCAGGATGCACAACGACGAAAAGGCCGCCAACATCAGCCAGCGGCTGGCTAACAGCAGGGACCGAAGCGGAACAAGTTGCCGTGGATCAGGCCGTTGCAGATGGTCGTCGGGCAGATGGACCGGCCGGGCGGGCAGCGGGCGTATCAGCCACAGGGAGGCCAGGTTCATCGCCGCCGCCAGGAGGAATATCCCCACCGGAAGCAACTTTATGATCGGTCCAAACAGCAACAGCGCGACGGGAATCGAGGTGGTCCAGGCGATGTTGAAGTGTCCCAGCGCGCGAGCGGTCTGCGCGGGCGTCCTTCCGGCCCCGACATAGCTTTCGATTACCGGCCATTTCAGCCCGCCGGACAATCCCACTGCCGCGCTTCCGACAAAAAGTCCGGCGGGCCAATAGGCCCAGCGGACCAAACCAATATGCAGGAGGCACTGCAACGCCACGGCCAGGGCCAGCAGCGCCTTTTCGCCCAACCGGCCGGCCAGGCGATGGCTGGAGAAAGCCCCCACGACGAACGCCACCCCGGTCGCCAACGCCAACCAGAGATTTTGAACGTCGGAAAAACCGACGTGTTCCCGGCTGAAGAAGAACACGCCCCGCTCGACGCAGGTGGCCGCGGCGCACTCCAGAAAGACGATCGCGATGATTCGAAACGACAACCTCACAACCGCCGGAGTCTACCGGGCCTGTCGGCCCCGCACAAGACGCCCTTGTCCGAACCGCTCGTCCATGAATCCGCTCATCATCGACCTCACCGAACCCCTCCCTGCCCGGTGCGGTGGTGCGGCTGTTATGAGTCCATGTCCGCGGTCAAATGGATTGACACGCCCTGGGGGGATTTGAGAGACTCTTGGCAACAGCGGTTTGCGAGATGTTGCCGCTGGGAACACGGAGTATCATGGCCGGTCCTGAAGGTCCCCGCGGCAGTATATCCCAGACACTCATCGGCGTGCTTATTCTCCTGATCCTGGCCGGGATTGCCGCCACGATCCTCCATCGCCAGTTGGTCTATGTATCACCATTGACCGCCCAGGCCGACGGGGGGAAATCCACCGGAACGGGGAATACCCCAGCCGTCAACGGCAACGCGCCAAGCGCCGCAAAGCCCTGCCAAGCCGAACCGTCCCCCGCTGCCCCATTGCGGTTCATGCCCCCCGGCCTGTCGGAAATGACGCCGGAAGAGTCCTTCGGACCCGATGAGCTTTTCGAGAAGATCGACGGCAGGGCGGAGCTATACCTGGCCGCGGGATTCGTCGCGCTGCACTGCCAGCGGTTCGCCGATGCCCAGGACTGCAATCAATGGATGGAGACGTTCGTTTATGACATGGGCACGCCCGATAACGCCTACAGCGTTTTCAGCCAGCAGCGGCGGCCCGGCGTGAAGGATTCCGACGTGGCCCAGCAGGCCTACATGACGCAAAACTCCCTGCACTTGGCCCACAGCAGGTACTACGTGGAGATCGTCCAGGCCACCCCGACGCCGCGGATGACCGACGCGGCGGTTGCGTTCGCCCGCAAGTTCGTCGCCGATATTGCCGGCGGTGGCAAGAAGCTGGTGGAATTGGAGCTTTTCCCGGCCGACAACCTCCGCCCCGGGAGCATCTCACGGGCAACGGAGAACCAGTTCGGCATCGAAGGCCTGGACAACGTGTACACAGCCGTCTACGTCGTCGAAGGAAAGACCGTGACGGCCTTCCTGTCACGACGCAAGTCGCCCCAGGAAGCCGACATCCTGGCCAAGGCGTATGCGGACTTTTTTCTGCCCTTCGGGGCCAAGACCATCGCCAAGGATTCTCCCGTCGGCGGGGCCAAGACCCTCGAGATCGACGGCACGTTCAAGTGCGTCTTTACTCGCGGCTCGCTGCTGGCCGGCGTGCACGAGGCGCCCGATGCGGCCTCGGCGCGGGCTGTGGCGGAGAAGATGAGCAGGAAACTGACGGAGGCGGGCGATTGAGCGGCGATGAGCGGACAGGCTCGTTGAGTCGGCGGGAATTCCTGGCCGGGGCCGCGGCGGCGGCTGTTTGCGCGGGAGCTTATTGGCTGCGCGATACCGTCGGACCGAAGGGACCGGGCCAACAGGTCTCGACAGACCTGCCGGACTTCTCCGTGCCCGCCACGGCAGGCCGGATGAGCATCGTCACCGGGGCGGACCGCGCCAAAACCGTCTGCCGGGCCATCGAGGCCCTCGGCGGAATCGCCGCGTTCGTCAAGCCGGGCGACCGCGTCCTGCTGAAGGTCAACGCCGCCTTCGCCATCCCTGCGGCACTGTCGGCGACGACACATCCCCAACTGGTCGCCGAGTTAGCCGGCCTGTGTCGCTCCGCGGGCGCCACCGTCCTGGTCAGCGACAACCCCATCAACGATCCGGCCAGTTGCTTTGCCCTCAGCGGTATCGAGTCCGCCGCCCGCGGGGCCGGGGCGAAGGTGCTGCTGCCTTCCGACGATCAGTTCCGTCCCATCACCGTACCGGGCGCCAGGCTCTTGCGCCATTGGCCGGTGCTGCTCGGGGCGCTGGCGGCGGTCAACAAGGTCATCGGCATCGCTCCCCTCAAGCACCACCAGCACGCCGGGGCGTCGATGACCATCAAGAACTGGTACGGCCTGCTGGGAGGGCGACGCAACACCCTCCATCAGGACATCAACACCACCATCGCCGAACTGGCGATGATGGTCCGCCCGACGCTGGTGATCCTGGACGGAACCACCACGATGATGCGCAACGGGCCGACCGGCGGATCGCTGGACGATCTGGCGCCCACCCACACGATGATCGTCGGCACCGATCCGGTGGCCATCGATGCGTTTGGAGCCACGCTGCTGGGCCTTCGCCCCGCGGACCTGCCATACCTGGCGATGGCCGAGACAGCGGGGCGCGGAACCACGGATTACGAATCACTCAAGCCCCGCCGTAGCGAGGCTTCCTGATAGCACTACACAGAAACCTAAAGGCAATGCGGATTGTCACAGTCAGACGAATCAGCCAAGCATTCTTCCTGCTGATGCTCCTTTGGATGGCGATGGTAACGACACCGGGCGATGCCTGGTGGCGCCGCCGCGCCTGGCCGGTCAATTGGCTGCTGGATCTGGACCCACTGACGGCAGTCGGAACGGTGTTGACCACCGGCAAACTCTACGCGGGCCTGGCCTGGGCCGTCGTGGTGATCGTGCTGACGATCTTTCTGGGGCGATTCTTCTGCGGCTGGGTGTGCCCCTTGGGGACGATTCAACAGGCCGTCGGCTGGCTGGGCCGCAGAGGCCGGGTTCTGCCGCGGCGGATCGCCTTCAACCAGTATCACCGGGGGCAGTCGGCCAAGTACTACGTCCTGCTGTTCCTGCTGGCCGCGGCGTCAGGAGGCGCGCTGGCCTGGCTGGTCAGGGCGCCCCAGGAACGTCCCTTGGCCATTCCTGTCGCCGCCTTGGCGGGACTGACGATCATCGCGTTGCTGACGATCTTGCGAGTCATCCGCCGGCCGGTCGTGGCTACCGTGGGGTATCTGGTCGTCCTAGCCGCCGTGGCGGGTCTTGGCCTGGTGGCCCCGGGAGACCTGGGCTCTTCGGCGATGCTCCTGACCGGCTTGGCGGACCCCATCCCACTGACGTACCGCTCCGTGAGCCTGGCCTTGTTAGCGGTGGCGGAGTCCGCCGGCCTGTCGCTGTCTCCCGGACAGCGATGGTATGAACTTTCCTGGCTGATCGGGGGAGTGTTTCTGGCGGTGGTGCTGCTGAACCTGGCGGTCCCGCGGTTCTACTGCCGGTTCGTCTGCCCGCTGGGGGCGATGCTGGGCGTGCTGAACCGCTGGTCGATCTGGCGGATCGGCAAGAGGCAGGCCGAATGCGTCCAGTGCAAGCTCTGCGAGGCCGACTGCGAAGGCGCCTGCTCGCCGTCGGGCAAGATCCGTATCAGCGAGTGCGTCCTATGCATGAACTGCCTGGACGCCTGCAAGCACAATCTAATCAGCTACCAGCGGCCCAAGTCCGCCACCGGGGAGGTCACTTCCCCGGACATCTCACGGCGCGGGGTACTGGCCTCGCTGGCGACGGGGCTGTTGGCGGCCCCGCTGCTGCGCCTAGGGGCCGCCACCGGCGCCAATTACAGCGCCAACCTCATCCGTCCGCCCGGGGCACTGGAGGAGGAAGAGTTCCTGCGGCGATGCATCAAGTGCGGCCAATGTATGCGGATCTGCCCCAGCAACGTGCTTCAGCCGGCGGGGCTGGACGGCGGCCTGGAGGCGCTGTGGACCCCGGTGCTGAACAACCGCATCGGTTCCAGCGGCTGCCAACTCAACTGCAACACCTGCGGAAGCGTCTGTCCGACCGCGGCGATCCGTCCCATCAGCCTCGACGAGAGGCTCGGGCGCGGCGAGTTCGCCCCCGCCGGACCGATTCGTCTTGGCACGGCCTTTCTGGATCGCAATCGCTGCCTGCCGTGGGCGATGGACCGGCCCTGCATCGTCTGCCAGGAGAACTGCCCGGTAAGCCCCAAGGCCATCTTCGTGCGGGAGTATTTCAGCACGATTCGCGACGGGAAGTTTGTCGTCGAGGCGGTCAGCGGCGCTACAATGGAACTAATAAACGCGACGGTCCAGGATGGCGCTTGGGCCACCGGTGATTATTATTGTCGAGCCAAGGGAAATCCGCGATTGGCCATCGTGGCCAATGGCGCCGATTCGATCACGGTGGCTGGCCCGTGGCGCACGGCGCCGCCGGCGGGCAGCGAAGTGGAAATTCAGGTCCGCCTCCAGCAACCTTACGTCGATCCGCGTGCCTGCGTCGGCTGCGGAATTTGCGAGCATGAGTGTCCCGTCAGCGGGCTGCGGGCAATCCGCGTGACGGCGGAAAATGAATCCAGGAACGCAAAGCGCATCCTGATGCCCTGACCCGCGAACCGGAAGACCACCCGGCCGCGAGGAAAATGGCAAATGTGGCCGTCGTCCTTAATCAGCCTTAGGAGGCTACGCATATGTCCGACCAGAATCCTCTATCCCGCAGAGATTTCCTAAGGACCGCCGGGGCCGTCGGCGCCGGGGCGCTTCTATCCGGCTCGCGCGTCTTCGCGCAAGGCAGTCCAGCCGCCGCCGCGACCCAACCCGCCGCCGGGGATGCCTTGACGGTTCCCACCCGGCCGTTTGGAAAGACCGGCATGAACGTGTCCATGCTGTCGCTAGGCGGAATCTTCGATATTCTCCGCAACCAGTTGGTCCTCAAACAGGCCTACAAATGGGGGATCACGTATTGGGACACCGCCAACAGCTACCAGGACGGCAACAGCGAAATGGGCATCGGTATGTACCTGGAAGCCAATCCCGAGCACCGTAAAAACCTCTGCCTGGTCACCAAGACGTCCGTACGCGATTCTGCCGGAATCAGCCAGGAATTGCAGACCTCCCTGGAACGATTGAAGACCGATTATATCGACATGTATTTCATCCACGGGGTCCGAAGCCCCAAGGAATTAACCCAGTATAGCCAGGAGTGGAAAACCTGGGTGGAAAAGGCCAAGGCCGAAAAAAAGATCCGCTTCTTTGGCTTCAGCACGCACAGCAACATGGAGGAGAATCTCCAGGCCGCTTCCAGCCTTGGCTTCATCGACGGGATCATGTTGACCTACAACTTCCGCATCATGGACACCGACAAGATGAAGTCCGCCGTGGACGCCTGCGCCAAGGCCGGTATCGGCCTGACGGCAATGAAAACCCAGGGCGCAAAGAGCCGCCGAGCCGCCTCCCAGCCAGCCGGGGCCGAGGAGGCGGAGCTGGCGATGGTGGAACGGTTCGCCAAGAGAGGCTTCAACGACCACCAGGCCCGTCTCAAGGCCATATGGGAGAACCCCAACATTGCCTCCATCTGTTCGCAGATGCCAAACCTGGGCATCCTGCAATCCAATTACCAGGCCGCGGTGGATAAAACCGCATTGTCAAGGACCGACAAGGAACTGCTGCGGCAGTACGCCGCCGTCACCTGCTCCAGCTACTGCGCCGGTTGCGGGAACACCTGCCAGGCCGCCTCTGGCGGGCTTCCGGTCGCCGATGTAATGCGGTTCCTGATGTACCACAACGATTACGGCCTGGCCGATCACGCCCGAAGGCTCTTTGCCGAACTGCCCGGGACGGTTCGTCGGCAGTTGACGAAGGCGGATTTCTCCCTGGCCCAGCGGCACTGCCCGCAAGGATTGGCCATCGCCGAGATGATGCGGGAGGCCGTCGAGACGCTGGCCTAGCCGGACGTTACCGGTTGCCCTCGGCCAGGCCGTTGGCGGTCAGGTAGCGATAGCTGTCCCGCACCGCCGTCATCATGTCGGTGGCGCAGGAGTCCAGTTCGACGATGAGCCATTGCAGCGTCGCAGGGTCCGCCGCGCGGATGCAGGAGGCAATGTCCATCCTGCCCGCCCCGGCGGCCGTGTGATGCGCGCCTTTTTCCAGCGGTCCGTCCTTAATGTGCAGGCTGGGGATGCGCCGCCGGTTGGCCGCGAGGAAGGCCGGCACGTCGACGCGCCCGAAATTGGCGGCCCAGTAGATATCCAACTGGCCGGCCAGGCTCGGCGCCGCATCCAGCAGCCACTGCATTCCGGTCTTTCCGGCAAAGAAGTCAAACTCCCACCAGTGGTTGTGATAGCCCAGCCTCAGGCCGTGAGGCTTCAGTAGCGCGGCGGCCTGCTCCAAGGTTTCGGCGGATTTGGAGATCGCGACGGGGCTGGCGAAGTCCTCCGCCCCCCGGCCGCAGATCAGCAGGTCATAGCCCACGGCGTGCGCCTCGTCGGCCAACTGGTTGATGTTGGCCGTGGTGGGAAAAGCCACGTGGGCCGAACAGGCCTTCAGGCCAAGGTCGTCCAGGGCCTTGCGGACCTCCGAGGGCTTGTGCCCATATAGGCCGGCCGGCTCGACACCCTTGTACCCGATGTCCGCGATCTGCCTGAGCAGGCCGAAGAAGTCGTCCTTGATCAGGTCGCGAACGGTGTACAACTGGATGCCGATGGGTTTCATGGCCGTCGATCCTTCCTGCCGCGTCGCGAATGCGGATGGCTCTAGGATGTTCCACCCCGCATCTGCCGCACGAATGCCGCGTAGTCTTCCAGCGTGTCGATTCCGCGCCCGTGGTAATCCACCACGCCCACCAGGATACGGTGTCCATGCTCCAGCGCCCGGAGTTGCTCGAGCTTCTCGGCCTGTTCCGCCGGGGTGGGTGACAGGGAGGCAAAGAGCCTCAGGAACGCCCGGCGGTAGGCGTAGATGCCCAGGTGGAGCAGGTAGCCGGGCCGGGGCGTTCCGTCGCGGTCGTGGGGAATCGCCGCCCGCGAGAAATACAGCGCCCGGCCGGCGGAATCGCGGACGACCTTGACCTTGTTGGGATCGGCGGCCTGGGCTGCTGCCAGCGGCGTCGCCAGCGTGGCCATGGGGTCTTGCGAATCCGCCAGCAGGTCCACCAGTGTATCGATGCAGGCGGGGGGCATCTCCGGTTCGTCGCCCTGGACGTTGACGACGATGTCGCCGTCGCCCAGGCCCAGTTTGTCGGCGGCCTCGTTGATGCGATCCGTCCCGCAGGGGTGGTCTTTTCGCGTCATGACCGCCAGGCCGCCGAAGGCCGTGACGGCGGCGGCGATGCGGTCGTCGTCGGTGGCCACGACAACTCGCTGAATCCGCCGCGCGCCCCCCACGGCCTCGACGACGTGCTGGATCATGGGCTTGCCCGTCTCGGCCAGCAGGGGCTTGCCGGGTAGTCGGGTGGAGGCGTAACGGGCCGGGATGATCGCGATGGCGGCCATGTCGGCCATTGAGTCTAGGCCCGGGGGGCTAAAATGCAAGCCGGCGAGGGCATTTGCCTTGAAACTTTCCCTCCGGCGCGGGATAATTCCGTTGTCGGAGCTTCGTGGTTCCTTCACATCGTTTGGGCGGCAGTCATGAGCGCGATGAATGGCCAATCAGGTGTCTGCGAGGGGGCTTTTGCCATGAAGGCACTGGAAAACGGTTTGGCCGCCACGTTGGCGCGGACCACCCAGCAGATCCAACACGCCGACTGCTTCGACCAGGAACAACGCGCGGAGATCTACGCCATCCTCCAGGCCCTCCGGACCGACACGGAGGCCCATTGCATCGTCGCGGAGTTCCTGACCGAGCGGCTGGGCAGAGAGACCGGAAATGCTTGAGCAGGCGATGTTGCGGGACCAGTTCCAGGCCCTGCTTGTCCAGGAACAGCAGGCCGAAAAAATCTACGCCGAACTGGTCGCCAGGCTGACGGACCCGGAACTTCTCCAGCAGGTTCAACAACTCCATCGCGACAAGCAACGCCACATCCGCCTGACCGAGCGGTTGCTGGAGATCCTCGAATAGACTTCCCATCGCCCTGACATCCTGTCCTCAAATCATCTACCTTCGCCCTGGCGAGGACCGCCAAACCGGTGGGACGAATCGAAAGGAGAACGCTGATGGCAAAGATGCTGGTATGTTACTACTCCCGCAGCGGGCATACCCGCAAGATGGCCGAGGCCGTCGCCGCCGGGGCGGGCAAGGTCTCCGGCGTCAGCGTCGATCTCAAGCCCGTCGAGCAGGTCAAGGCCGACGACCTGCTGGGCTATGACGCCATCATGATCGGTTCGCCGACCTACTACGGCTCGATGGCCGCGCCGATCAAGCAGTTGTTCGACGATTCGGTGGCATTCCACGGGCAACTGGACGGAAAGGTTGGAGGGGCCTTCGCCAGCAGCGCCAACGTCGGTGGCGGAAACGAAACGACCATCCTGGACATCCTCAACGCCCTGCTGATCCACGGCATGGTGGTGCAAGGTTCGCCCAAGGGCGACCACTACGGGGCGGTGGCGGTAGGCAGCGTCGACCAGCGCGCCAGTGGGGAGTGCCTCAAGCACGGCCAGGTGGTCGCGACCTTGGCACGAAAGCTCCACGGCTGAGACCGGATGGATTTCCTCTGCCGGTTTCCTCCCCAAGCAGCCGCCGACGGTGGGAAATCAAAAACGTCCGACGGCGTCCCACAGGAAGCGGATTCCGAAGACCGCCATCGCCACGGAACAAACGGCGGTGACGGCCTGTTGACTCCGCCGGCCCAACAGGCCCACCCCCCTGCTGCTGGCAAGGGAGAGGATTTCCAGCCAGGCCAGGTCGCACAGCCAGTGCACCAGGGCAAACAAGCCAAAAGCCAGAACGCCCAGGTCCATCGCCCGGGTGGACAGCGCCAGTCCCACCGTCGCCCACCACAACAGGAAATATGGATTTCCACCCGTCAGCACCACGCCCGTCCAGATGGGATTCGCCTGCCTGGCCGGCGCGCCAGATGCGTCCCGTCGCCGCAGGCCCGCCAGCAACAGCCCGGACATCAGCAGCAGGGCCGCTCCGCCCCCCAGTCCCACGGCGATCTGAAACGCCCTTGCCGTCAGGACTGCTCCCGCCCCGGCCATGATCAGCCCCATCAGCGGGAACTCCACGATACCGTGCCCCACGGCGATCCAGGCCCCCGCGTGACGGTTCCGCAAACCTCCCGCCAGCGTCGCGGCCGTTACCGGTCCCGGCGCCATGACGCCCGACAGCGAGATGATCGCCGCCTGGAATAGGAACACCGTCACCGAAGTAGACATGGCCGCCTCCTTACGGGGCCGCAGCCAGCGAGATGGCGATGTTCACGGCGTTGAACAGGCCGTGGATGAGGAAGGCGGGGTACAAACGGCCACAACGTTCGTAGTTGTAGCCGATCGACACCGCCAGGGCAAACAAGGCCGGCATGTGCTGCCAGTAGGGGTGGTGCAGCATCGCGAACACGCCGGCCGCCAGAAGGATCGCCACCCAGGGCCGGCGGGTGTATCGCCGCAACATCGACTGGAGCAGCCCCCGGCAGAACGTCTCCTCGGCCAACGGTGTCAACACCACGGCAGAGACGATCCCCGCCACGGTCCAGGCCGGGGAAGTCGCCCGCAGGGCCTTGAGCATCTCGTGCTCCACGGGAGGACCAGTGAGCCATGACATTCCCCAGACCAGACCGAAAAAAACCGGGTAGATCGCCAGATACCCCAGCACCCCCCTGCCGGTATCGTATATCCAGTGTCGCAGGCTCAGTCCAAGCCCGCGCCGCAGGCCATGATCGAAGGCAATTGCCGCCACCACCAGCGACGTCGCCAACCAGACGATCTGTCCGGTGATGCCCACAAGGACCAGCAACTCGTAAGAGT
>Ga0315284_10006434_pt1 | contig 16717 bp, 16 predicted proteins | sample YL17G09_16_MG_FD_203696 | JGI IMG/M metagenome (GOLD analysis project Ga0315284, IMG submission 203696) | Sediment microbial communities from Yellowstone Lake, YNP, Wyoming, USA - YL17G09_16 | ecosystem: Environmental > Aquatic > Freshwater > Lake > Sediment | place: USA: Wyoming | collected...
TTACATCACCCACAGCTTCTTACCGGTAATCCTGCGTCAAGAGAATTTCACTACCATTACCATTGACCCTTCTCCCGGTTATATGCATGCTTCCTACTTCGAGCTTTTCCCGGCACTGATTAATGGCGTCACAGCTTTCCTGCCGTCTGAAGACGAGGTCCGTAACCTTTTTTATGGGCGCACGGAAGACCTTTGGGAAATGGCGGAGGCCCTGGCATCCTTTGGCTGCGAGATCATTGTGATCAAGTGTGGTCTGGGTGGACAGATTCTATACGACGCCGCCTCCCACAACCGCTGGGAACTGCCGGCCTACCCCAACCGCGTCGTGGACCCCACCGGAGCAGGCAGCGCCTTCTGTGGTGGCTTTTTAGCCGGTTACCGCTTAACCTATAACCCGGTGGAGGCCTTGCTGCATGGCAATATATCGGCTTCGCTGGCCGTGGAGGGCGCCGACCCATTCTATGTCCTGGAAGCCCTATCAGGATTACCCCAGGCTCGGTTAAAAGCTATGCGCGATCAATTACATAAGGTTTAGGGAGTGTCCGAGTCTCGACTAGCCGTACACATACGTTCAAGGTGAAAGCCCCTTCTCCTTTCGGTAGTACTCGCAGCGGGTTGATCTCAATCTCTGCCAGTTTCGGGAAATCCGCCCCCCGTAGGGCTAATCTGAACAATGCATTCATAATCACCTCCCGGTCTGCAGGTGGTAGGCTATGGTAACTCTGTAGCTTGCGCCCGGCCCATGTGTAATAATGCAGGTGTTCAGCATCTGCTTGTCACCAGCCCATAATCAGCGTATAATGCACTTACGCATTTTAGGAGATAATTTGATGAGCGAAAACCAAAATAAAGACTTACCCATCAGCCCCGATTTACTTGAAATTCTACGCTGCCCACTGGCTGTGCAATCCGATCAATACGGTGATGACCCCGGTAGGTTGGAATTGGTTCACAACTGTTGGCTGGTTTGTGCGGACAGCGGCTTGAAATACCCGATTATAGATGGTATCCCGGTAATGCTTATTGAAGAGGGCATGAAGTGGAAGGACACACTGGTTATAGATTTACCGGTTCCACCGCCGAAACCCTGAAAAAGCCAGCCCTTACCCCCTCCATACCCATATCCCCCACAACAGCACCATGACCAGCCCAATCCCCAGGCGGGCCACATAGGAAAATCCCCAGCCTGTGACCAGGGCTTTTAGTGACTGGAAAGCCTGCTCGTGGTCTTGCAGACGGCTCCATTCCAGCAGATACAACACAAGTGGGGCCGCGATCAAACCGCCGATGGGGGGGAACGCAAATGTGCCGATTAGACCTGCTACCAATGCCAGAATAATCGACCACCAGGATGCGCCCGTTTTATGTGTAAAAGCAGTCATCAGGATGTTGTCGATTAATGACCCCACAATCATCAACAGAGTAAGGATAACAAACACAAAAATTCCGGCTGTGGTAAAACCTGTAGCTATCCCATAGCCTAGGGCTGCCAGCCAGATGATCACAATCCCCGGGTAAATGGGTAGGATCAAACCTAAAAACCCGACCAACATAAAAACAAAGGTTGCAATCGTGATGGTTGCTGTTGCCCACTCTGGCATACTTACACCTCCGGGTGAATAATGTCAATCCCGCCCATCCAAGGGCGCAAGATTTCAGGAACGACCACGCTGCCATCCGGCTGCTGGTAATTTTCAAGCACAGCGATCATCGTACGCGGCAGGGCCAGGCCTGAGCCGTTGAGGGTGTGGATAAAACGCACCCGGCTTTTTTCACCTGCCGGCCGGTACTTGATATTCCCGCGCCGCGCCTGGTAGTCGCCCACTTTGGAGATAGAGGACACTTCCAGCCACTCTTTGACCCCCGGCGACCAGACTTCGATATCGTAGGTGATTTGCGACTTATCACCAATATCGCCGCTGCATAACTGCACCACGCGGTAAGTAAACCCTAACCCGGTGCAGACTGCCTCGGCATCCGCTAGCATCTTCTGGAACTCGGCCTCCGAGTCTTCGGGCTTACAAAAGACATACATTTCCACCTTGTCAAACTGGTGGCCGCGCTTGATGCCGCGCACATCCCGTCCGGCGCTCATTTTCTCTCGGCGGAAACAGGGCGTGTAGGCAGTATAACGCAGGGGCAGGCTGGCTTCATCCAGGATTTCATCCATGTGTAAACCTGTCAAAGGCACTTCGGCAGTGGGCACCATCCACAGGTCTTCTTCGTGGTCTTTATACATATTGGCCTGGAATTTGGGCAATTCGCCCGCTGCGAACACGGTCTGACTTTTGACGATGAAGGGGGTGTATTTTTCTAAGTAACCTTGACGGATGTGCAGGTCGAGCATCCAGGCGATCAACGCCCGTTGCAGGCGTGCGCCTGCCCCGCTGAGCACATAAAACCGTGAGCCGGTGACCTTAACACCCTGTTCAAAGTTGAGGATGCCCAGAGCTGGTCCCAAGTTCCAGTGAGCCTGCGGCTCAAAATCAAACTTGGGGATTTCTCCCACTGTGCGTAGGATGGGGTTTTCGCTGGAATCTTTGCCCACAGGTGTCCGTTCATCCAGGGTATTGGGAATAGTGATGATGAGCTCCTGGAACGCCGCCTCCACATTGCGCAGTTCCTCATCCAGACGGGAAATGCGCTCGCCGACCAGGCGCATGGCTTCAATCTTGCTCTCCCGTTCGGCTTTTTCCTTTATCTTGCTGATCTCTTTTGAAACCCGGTTGCGTTCACCTTTGAGCGCCTCGACATCTTGGATTAACGCCCGTCGTTTTTCATCCAATTGCAGCACCTGGTCTACCGGTGCGGGATCCATCTGGCGTGCCTGAATGGTCTTTCGGATGAGCTCCGGTGCTTCACGGATTAAGTTAATATCGAGCATGAACTTTTCTCCTGGGGATTATTCCTAAATATAAATCCCCCAATTTAACATGTACAAGTTTACTGCAATAACCCTCATTTGGGGAGAAGAAACCGCTGTTGTAGGCTGGGGCTTTGCTCCCGCCAACAACAACGTCTTTCTCGCCTTCAAGAGACCTCACATATCCCTTTTTCCGAACAGGTATATTGCCGCTACCAGGGAAATTCCAGCGAAGAGGACGGCATACACAATCATAAGCGGGCTGGGGACGGAAGTGCCAGAGGTAAAGGGTGAAAAACCCATGGCGGTAACCAGCGGGGATTGCATCTCAAAGGCGGCCCGCCGCCACAATGCCTCGGCTGGCATCAATAGGCTGGAGAAAATGCCTATGTTTACCGCAGCCTGGTTTTCCAGCAACGAGCCAAATTGTTCCACCCAGCCACCGATAAAAGCAACACCATATAAGCCGAAGACCAGTACGCCGTTTGCCAGAGTGGAAAGGCTGCTCCCGCCCATCAAGGTCGCGTTGAGCAGCAGCAGGCTGTTGAGCCACATCAAACCCAGGCCACACCAGGCATGTGGTGGGCTATAACTGGAGATAAGGTACACCAGCGCCATCACACCACCCGCCATTAGTAAAAGGTACAGGGTTAACATGCCTATGTAGCCCACCCACTTGCCCAGCAAGATTTCCCAGCGGCGCACTGGTTTGGATAGAAGGGTTTGGATGGTTCCTGAAGCGATTTCGCCGGAGAGGGTATCCACGGCGGTGAGCACGCTCATCATAACGGTTAGAAAGTTAACCACGTACAGCCCAGCCATGAGGATGAAATTATATATTTCACTTAGATTCACTAATGAAGAAGGATTGTTCCTGGTGATGTCTTTCTGGATTTCATGGAACCCCAGGCCAAAGAGCGCCAGAAAAGTAAGCCCCAGCGCCAATGCCGCCCACAGGATTTTACGCCGTGAGGCCTCGAAGAAGGTCAACCGGGCAATGATGAAAGTCGCCATCACACCCCCGCCTCGTCGCCTACCACTTTGATGAACAGTTCCTCCAGCGAGATTTTTTGCGGCTGGATAGCATATATATCCACGCCGCGTTCAACCAGGTAGCGGTTAATGGCTGGCAGGGCAGCCTCGCTTTTTAGGGTCATGGTCAAATGGTCACCATCCACGCGGATATTCTGGCCCCAGTGGGATAAACCAATGATAATTTCTGCGCTCAATGGGTGGGCGCGTACCTGTACGCTCAATTCAGCTTCCAACAATGTCTGCAAAGTGCTGGTCTGCACCACCTCCCCGCGTTTGATGAAGGCCACTCGGTCGCAGGTGATTTCTACCTCGCTGAGGAAATGCGAGTTGAGGAATACAGACGTTCCGCCCTCACGCAGCTCGCGGATAATATCCCTCACCAAGCGACGTCCCCCTGGATCCAAGCCGGAGGTAGGCTCGTCGAGCAGCACCAGTTCTGGTTCATTCAGCAAGGCCTGAGCCAGGCCGATTCGCTGCAGCATGCCCTTTGAATATGCATGCAACTTTTTATTGGCATGAGAGGCCAACCCTATCCGTTCAAGCAGTTGCGGGATGCGCTGGCGGGATCTATGGCGCGGTATACGGTACAAATCAGCGTGCAGTGCCAGGAATTCACCTCCCGTCAGCCACTCATGAAAGCGGAAATGCTCTGGTAGAAACCCCACCTTTCGCCGAACATCAGGGTCATTTACAGGTTGGCTTAGAATCCGAGCCTCACCGGATGTGATCGCTACCAGGCCTAGCAGCATCTTCACCGCAGTGGTTTTACCGGCGCCGTTTGGCCCCAGGAAACCGAAAACCTCGCCGCGTTTCACGCTCAGGGTCAGGTCAGCCAGGGCGGTTTTCTCTTCAGAGGTTTGTTGCGCGTATACTTTGCGTAAGTGATGAGTTTCAATGGCATTGGGCATTGACATGGCAGGTATTCTACTCGAAAAACGCCAGCTGCGGAAACCCTACTACATAGTTGCCAAATCTTTACAATCGCGAGAGCTTAGGCTACACTAAAACTTAATTGGCGTCTCGAATCAGGCATATGATAGAGTTCTAGTAGGGAGATGTACTATGGCAAACATTTCTCCGAACCAACCAGGCAATCCAACGCCCGTCCTGGAGAACTCGGGTAAAAGGCGGATTATCCAGGTATTTGGGTTTATCCTGCTCATCGGCCTCATCATATTTCTCTGCGCAGGTCGTCTCGATTGGCCGCAGGCCTGGATTTTCTTGGGCGGCTACCTGCTCTCTATCCTGGGGTTATTGGTTGGGAGGTTGCACAGTGGCTCGGCCTCAATAGACTTGATCAATGAAAGAGGCCGTATGGCAGAGAACGTCAAGAGCTGGGACAAGGTATTGATATCAATCTATACAGTGGCGTTGTTAGCCTTGTTCGTTGTTACCGGATTGGATGCCCGCTTTAGATGGTCTGTAATACCAGTAATCTGGCAAATCGTTGGATTTATTTGCCTGTGTTTGGCGATGTTCCTGATCTGGTGGGTGACATCGGTAAATCGTTACCTCTCCACGATGGTTCGCATCCAGGATGACCGCGGCCAACAGGTCGTCACAAATGGCCCATACCGCTACGTGCGCCACCCCATGTATGTGGGCACGGTCTTATTTGCGCCGGGTATCCCGTTACTGCTGGGTTCGTGGTGGGCGCTTATCCCTGCCGGCCTGATCATAGTGATCTTCATCATCCGCACTGCCCTGGAAGATAAGACCCTCATGGAAGAATTGCCGGGATATGGAGAATATACCAAACAGGTGCGCTACCGGCTCATTCCTGGGATATGGTGAAAGGGGAATTAGGGGTAAAATAGAGGTTATCAATTTGTAGTAAACTATTGGTTGGAGCACCTGAGGCGGAACGAATGAGCCAAGAAAGTGAGCAGCGCTTACGTTCGTACTTAGAGAAGGCGAACGACCTGATCTTCGTAATCGATACGAACGGACGAATAACCTATATCAATCCAAATATTTCGGAGGTTACCGGTTATGCCTCTGAAGAATTGATTGGTAAATTTGTGCTGGACTTCATCGCCCCAGATACATTGAGTACGGCAAAAAAGGCATTAACCAGAACCTTAAACCGGGAGGATGTGGAATTATTCGAGGGGGAAACCATTGCCAAAGATGGGCACAAAATATGGTTGGAAGTCAAAGGGGGCAGGTTGTACGAAGGTGGTCAGTTCAGCGGTTTATTCATGATAGCCCGCAACATTACAGAGCGAAAACAAGTGGAACTGGCCCTCAGGGAACATTCCGAAAAGCTTGAGGATATGGTGGCAGAGCGTACAGACGAGCTTACGCGTGCCATTGATCGTCTTGAGCATGTACGGGCAATTGGTGAAGCGGTAGTAAAAGCGGATGGTCTGGATAATTGCATGCAGGCTGTAGCGAAGGGTTGTGTAGACCACCTGGGATTCAAAGTTGCTCTTATCAGGTTATTTGATCAAGAACTGCAGGTGTTCACCCAGGCAGCAATGTACCCATTGAATAAGCAGCTATATAAACTACTGCAAAAATTTGGGTTGGAATTCTCGAAATTAACTTTTCCTTACTACCCCGGTGAAAACGTAAATTTGGACCGTTTCATGACAGGGCAACCCTACCTTGGACATTCCTTCGCCGAACTGACAAGTCCGCCACTCCCTGCTCCGCTGTCCAGCGCTATACAACGCCTTTATCGTGTCAAGACACTCCTGGCGGTACCGCTGGTAATTGAAGATAGCACTGTCGGTTGGTTAGGGGTGGGTGTCTCCCAAAACGAGATTAGTGCTGAAGACCAGCACGCGTTTGAACTGGTAGTGCACCAGGCAGCTATGGCGATAGAAAGCGCCCGTTATCTTGAGGATTTGCAGTACCACACCAACGAGTTGGAACATGCCCTGGTTGAATTACAAGAGATCCGGGCTTCGCTGGAACAACGGGTTGAGGAGCGCGCTGCTGAAATCCTGAAACAGAAACAGTTCTTTGAATCCCTGGTGAGCAATAACCCCATAGCCATTGTCACCCTCGACCTCAACAACCAGATTATTTCGTGCAACCCCGTTTTTGAAAGGTTATTTGGTTATCCTCAGGCTGAGATCGTTGGCAAGAACATCGATAGTTTCATTGCTCCTAAACAACTGCTTAAAGAAGCCACTTCGAATACCCAAAGAGTTTTTCGGGGGGAGACAGTTCATAGTGTCAGTAAGCGCCGTAAAAAGGATGGCAGCCTGGTAGATGTAGAAATATTTGGGGTGCCTGTGGTCGTCTCCAACCAACGTGTGGGAATACTGGCGCTCTATAACGATATCACTGAACGCATCCAGGCAGAAGAAGTCATCCGCAAAGCCCGTGACCAGGCGGAAGCCCTGCGTGAGGCCGGCACAATCTTGAGCGCCACCCTGGATTTTGATACCGTGCTCGACAACTTGCTGGAACAAGTCCAGCATATTATCCCTTATGATTCGGGCAACGTCATGTTGGTGAAGGGTCGTTTTGCCAAAGTTGCCCGCATGCGTGGCTACGATAAATTCGGGGAACAGACGGTCAAACGCGTTAGTACACAGTCACTCAATATCAATGAAGTGAATAACTTGTATCGTATGGTTAAGACCCGGCAGCCTATCGTAATTCCAGATACAGCTAACTACCCGGGTTGGGTGCAGTCACAAGGCTCTGAGTATATCCGCTCGTGGATAGGCTCTCCGATAGTAGTCCAGGACAAAGTGATTGCTTTCTTTTCGCTGGATAATACACAACCCAATTTTTATAATCCTGAACACGCTGAACGGCTGGCGGTATTTGCGGTGCAGGCAGCCCTGGCTTTTCAAAATGCCCGGCTGTACGAAGAAGCTAAAGAATTTGGAGATAAGCTTTCTGCGCTCTATGAGGCTGGGAATGATATTGCCTCAACCTTGCAATTGGATGAGCTTATACAACTTGTTGCCCAGAGGGCGGCCGAGTTGGCGAGTGCTAACCGGGCGATGGTTTTTCTGGTAGATACCGTTGCTGAGCAGTTGACCAAAGCGGTAATAGTCGGGGATGATCCCGATTCGATCGCGGACATGACTTATAAAGATGCGATCAGCGGCATTCATGGCTGGGTCATCCGGCATAAGAAACCAGTCCTTACTGATGACATCATTGCTGATCCACGTACCAATGACGCTGCTTTGGAGAGAATCAGGCGGGTACATCCCAGAAGTAAGGCCGTAGCCGTGGCGCCCCTTATCATCAAGCAGCAAGTGATTGGCACCCTAACAGTAAGCAACGATGAGGACCGACCCGACTTTAATCTAAATGATCTCAACTTGATCGCTATGCTGGCTAACCAGGCCTCCATTGCCATTGAGAATGCCCAATTATTTGAGGCTGCCCAACAGCGAGCACAGGAAGCGGAAACATTACGCCAGGCTGGCGCCGCGGTGGCGGCTACCTTGCAGCAAGATGAGGCCATTGAACTAATTTTGAACCAATTGACCTATGTTGTGCCGTTCGAGAGCGCTTCCATTCAACTGTTGCAGGGAAAGGAAGGGGAAAACGAACATCTGGAAATCGTTGGGGGGGTTGGCTACCCGAACCTGGAAGCGATTATTGGCTTGCGTTTCCCAGTGGTGGAAACTGATCCGGGAGCGGTGGTCGTGCGGGAGGGACGCGCCCTCATCATTGCAGACACATCATCCACGCCCTATCACTTTAATTCTAATCCACAAAACCGCATTAAGTCATGGTCAGGGGTTCCATTAAAGGTGCACGGGCGGGTGATCGGGTTACTTTCCCTGGACAGCTCACAACCAGGTTATTTCACCGAGGAGCGCGTCCGGCTAGCCGCCTCCTTTGCTGACCAGGTGGCCATTGCTATCGAGAATGCTCGTTTATTTGAAGAAGTGCAGACGTTGGCTATCACCGACTCGTTAACTGGCTTATTCAGCCGCCGTCATTTCTTTGCCCTGGCGGAATGTGAATTCGAGCGCTCTGTGCGTTACCATCACCCGCTATCGATCATTATGCTTGACATTGATCACTTTAAGCTCTTCAACGACAAATATGGTCATGCCATAGGGGATCAGGTGTTACGTGATGTGGCTGCGTGCTGCCGCGATAGCCTGCGCCAGGTGGATATCCTGGGACGTTATGGGGGTGAAGAATTTGTAATTTTACTTCCTGAGACCCGGGTCTTAGATGCTGAGCGTACTGCAAAACGCCTGTGCCAACAAATTATAGAGACAACCACCGATACTCCCAAGGGCAAGTTATCTATCACTGCCAGCCTTGGGGTTGCAAGCGCGGAAAAGGCAGACAACCTGACCTTGGAACAACTGATCAACTATGCCGATCAGGCGCTCTACGTCGCTAAAGCAGGCGGCAGGGGGCAGGTAAGTGTGTGGGAAAAACCCCACAAGATCACTGAAGTGAACCAACAATCTCCATAGCTTCCCCGCCGTTGCCAGTGCCAGTCAGAGCGAAGAGCATACCGTTCTTGATCCACATCAGGGTCGTCTGGGTAGTAGGTGCTCTCGTTCTGGATCAGAGTACCGGTCACACCATCCACCAGCACCTCCTTATAACTGATGTCTCCACTGTGGGGGATCGGGATAATCAATGTACTGGACCAATCTACCTGTTGGCTGAATTCGGCAGCTTCTTCGCGGCTTAATCCCAACAGTTGCAGGAAAGCCTCGCCAATTTGGGTGATGTCTATACCTGGCGGCGCAGTCACAGTGGGGCTGGGTATCTGCACCAGGACAGTGCAGCCCAGATTAATCATTTCTGGTTTCTGCTCGTCTGGGTCTGGGGGCGCTTTACATTGGCCGTAGATCGCAGTCACCGAGGCTGGGAAATTAACTTCCACCGTCGTCCCGTTAAGCTCTTCGGGCAACTGGATGTCAGCTCTACCCATAGCTTCCAGCACGGCGCAGGCTGGGTAAATCCACCAGTAGCTTCATGTACGCTGCCGGGGATACTCAGGCGCGGCGATTGGTCTGCCAGGCTGGCTGGCAGACGCACTGGGATGCCTGCCAGGTCGCTTGCCCTGGTTGCATTGGCAACCTCTTGAGGCTCACCTGATTTTTCGAGAGTCACATGCTTGGACATCAGGTGCTCGAAATCCTCTGCTGTGCGCTGCATGCTGGTCTCGTCGGGCATATTGGCGGGGTTGAATCCCACTACGGCGATATGTTGCACCCGGAATAAACCCAGGAAACTGCTAGCCAATGCGCGAACAGGTGGGAAAACGAATGCAACAGTCAGGATCAAGACCAAGCAGAGCGCTGCTCATGCTGGCGGGTAACGGCGAGCGAAGTATTTCCTAAACATAATTTTATGCTCCTTTTTTAGTATGTCATTCAGGTGGGAACGCGCTGCCATAACGGAAAGACATGGTTCTTCTGGTAGGGGAGATAGCATTGCACACCACCTTTATCCATAAGAATAAACACCTCTGGCAGGATAAATGTAACAGAGAAATAAAACCGGGGTTTTTAGAGCTTTGCATGTTCTCAAAACCCCATGAGATTACCTGGCTGCGATAGGTGGCTATTTGGGTGGGAAGAGGGTGCTCTCCAAACGAAGTAATCTTTCCTCTATCACACTCAGGTCTGATTTGGCTGCAAAGAGATCTTTGTCCATTTCATCTAAAGTTTGTTGTAGACGGGACTGCAAATCCTTGGCTAAATCCTTGTATTCATCCCCTAAAAGGGTACCGAGTTCCTCCAGTGCCTTAGGAGTTTCTTTGAGATAGAGTTGGGCAAAGGAAACGTCTTCATTTGCCAGGGCTAGATGAGCTTGGTGAATTTCGGTCAGGACTCGCAGTAATTTGACATGTAATGCGGATTTATCCAACTCGCCCTGTAAGGTGTTGATCTGTTCTTGTACGCTGGTCAGATCTTTCTGTTTCGTGGATGACTCCGTAGCCTGTTTGGTCAAATCACTCTCCAGGCTGGTCATTTTCTCCTTGGCCTGCTGAAGATCTGTCTTGGCCTTTTGCAGCTCGTTCTGGACTGGCGAATAAAGGGTGATCATCGCTGCTAAAAACCCAAGCAGGAAGATGATCAAAATACCCAGCAAAGCGCGCAGCGCCTGGCGTGCCAGCGGGGGCAGGCCGGCTTTTTGCTCGGTGGGTTTGGTTACAGTGGGTTGTGGTTTGGGCGTTTCCGCCGCTCCCTTAGCCACCTCTTGGGTGGGTGGGGGCTCAGCATTCTCATCAGGATTTATGACTTCATTTTCTTTCTCGGCCATACTCAATGCTCCTATAATTTAGCACCCGGCAAGGTTGGATAACCTGTACCGGCAAAATCGGTTATGGGGTCGGAGTTGGAGTTCGAGTTACAGTAGGTCTTATCCATGGCGTCTGGGTTGGGGTGGAAGTTGCGGTGGAAGTGACCTCAATGGTTTCAGGAGTGGTGATCGAGGCTGTCGCTTCCAGGGATGCTTCGCTGGGTATGCCGCGCATTAACAACTGCCAGGCTACCTCCAAGTCCTGGTCTGCCAGGCTCGGGACTGTTGCCAGGTTCGCTATCGCCAAATTTAAGCGGCTGACGATTTCTTGTATTGCCTCAGCCTGGGATGGTTGCATACCGGTCTGAAGCTCGATCAGCAAATCACGCGCGGCCTGAATATCCACCAAGGCCAAGCCGATATCCTTGTTTAATAAGAACATCCGGCAGCGGGTGAGCAACTCCATGGCTTTGACCATTTTTAGCTCACGGTGTAGGGCAGCCACGGGCGTATCCTGGCCTGTCAGAGCCTCCTGCATGGTCTGGATATCTCCGAGCTGGCGGTTAAAAGCCTGTTCCAGGATGGTCACTTTTTTATCCATGGCTTCCAGGGTGGCTGTTACCTTATCCAGGCTGCTTTGTAATGCTTCCAGGCGGTCCAGGTTGGTATCCTGAGCTTTTTGATAAGAATTGCCAGCAGACTGAGCCTCGGCTAATTGGGCTTTCAACTCCGCAATCGTCTCTTTATCCTGGTCGTTTTGAACCGCCTGCGCCTCCAGCCGGGCTTGTAAATCATCCAGTCGTTGGGTCAATTGGTTCTTATCCTGCTCGTGCAAGGCTTCCAGGTTTGCAATGTGGATGGTGTTTTCTTGGATCGGGAGAATGAAGCGGTTATATAGGAGGGGAATCCCAAAATACACCCCTACACCCAGCGCGATTCCAATCGCCAATACAAATACCAGGCGTAGTAAAATTTTGAAGAAGTTGGCAACCCGGTCGCCAACCGTGGGTTGTAAAGATGGTGTCGTGTTCTCGCTCATTTTATTGCCCTTGAGGCTGCGGTAAACCGGATAACAAATTTCTCAAACCGTCTAAGAAGAGCTGAAAGTTATTGGTTTGCATACGGATTGCATCCAGCCCGCGCTGCACCTCGCTGACTTGACCGGACATATCTTCTACGGTTTGGCGCATGCCATCGACCTGCTTGGATGCGGCTTCGACTTCAGTGCGCATGGCTTCGTTTGCGCTCTCGAGAGAGGTCATTCGCCCGCTCAGGCTTTCCAGGTTATTCAGGCGCTGGCGCATACCGTCCAAATCCTGGCGCAGGGTGTTGGCCTGGGCACCAATCCCGGCGACATCACGGCTTAAAGGGGCGATTTCTGCCAGGGTGGCGTAACGCAGGCTACCGTTAATGGCGGTCAGGATACCCAGGCTGAGGATCAGTGCAGAAATCATAGCGATTACCGCGCTGCCGATGGACATCCATAGTGCCTGTTCTAATTTCACATAGTTGGGCTGTATTTTAAAGTAGGGTACCACAGCTGTTCCGACGACTTTTGCCTCAGGGGTGGGTTCAGGGGCTTTGGGTTCTGGGGGAGCTTTGGGTTTAGAAGGTTTCGCCCGGGGCTTGGGTTGCTTTTCCGCCTCGATCGAGGGGAGGACAGGAGTAGGTTCGGCTGCCAACTCTTCTTTTGGAACGGTGCTTTCGAGTACAATCGCAGACTCTGGAATAGCGATCTCTGGTTCTATTGCCGGAATCACTTCTTTGGGGAGTTCAGTTAACGGTAAAGCCATAATGCGCGGCTTGATCTTTTCCAGCATAGCTTCTGTAATCCCGGGCACGCGCAGCAAGTCATCGAGGGTAGCAAAAGGCTGCGAAGCCTGGATGCGGGCTGCCATTGCCCGTCCAATCCCAGGCAAAGAAAGTAGCTTTCTTTGGCTGGCAGTGTTAATATTAACGAGCTCTGTGGACGGTTCTAGTGAATTCTGGTCGGTTAATTCGGTGGGTGATTCAGGGGGAGGTAAATCTGTCATAGGGGCCGCTCCTTGATTTGGAAACTTTATGGTACACGGATGAATCCGGGGACACACGATCTCTATATTAATTACAAATAGTATAGCCTAAAATCAGAAAAACGAAAGGTCTTTCTGTCAGGATAGGCGGGGATACTTATCTTTGAGTGCTTGGTAGATCTCGCGATAGAGGCCGAATAGTTGCTGGTAGCGTCCATGGCGCCCCAGGTCTGGTTCAGTAACCGCTGAGATATTAATATAGCGTTCAATCTCGCCCCAATCATGGAAAACCCCAATACCCATCCCGGCCACGAAGGCTGCCCCTAAAGATGAGCCGGGATGCCTGGCGATTTGCTCCAGTTTCAAGCCGAGCACATCGGCGGTGATTTGCCTCCACAGGCGAGATCGCGCCCCACCGTTGGTTACCCTGGCTTTCGTCGCCTCCAGCCCCAATTCAGCCAGCACTTGTAGGTGATGGTAGAAACCGTATGCAATCCCCTCCAGCACAGCACGGTATACGTGAGCGCGGGTATGGCTGAGGGTCAGGCCGACAAGTGTGCCGCGCGCCAGCGGGTCATGGATGGGAGTCTTTTCTCCCAGGAAATAGGGCAGCAAGATCAGGCCATTGGAACCGGCGGGAAGGGTTTCGGCTGTTTCGTCCAACTCGGCGAAGCTGGCACCCGATGCAAACTCATTACGGAACCACTTGATGATGCTCCCACTGGAAGCCATGCAACCGTTTACTAGGAACTTGCCGGGGATGACATGGTAATCCAGGAACAGGCGGGTATCCACCAGGATATGGTCAACGCAATAGAGAATATCGCCAGCCCCTCCCAGCTTGACCAGCAAATCCCCCTGTGCTTTCAGCCCAGCCGAGAAGGCCGAAGCGACATGGTCAGCACTACCGGCCACCACCGGTGTACCCGCCTGCAGGCCAGTGACCATGGCTGCTTCCCTAGTAACCTTGCCTACGACTTCTGCCGGCCAACGGGCGAGCGGCAACCACCAGCGGTTGATGGTGGCAAGCGCTAGCAAGCCATCATCCCAATGCTCACATTGCAGGTCAAACAAGCCGCTCTCCAGCGCCCAGTTGCGCTCGATGGAGAACTCACCTGTCAGACGGTGGGCGATGAAATCGTACGAACCCATCACATGTGCGGCGCGCGCCATCACTGACGGCTCGTTCTTGCGCAGCCAGAACAGCTTTGGACCGATGCTTTGCTGGGTTATGGCGCTGCCGGTGCGGAACAAAATATCGGCTGCGTCTGTGTGTTGGTGGAAATATTCAATTTCTGCCACCGCCCGGGCATCATTTTGCTGTATGGAGGGGCGCAGTACCTGCCCCTTAGCATCCAGCAATACTACCGTCGGCACCATACCGCTGGCACCAACCGCGGCGATCTGCCTGGCTTCCACTCCAGCCATGCGCAGGCATTCCGGTACTGCGACGCACACATTTGCCCACCAATGGTTGGCGTCCTCTTCCGCCCAGCCGGCCTGCGGCGAATGGAGTGTGGCTGGCTTTTCGGTTTCCGCTACGATTTGACCTGCCAGGTCAACCAGGATCACTTTCGTAGCGGTGGTGCCGATGTCGATTCCGAGTAAGTACATGGATCACCCTACACAGACCTGAAAGGTCTTAAGCGTGCTTGTATGGCAGGCCGCCGCTCACGATCACGTGTGCACCGGTGATCTGGTCTGCCAGAGGCGAGCAAAGAAAGGCCACCACTTTAGCGATATCGTCAGGGGTTTCAAAGCGTTCCAGGATCAACCGTTTGCGGTATTCTTCTTTGACATCTGCGGTAGGTATGCCGCGCCGGGCGCCTTCCTGCTCCCATTCTAGTTCCATCATCTCGGTTGCCACATCGCCGGGGCCGATCGCGTTGACCAGGATATGGGGTGCCCATTCCTGGGCAGCTACCTGGGTCAGGCCAATAATGGCGAACTTGGCCGCGCAGTAGGGGCCGAAAAACTTGGTGGTGCAGTTCAACTGGGCGACATAAGATCCCAGGTTCACGATGCGTCCCCATTTCCTTTCCAGCATGAGGGGAGCCACCTTGCGCATACACAGGAAAGTACCCTTGGCCATAATGTCCACATGACGGTTCCAGTCTTCGTCGCTGCAATCCAGGATGGGGCGATACAGTGAGATGCCGGCGTTATTCACCAGGATATCTATGTGCTTGAAATGCGCCACTGCCTGGTCAACCATTTTATCCACCTGCTCCCTTTGAGACACATCCGCTGCGATGGCAATGGCATCCCGGCCTTTTTCACGGATTAATCTGGATGTTTCCTCGGCTGTCTTAGAGTTAATGTCGTTGACCACGAGGTCTGCGCCATGTGAGGCCAGACGCAGGGCGACCCCCTTACCAATCCCTCGTCCAGAGCCTGTTACCAGTGCGACCTTCCCTGAGAAATTAAAAGATGCATCCATCTAAAACCCTCCGAATACTAGAATAATTAACCGCAGAGAACACAAGGATAATATTTTATGTCTTCTTCGTATACTTCGAGTCCTTCACGGCTCTTAGATAACAGGCACTTTCAATCACTTTGCGTTACAGGTGGCTGAATATTTCACTTGACTGCGCCGAGGGTTAAACCCCCGACGATGTACTTTTGGGCCAACGCTGCAAAAATGAACATCGGTATGATGGAAACGATAGAGGCTGCTGTCATGGACCCCCAGTCGATGGAGGCATAACCGCGAAAGCCAGCCACTGCCACCGTCACCGTCCTGGCTGCATCAAAGGTTAAGGCCAGGGAAATTGTCAATTCATTCCAAATCCAGATGGCTGCCAGGATAGCCGTGGCGGCAATACCTGGTGCGGTGAGTGGGAAATAAATCTTATACAATGTTTGCAGGCGGCTGCAGCCATCAATCCGGGCAGCTTCCTCCAGCTCAATGGGCACATCGGCGAAAAACCCCCTCAGCAGCCAGATGGCGAAAGGCAGAAGGAAAACCTGGTAAACGATCGCAAGGCCAACCTGGGTATCGTAAAGACCGATGTGCTGGTATAAAACATACATCGGGATAATAAACAAGAACTCGGGGAGCATATAGGATAGCAGAAGCCAGACCGAAAGCGATTTTTCTCCTTTGAACGGTAACCGGTTCATGGCATAGGCTGCTGGTATGCCGACGACCAGCGCCAACACCACGCCAATTATCGTTACAATGATGCTGTTACGAAAAGCGGCCCCAAAACCCGCCGTCTGCCAGATTTTTATATAGTTGCTCCAGATAGGTTTGAAGATAAAAACAGGCGGCATAGCAAAAGCATCCCGCTGGGTCTTGATCGAGATGGTGAAGATCCAGAAGATGGGGAAGAGGGTGAGGATCACTGCTATGCCTGCCAGGACATAAGCCAGAATAGTAGTGCTGCGTCGTTTAGTTCGGGCGTTCATATTCCTCTCCTGCCATCTTTAAGCTGTCTGACGCTCACCAAAGCGCAGGTAGAGCAAACAGATAGTCAGAATAATTACTGAGAAGATAACCATCAGGGTCATCGAACGGCTTAAAAACAGGAATTTAAAGGCCGTGCGGTAAGCCAGGGTCTGTATGGATTCTGTGGATTGGGCCGGGCCGCCGCCGGTTGTA
>Ga0315284_10006435_pt1 | contig 16717 bp, 14 predicted proteins | sample YL17G09_16_MG_FD_203696 | JGI IMG/M metagenome (GOLD analysis project Ga0315284, IMG submission 203696) | Sediment microbial communities from Yellowstone Lake, YNP, Wyoming, USA - YL17G09_16 | ecosystem: Environmental > Aquatic > Freshwater > Lake > Sediment | place: USA: Wyoming | collected...
TCAGAGTTTGGTTACATTCCGCGTGAAATTACCTTGCAGATCGCAGATGATCTGGAAATGTCGGAAGTCGATGTGGAACAGACCATATCCTTCTATCATTTCTTTTCGCAGAAGCCCACCGGAAAGTATCAGATCTTTCTTAACAACAGCGCTGTGGCCAACATGATGGGCAGAGCAGAAGTGGCTGATACCTTTACCAAAGAACTCGGTATTAAGTTCAATGAGGTCACTTCGGACGGATTAGTAGGTTTATTTGAAACATCCTGTATCGGTATGAATGACCAGGAACCGGCAGCCATTATCAACAACCAGATATTCACAAAGCTTACTCCGTTCAGGGCCAAGGAGATTGTCAGGGATATCAAGGAAGGGAAAAGCGTGGATGACATGTTTGTTGCTGATTATGGTGACGGAGAGAACCGTTCCGACCTCATTAAGTCTGTCGTATCCAATAATATCCGCAAAATAGGACCTGTCCTTGAAAGAAACTATAAATCGGGGCAGGCGATTGAAAAGATCACCGACATGACCCCCGAGCAGGTCATCGAAGAGGTAAAAAAATCGAACATCCGGGGCAGGGGCGGTGCTGGCTTTCCTACAGGACTGAAATGGGAGTTTTGCCGCAATTCCGCTGGTGAAAAGAAGTACATACTTTGTAATGCTGATGAAGGTGAGCCGGGCACATTCAAGGACAGGGTTATACTGACCGAGCGGCCACGGTTGCTGTTTGAGGGTATGGTTGTGGCCGGATATGCTGTAGGCGCAACCGAAGGAATATTGTATATCCGTCATGAGTACAAATATCTGCAAACTTATCTGCAGTCAATCCTGCAAAAAGCCAGGGATACCAATTATTTAGGCAAGAATATACAGGGTAAAAAAGGCTTCAATTTTGACATACGGATTCAGTTTGGTGCTGGTGCCTATGTTTGTGGGGAAGAATCGGCCCTGATCGAATCGGCCGAAGGGAAACGCGGTGAACCGCGCGACCGTCCACCATTCCCGGTTGAAAAGGGGTATATGGACATGCCCACGGTGGTGAACAACGTTGAAACGCTTTGTTCGGTTGTAAAAGTGGTTCTGAACGGCGGGGAATGGTACAAATCATTTGGAACAACTGAATCTACCGGCACCAAACTGCTGAGTATTTCAGGCGATTGTAAATTCCCGGGTGTATACGAAGTGGTATGGGGATTCTCCATCGACGATATACTGGATATGGTAGGCGCCCGGTCTGAAGATGTTCAGGCTGTGCAGGTAGGCGGTCCCTCAGGAGCCATCATTTCCCCTAATGAATTTAACCGCATACTGGGTTATGAGGATCTGGCTACCGGGGGTTCTCTGATCATCATAGGCAAGAGCCGTGATATTCTTACCAATATTGTCCTGAATTTCACCGAGTTCTTTATCGAAGAATCATGCGGAAGCTGTTCCACTTGCAGGATCATTCCCACGCTTCTCCGAAATAAATTGGTGAAGGTCCTGAATGCCCATGGCGTTAAGCAGGATATCGACGATATGATGGAATGGGGCAAAATATTGAAAGCCAGCCGTTGCGGGCTCGGTCAGACGGCAGCCAATCCAATCCTTTCGAGTATTAAGAATTTCAGGCATTTGTATGAAGAAAAGATCCAAAAGAACAAAATATTCGACAGCGGTTTTGATCTAAGCGCAGCTGTTAAGGAATCATGCAAAGTAACCGGCAGAGTACCTAATATCTAAAACATTTTCATCATGAGTCAGTTCGTAAGATTTACCATTGACGGTACCGAGTGCATGAGCACACGGGGCCAATACCTTGTAGATGCTGCCAAAGAAAACGGAGTTTATATCCCTACCCTCTGCAACTACCCGGGAGTAAAACCGAAGGGCGGTTGCCGCATCTGTACCGTGCGTGTTAACGGCAAACTGATGACAGCATGCACAACGCCGGTTGCGGAAGACATGAACATCGAAAGCGAGGTCAAAGATATCAATGAATTGAGAAAGTCCATTATTGAACTTTTATTTGTGGAAGGCAATCATTTTTGCCCGGCCTGCGAAAAAAGCGGAAACTGCGAGTTACAGGCATTGGCCTACCGTTTCAGGATGCTGGTGCCCAGGTATCCATATCAATTTCCACTGCGCAAGGTAGATGCTTCACATCCACGGATTATTAAGGAACAGAATCGCTGTATCTTGTGCAAGCGTTGTATCCGTGCCATCACCGATGAAACCGGCAGGAGCATATTTGCCTACCGTCGCCGTAGCGCCCGTGTTGAGGTGGTTGTTGATCCAAAACTCGGAAAACAACTTACCGAAGAACTGGCTCAGAAAGCCATGGATGTATGTCCCGTGGGTTCTATCATTGTGAAAGAAAAAGGATTTCTTATACCTATCGGGGAAAGAAAATACGACACAACACCCATAGGCAGTGATATTGAAAACATGCAAATAACAAAAATCTAAAGATTATATTCCATGAGCAAACCAATTGTAGCCACCACATCGCTGGCCGGATGTTTCGGATGCCATATGTCACTGCTGGATATTGATGACAGGATACTGGAACTTATTGAAATGATTGAGTTGAATAAATCACCCATTGATGATATCAAAAAATTTACCAAAAAATGCGACATCGGATTAATCGAAGGAGGCTGTTGCAACAGTGAAAACGTTCACGTGCTGAAGGAATTCAGGGAACACTGCCGTATCCTCGTCTCCGTGGGCGAATGTGCCATCATGGGTGGATTGCCTGCCATGAGGAATGGCATTCCACTCCAGGAATGTTTCGAAGAAGCATATCTGAATGGGCCCACAGTGGTTGCCAATGAAGAGGGTATCATTCCCAATGATCCGGAATTACCAATGTTGCTTGACAGGGTTTATCCGTGTCATGAAATTGTCAAGATCGATTACTTTTTGCCGGGTTGTCCTCCACGCGCCGACCTGATTTGGGAAGCGCTGGTTGCTTTGGTAACCGGTGATGAGTTGAAATTACCTTACGAAGTAGTAAAATTTGATTAAATCAGAATACCATGGGACAAAAGATAACCATTGAACCGGTAACCCGTGTCGAAGGTCATGGCAAGGTTACCATTCACTTAGACAATGAAGGAAAAATAGAACAAACCCGATTACATATTGTTGAATTCAGGGGATTTGAAAGGTTTGTACAGGGACGTCCCTATTGGGAAATGCCCGTACTGGTTCAGCGCCTCTGCGGCATTTGTCCCGTGAGTCATCACCTGGCAGCCGCCAAAGCCATGGATGTTATTGTGGGAGCAGGAACCGGCGAAGGACTGACGCCAACCGCGGAAAAGATGCGCCGCTTGATGCATTATGGCCAGATTTTCCAGTCTCATTCCCTGCATTTCTTTCACCTAGCTTCTCCCGATCTCTTATTCGGTATCGATTCCGATCCGTTGAAGCGGAATGTCATTCAGGTTGCTTTTCAGCACCGCGATCTTGCTGTGCAGGGAGTAATGATGAGAAAGTATGGTCAGGAAGTGATCCAAGCAACAGCCGGCAAAAAAATACACGGCACAGGTGCCATTCCCGGTGGTATCAACAAACATCTCACGGAAGATGAACGCGAATATCTCCTGCATGGTGATGATTATATGAATATCGACAAAATGACTGCATGGGCACAGGATGCGTTAGAATTCTTTAAAGAGTATCATAAAAAGAACAAGGCAGTAATTGACGGTTTTGCTGAGTTTCCTTCGAGCCACCTGAGCCTGGTAAGAAAAGACGGAGCGCTCGATCTCTATCATGGCGTATTGCGTGCCGTAAATACCGAAGGTAAAAAAATACTGCACGATATAGACTATCAGGAATACTACCGGTATATCGACGAGGAAGTCAAGTCCTGGAGTTATATGAAGTTCCCTTATTTAAAAGAAATCGGGAAGAAAGAAGGCTGGTACTCGGTAGGACCCCTGGCCCGTATGAACACTGCAGAATTCATTGATACACCGCTGGCACAAAAAGAGTTTGAGCTCTTCAAACAATACAACGGGGGTAAACCCAGTAACAAACCGATGCACGCGCACTGGGCCCGACTGATTGAAATATTGCATGCAGCTGAAAAAATGAAACAGTTGCTGAATGATCCTGATTTGATGGAAGGAGAATTGATCACCCGGGGAACAAAACAATTTGAAGGTGTAGGCGTTATTGAGGCGCCACGCGGTACCCTTTTCCACCATTATAAAATTGGTGAAAACGATATGATTACCATGGCCAATCTGATTGTCTCCACAACCAACAACAACCAGCCGATGAATGAAGCGGTAAATCAGGTGGCTGTAAGGGTGATGACCGGTAAAAAGGAAATTACCGAAGGTATGATGAATGCTGTGGAAGTAGCTATCCGGGCTTATGATCCTTGTCTGAGTTGTGCTACCCACGCTCTGGGTCAAATGCCGCTGGAATTCGAGATGTATGATGCCGACGATAATATGATCGAAAGGAAATTCAAACATTGACCCGTAACCCGACGAAAATACTTGTATATGGATATGGGAATCCCGGCCGTCAGGATGACGGCTTAGGGATTAAGCTGGCGGAGGAAGTGGACCTGTGGTGCAACGAAAATCATTTGGTTCATATACAAACTGATACAAATTACCAGTTAAACCTGGAGGATGCTGCCGGTATTGCAGACTATGATATAGTCATCTTTGCCGATGCTTCCAGGGAGGATATCCAACACTTCTGCTTTGATCCCCTGATGCCGTCGGAAAAAACCGAGTTCACCATGCATGCGGTTTCTCCGGCTTTTATTTTGCATCTGTGCAAACAGATGTTCAATCATCAACCCGAGGCCTACCTGATGCATATCCGGGGGTATGAATGGGAATTTATGGAAGATATGACTGAAAAAGCACGAGCTAACCTTCTTGAAGCCATCAGCTATGTGAAAGACTTTATTATAGGTTATTCCCAGCCAAATGTTTAACTTTGGTTTTCATCACAAAATTTAAAATATCTGAAATGGATCTGTCTACAACATTCATGGGTATTAAGATAACTAATCCTCTGATCGTGGCAAGTTCCGGGTTGACCAACTCAGCCGATCTTGTTAAGGAATGTGCCGATAACGGCGCCGGAGCTGTAGTGTTGAAATCACTTTTTGAAGAACAACTGATAACCGGAAAAACTTCGCTGATAAACCAGGATGAAATGTATTTCTGGTATCCCGAGGCCCTGGATTTCGTGAATACTATTTCAAAAGCGGAAGGAATTTCAGAGTACCTCCAACTGTTAGAAAAAGCCAAGAAGTCTGTTTCCATTCCGGTTATCGCAAGTATAAACTGCATTACCCCCAGGGAATGGCCCAGGTTTGCCGCTGAAATTGAGAAATCGGGGGCTGACGGCATTGAACTGAATATTTTTATTCCGCCCACCAACATCAACATCACGGGTTACAAAATCGAAGAAACTTATGTAGATATTATTCATGAGGTCCGGAAGCATGTAAATTTACCCATTGCCGTTAAGGTTGGCTTCTATTTTACCAGTCTTTATAGAATGCTCTACAAAATAAGCAACCTCGATGTTAACAGTCTGGTACTGTTTAACCGTTACTACCGTCCCGATATTGATATTGAAACAATGCGGGTGGTTGCTCAGAATGTCTATAGTTCCCCGCATGAAATTACCCTTTCCCTGAGATGGATTGCGCTGCTTTACAGCAGAATCAACAAGGAATTGATAGCTGCAACCGGAATCCATGATTACCAGGGGGTAATTAAACAAATTCTTGCCGGTGCCACGGCTGTTCAGGTCTGCTCAACTCTTTACAAAAACGGCATTTCCTACCTTGGAACCCTGCTCGACGGGATTGAAAAATGGATGAGCCAAAAAGGTTACTCAAACCTGGCCTCATTCAGGGGACTTGTTGCCAAAAATGAAGAAAATACTGCAGCTTTTGAACGCCTGCAGTTTATGAAAAAGACAACGGGCATGCTTTTTTAAGAATGGCAGTTATTTATTAGCCTCATTAAGAAATAATGAACTGACAGGCTTTTGCTGTATGCTGAAACTGATTAACTGTTAAAAAAATGTGACAAAATTAGCAGGAGCTGCTAATAAGTAAATAAAATTATTAATAGCTTTAGTCCGATATTTATTATAATAGTATCATTTTAACCAAATACTATGAAAACACGTCTGAGTGGTTTTATTGTAATAGTGAGCCTTTTATCCATCTTTACTTCCTGCAAACAGGGTGGAAAATCAGGCATTGCTGAAGGGATTGACAGTATCAGCCTGGGCGACATAAAACCCCTTGTGCACAAGATAGATACCCTGAGTGAGGGATTACCAATTTTCTACAACATGTATCTCTCTGTTGAGATGTCATCGCTATTTCAATCCTCCGGTGCTGTTTTCAAACAGGAATTACTCAATTCACCTGATAAAATGTCCAATTATGTCACCAGCTCAAAGAAGGCATTGAATTTAGGGGTGTATGCCGTTGACCTGAGCTATGCCAAGGTAAGCGAACAACTCGAAACAGCAGGGAAATACTTCAATGCCATGCAAAGAATGGCTGAAGAAATGGGCATTCCTTCGGGTTATTTCAAAAACACTGCCGAGCGTTTCGACAGGAATATTGACAGCAAAGATTCATTGATCAAGATAGCCAACGAGGTATACATGGCATCCGATAATTACCTCCGGGAAAATGAACGGTATGCCGCCTCTGCCCAGATTATTTTAGGAGGCTGGGTTGAAGCTATCCATATTGCTGCGAATGTTGCTTCTTCCACCAAAGATATTGGAGTAATTGAACGGCTGGCTGACCAGCGTGCATCACTGGCCAATGTTATTGCAATGTTGAATGATTATGCCAATGATGTGGATATCAAACAGAACCTTTTTATGTTAAAACAGCTTCAACCTCTGTTTGATTCATTTGTGGTGGATGTAGACGCCAATTTTAATCCCGCTTCTTCTGAAGGCAAGAAAATAATGCAGGGTTACCTGGTTAAGGTGAATGAAATAAGCAAAAAAATTAACCAGATACGATCAGAGATTGTATCATAACACTTCATTCACAATTTCCATACCTCTCCTGACAGCATCTTCGTTTACAGGAAGAAGGTGGTGATGGCGGGCAGGCAGGGAGTCTTTTATGCCATGTATAATATTGTCCAGACTGATTAGGGGTTTGATTTTCAAAAAGGCCCCGAGAACAATCATGTTGAAAGTTTTGGTGGTGAGCATCTTACCAGATTCCGTTGCTGCTTCAACCAGGTAGATTTTTATGTCCTTCCGTTGTGGATGGCGGGTAATCCCATTGGAGTCATAGAGCAGCACACCTCCTGGTTTTACCGAAGATTCAAATTTATCCATTGATTGCTGGTTGAGCAAAATGGCCGTATCAAAATGGTTAAGGATAGGGCTGCTGATTCTTTCATCACTAAGGATTACTGTGACATTGGCCGTTCCTCCTCGCATTTCAGGACCGTATGAAGGCATCCAACTCACTTCCATTTGTTGCATCATGCCTGCATAAGCCATGATCTTACCCATGGATAAAATTCCCTGTCCACCGAATCCGGCTATAATGATTTCTTCGTTCATGGTATACCTTTTTGATATTATTCTGATTTCTCGGCTTTTTTGACCATTTCTCCGTTCACCTTAATATCACCCGGAGGGAAGAAGGGTAACATATTTTCCTCCATCCATTTATTCGATTGCACAGGGGTCATTTTCCAACCCGAGTTGCAGTTCGATACAATTTCGATAAAGGAGAGCCCCTTCTTAAGCTTCTGATTTTCAAAAGCCATTTTGGTTGCTTTTTTGAATTTACGAACAGCTAAGGGTGTATGAACTGAATGCCTTGACACAAAATAAGTACCGGGAAGCATGGAAACTAATTCGGTCATTTTTAGCGGATTACCCATAAGGGCCACATCACGTCCGTAGGGTGTAGTGGATGAACGCATACCCGGAAGGGTTGTGGGAGCCATCTGACCGCCAGTCATTCCGTAAATCCCGTTGTTGACGAAAAAGACAGCAAAATTTTCACCCCTGTTGCAGGCATGAATGGTTTCAGCTGTGCCAATAGCTGCGAGGTCGCCATCGCCCTGGTAAGTAAAAACATATTTCTCGGGCCAGCAACGCTTAATGCCGGTGGCAACTGCCGGAGCCCTGCCATGAGAAGCCTGCTGCATATCTATATTCATGAATTCATAGGCCAGAACAGAACAACCCACAGGGGCTACTCCAATAGTATCAGCCTGTATGCCCATTTCATCAATCACTTCCATAATAATACGATGAATCACTCCGTGTCCGCATCCCGGACAGAAAGAAAGTGCTTTATCAGTCATCAGCGATGTTTTTTTATACACAAGGTTTTCCTTGCTGATGATCTCTTCAAGTTTCAAATTCCTGACTTCCATATTGTATCAGATTGAAAAGCTTTTTATTAATGCTTCAAATACTTCTTCGGGTGAGGGAACCATGCCGCCCATTCTGCCGTGAAAGGCAACTTTCACTTTACCGTCCACAGCCAGTCTCACATCCTCGATCATCTGACCTGAACTCATTTCAACTGTAAGAATCCCTTTAAGATTCGCAGCTCTCCGGCCAATCTCGTCAGAGGGAAACGGGAACAGGGTAATGGGTCGGATCAGTCCTGCTTTAATACCCTTGTCACGCGACAGTTTCACCGATTTCTGGCAGATCCGGGCACAGGATCCGTATGCAATAAACAGGTATTCTGCATCGTCACAGTCAATGGCTTCAAAACGAACTTCGTTTTCACGCATTTTCTGATATTTTGCCTGTAGTTTCAGATTATGTCTTTCATGGCGTGCCGGATCAAGGTCAAGTGATGTGATGATATTCCGCTCACGATCGGGTGTTTTGCCGGTAGTGGCCCATTGCTGATCGAATTCGTTTAACCTGGGCATCTGATCAAACAGTTCAACTTTCTCCATCATCTGCCCGATAATACCATCCGATAGTATCATCAAAGGGTTTCGGTATTTAAAAGCCAGCTCAAAACCCAGTTTTACAAAATCTGACATTTCCTGTACCGATGCCGGAGCCAGAACAACCATGCGATAATCACCATGTCCGCCCCCCTTGGTGGCCTGAAAGTAGTCGGATTGAGAAGGTTGAATGGTACCCAGTCCCGGTCCGCCGCGCATAACATTGAGAATCAGGCAGGGCAGTTGACTACCGGCCAGGTAGGATATTCCTTCCTGTTTCAAACTAATACCCGGACTGGAAGAAGAGGTCATGACTTTCTTCCCGGTACCGGCAGCTCCATATACCATATTAATGGCTGCCACTTCGCTTTCAGCCTGCAAAAGTACCATCCCGGTCCTGAGATGGGGCTGTTGCGCTGCCAGGTATTCCATCACTTCCGATTGCGGTGTGATGGGGTACCCGAAATAAGCATCGCAACCGGCCCTGATAGCCGCCTCGGCAAATGCTTCGTTTCCTTTCATTAATTTCTTATCGCCCATATAGAGGAAAATTATTCTACAATTTTTTTCCGGTAAACTGTTATAACCCCGTCGGGACATACCACTGCACAATTGGCACAACCCGTACAATCATCAGGATGTTCCATATAGGCAAAATGATACCCTTTGCCATTTACTTTTTTTTCCATCCTGATCACATCGGTGGGACAAGCAACGAGGCATAACTCGCATCCTTTACATTTTTCGATATCGATTACAATAGCACCTTTTATTTTTGCCATGTGTTAAGTTCATTATTAAAAGAACAAAAATCATTTAAAAAAACGTAAAACCAAATTTCAGAATCTTAAATTAGAAATTATAAGTCAAAAGTCAGCATTCGGAATTTAAAATCCAAATTTGAGAAAAATCATGGATGGTCCCTGAAGAATTGTTGAAGTCTCTCTTCCAGAATAGGCAAGCACTCCCGGCTTACCTGTGAAACACAGGCCCTAAGTCCTTCAGTCCGCGTGCTTCCGGTAATATCGAGTGTAATGGCACTTATACCATAATACAATAATTCCTCGAGCAATTGAGCGCCGGTAAATCCCGGATAGGAAATGGTGAAATAAAAACCATCTGCAATCGGTACATCCAGGTCCATGTCGTAAACTATCCTGAATCCATGGGTAGTAAATAGTTTCTTCATGATCATGGCGCGTTCGCCATACAGCCGGATTTCTTCAAAAGGATTAAACAGTCCGTCATTAGTTGCTTTCAGAACAGAAGCCACCCCTATTTGTGCCGAATGTGAAGCGCCGGCTGACAAAGCATACAGGGCACCATAAATGATCGTATGGCCCAGGACATTGGAGGTGTAATATCGCAGCAAATCGGGATACTTCCGATGGAAGAGCTTGTCGGATACGGCCATCATGGCGATGCGCTGCCCGGCGTAACTAAACACCTTGGAAGTTGATACCAGCAATATGTAGTTATCGGTATATTTGGCAATTGTAGGTTGGTAAGGAGGAACACCCGGCTGCGAGATATCTTTTCGAAAGTCCATTCCAAAGTAGGCCAGATCTTCGATGACTACCACGTCATACTGGTTGGCCAGTTCACCGATAATCGAAAGCTCTTCCTCGTTCAGGCAGATCCAGGATGGGTTATTGGGATTTGAGTAAAGCAGGCTGGAGATTTTTCCGGTTTCAAGATAGCTTTCGAGCTTGCTTTTCAGTTTCTTACCCCGGTAATCATAAATATCAAAGGAAAAATAATCATGGCCGAGCACCTGGCATTGCTGTTTATGAACAGGAAACCCCGGATCGATGAACAGCGTCCCTTCCTTATTCCTGTCGGTGCGGTTTACGGTTAGGAAAGCCGCACAGGAACCCTGCATGGAACCACAGGTAGGTATGCAACCTGCAGGATCGATACTGATATCCAGGTATTTCTTTAAGAACCTCGAAGTTTCCTTCTTCAATGAAGCCACACCTTCTATCGGCGGGTATACCGAGGCCACACCCTGCTTCAGTGCTTCAATTTCAGCCTCAGTAGCAATCTCCGGGGGTTTAATGCCGGGAATACCCATTTCCATGCGAACAAAACGAATGCCGGTTTCTTTTTCAATCCGGTTTATCAGGTTAACAATTTCACGGATGGATGCTCTGCCGGGAGCGGGTATGCCCGCCTTTTCTGCAACAGCCTGAACTAAGCTGCGGGAGATTGGTAAATTGCTGATCATGACAAGAAATTAACTTAGTACTTGCGTTTATCAATCACACGTTCGACTTGCCCTCACTTCTTTCAAGGGTCTTGGGTTCCACCAGATTTACTTTAATGCCAAGTCCCAGGGCACTTTCAAGATTGGTTTGGATTTTCTGCCGGAGGGTCTGCAATTGGCTGATTTTATCCTGGAAGAACTCCTCTTAAAACATAATATAAAGTCCGAATATAAATAAAATAGACAGTATTGATGCAAATGATATTCAATCAGGTTTACTTTTCGACCCTGATTCTTGCATCTACAACCGTTATGTCATCTGGATTTCCAATGAGCGGATTCAGATCCATTTCCTTTATTTCGGTGGCAAATCGCAACAAACTGGAAAGCCTGACTATGATCTCCGCAAATTTCTTTTCATCGATGCCTGGTTTACCGCGACTTCCTTGTATAATCCTGTATACCCGCAGGCTCCTGATCATGGAACTGGCTTCATCAAAGGTTAGTGGTGCAAGTCCCGATGAGATATCACCTAAGACTTCTACAAAAATGCCTCCCAGTCCGCAAAGAATAACATGTCCGAATCGTGGTTCATAGCTGGCACCGATAAAAAGTTCGGTGCCTGTCATCATCTTTTGCATCACCACGGCCTTCACCCCTTTAATTTTCATCATGCGTTTGAATTCGGCCTGAAGGTGGGCATCCGACTTAATATTCAGGGTGACACCTCCCACATCCGATTTGTGAACGGGCCCTACTACTTTTAGTGCCAACGGATATCCAATTTCTATGGCAGTTTTTTTTAATTCTCTTCCCGAGGATACCAATCCTTCTTTCACGATTGGAATTCCGGCAGCAGTGAGTATTTTCTGGATCATCTCCGGCTCAAGATAGCCATTAGGTGCCTTTTCAATAATCTTTCTGATCAGTGGCACATCAACATTATCAAGGGTTATTTTTTCCTCAGCAGGATAAGGCGTGTTGGATATCCGGGTGAGCGCACGACCAAGCACCACCTCATCGGGAAAGTTCACATGTCCCAAATTCATGAATAACTCAAGCTCCTCCCTCGAACTGGTTATGGATGGAAGTATTGGTAAAATCGGTTTATCGCATTCCTGTATCTTTTTATGCAGCACTTCATATATTTCCCTGATGTCGATCATGCCATTGCTGCCGAATATTACAATGATACTATCAATGAAGGGTAATTGCTTATCGGTATATTCGATCACCTTGTCCAATTGCTCAGAGGTTGCCGTAGCAATCAGATCAATGGGGTTATCGGCTGATGCTCCGGGATTCATCATTGCAAGCAGCCTGTCGTGATCTTCCCCGGTTATTCTGGGGATATTCAGGCCCCCTGCGGTAAGTGCATCGGTAAGCATTACAGCGGGTCCCCCGGCGTGGGTAATGATGGCTATGTTTTTACCTTTAAAAGGTTTGTGAGTAAAAACCGAGGCTACTGTGGTAAGCTCCTCACGACCAAAACACCTGACTATTCCTGCTTTTCTGAAAAGAGCCTCAACAGCAGAATCTGACGATGCCATGGCCCCGGTATGCGATGATGCTGCGCGACTGCCGGCTTCGGTGGTTCCTGCTTTTATGGCAGCTATCCTGCAACCCTTTCGGATAAGTGAAGAAGCATGATGCAGCAGTTTGTCGGGATTTTTTATGTTCTCAACATACAAAAGCTTTATGGGTGAACTTATACCCGGTTCATACGAAGTGTCCCAATACTCCAGAATTTCTTCAATCCCGGTCTGAGCGCTGTTCCCCACTGAGAACATGCTGGAAAAGGTAAGACCTTTGGGAAGGGCCGATTCAATAATGAAGACAGCCGTAGCACCTGAACCCGATGCAAAATCACAACCCCATGCACTGAGCCTGGGGACGGGTGAAGTAAATACGCCGTTATAAGCCTGGGTAATAACACCTATGCAGTTTGGACCAATCAGACAGGCGCCTGCTTTATTAACAATATCAACAATTTCCTTTTCAATAATTCGACCTTCCTCACTGTCCTCGCTAAAACCGGCCGATAATATAATAAATGCCCTGGTATTCTTTTGTTCGGCAAGGATGCGGACAGTTTCCGGACATTGTCTGGCAGTGATGGCAAGTATAGCCAGGTCGATTGGAGGAAGCTCCTGCACACCGGAATGGGAACGTATACCATGAACCATTTCATCTTTTGGATTTACCACATACAAGTTCCCCTTATAGCTCCCTTTCAGCAGGTTTTGGAGTATCCTTCCGCCGGGTTTGCGCAGATTGTTAGAACCGCCTACCACCGCAATACTGGCAGGATTAAGCAACTGTTGGTTAATCATATCCGTTTCCATCTGGTATGATCAAATTTAGAGAATTGCGTGATTACTTTATAAGATAAATGTCATGAGTAGGTAATCGATGTTCCCCCTTCGACTCCGCTCAGGGTGACAAGTGTCATGCTGACCCCCGCCTGACCGAAGTCATTCGGGCAGGGCAGGGAAGCATCCCTCGTCCTTTGTCCCTTTCTTCTGAAAGTGCTTTGAGTCTCCATATTCCCCATAAGCAATTTCATTATCTGCGAGCGCAATCCGGGCTTCGAGACAGGTTCTGCAATCGTCCGCATTCTCATCGGTACAGGGCTTATTCTGGTAAAGCAGGTAATCATCGCGATATTTGCCTGGTGTAATATTGGGCATGATCACGTTGGCACCAATCTTAATGGCCTTTTCGCGCCCCAGCTTATCAATAGCCTGTAAAGCTGTAGTTGCGGCGATATTGATGTCCTTCATAAGAATGCGAAGAATGGCAATCATTTTCAGGGTTAATTGGAATCGTTCCTCCCTGGGGAGAAGCTGATCGCGGTAAGCAAATAAGGGAGTATATTCATGTTCAAGATAGGGGCCCATTCCCACCATGTCGATATCGAATTGCCGCATGAACAGAAGATCGCCGGCCAGATCGTGCAGGGTCTGAAAAGGGAGTCCGATCATAACTCCTGTGCCCACCTGATAGCCTATGTTCTGCAAACTATACAGGCAGTCCAACCTGCGCCGGAAGCTGTGCAGGTCATTGTGCGGATGTAATTTTCCGTACAGTTCCGGATTCGACGATTCAATCCGAAGTAAGTACCGGTGTGCTCCGTTATCATACCACCGCTGGTAGGTGGCCTTTTCCTGTTCACCGCAGGAAAGGGTTATTCTCAGCTTACCATTCGTTATTTTCCGGATACCCTGCAGCATTCTTTCCACATGCCATACAAAATTACCGGTTTCAACTTCACCCGATTGCAATACCAGGGAGCCATAGTTATTTTCAAAGGCAAAACGCGCTGAGGCGAGTATTTCATCTTCACTTAGGCTGTACCGGTTAACCATGCTATTGTCATTCCGGATCCCACAATACAGGCAATTCTTCAGACATATATTCGAAAATTCAATCAATCCGCGGAAGTACACCTTGTTGCCTACATACTCTTCCTTAATACGGGCAGAATGTTCAAACAGACGTGTTTTTTCCGCGCCATGCAATCTTAACAGGAACACAATGTCTTCGCGACTCAGTTCTGTTTTCTTTAATATATTGTCCAGATATTGCCGCTGCAACTTGTCCCTTGTCTCCCGTCCCTCGTCCCTCATAATTCTTCTTCCGTTGGATTCTTTATAAACGGTCCAATCGCCCTCTCGTAAACTCCCTGCATATATGCGATGGCCATTCCGTAATTAGTAACCGGTATTCCCGCTTCAATAGCCGGCTTCAGACGGTTCATAAGTTGTTTCCGGGTTATCATGCATCCGCCGCATTGTATTATCAGGGCATAGTCAGTTATTGGCCGTTCCAATATGTTTAATCCGGAAACAACATCGTATTGCAGTTGTTTGCCGGTAAAAATGCTCATCCACCCGGGGATTTTCATCCGGCCAATATCATCACAGGATACATGGTGTGTACAAGATTCCAGTAACAAAACCCGGTTGCCATCGTGCAGATTGCTTATGGCCGGAGTCCCCTTAAGGTAGCTTTCAAACTCCCCTTTATAACGGGCCAGGAGAATACTGAATCCCGTGAGGGGTATGTCTTTTGGAACAGAAGCATCCGCTTTCAGAATTACCGACGTATCACAAACAGCCAGTTTGGGTTTAATGCCGGTTTTATTGAGAAAAGCATCCAATTCACTCTCTTTCAGGACTATGGCAATGCATTCATTGTCCAATATATCGCGGATGGCCTGAACCTGCGGCAGGATGAGCCGGCCTTCAGGTGCCTCCGTGTCAACTGGTGTTATCAATAGCACAATATCACCATAACTGACCAGGTCGCCCATTAACGATTGTTTCCGGTAAGCTGTCTCGGGCATCGTTTTCCGGATGGCGGAAACAAGTCCCTCCAGATTGGCGGGATCAACCGAACTGAATTCAATTACAGGAGCATGATGCCGGTTGGTCAATGAATTGCTGAATTCGGATTTTAACGGAACAATATCTGATTTACAATGTACAAAAACACAGGGGATACCTGCTTCATAAAAATCATTCAATAATTTATCCTCAAAATCACCGGTCTCATTGTTGTTAAGCACCAGGATGCCCAGGTCGATAATTTTCATCACCTCCCTGGTTTTCCTGATGCGAAGATTGCCCAGTGTGCCTGTATCATCAATACCGGCTGTATCAATGAGGATTACCGGACCAATACCCGGGATCTCAATCGATTTTTTAACCGGATCGGTGGTGGTTCCGGGTTGTTCTGATACAATTGCCACATCCTGTCCGGTGATAGCATTGATCAATGAACTTTTTCCTAAGTTTCTTCGTCCAAAAATACCGATATGAGGCTTATGTTCCCTTCCTTTGTCCATGGTCATCAACAATTTTATTCATATGGTTTTTAGCCTTTGGCTAATAGCTAACCGCCAATAGCCAGCATTAAAAATACAAGTCCCTCTCCCCTGCCCTTATTTTCTCAAGTCTCTTTCGCAGTTCGTCAGCATTGACATTCCCGTTCAATTGCCGGATGTTCTTTTCAATGATCTCGTAACCTTTACGTGCAGTTTCCGGTGCGGCATAATCTTCAATATATTCCGCCAGCGTGAGCATGGCATTGGGGGAACAGAAATTTTTAATGAATCCGGGAACGGAGAATTCCATGAAGTGTTCGCCGGTTCTGCCAAGCCGGTAACATGCCGTGCAGAATGAGGGTATGTGGCCGGTTTCGATTAGTTCATCAATAATCTCATTTAACGATCTGTCGTCATTAATTTTGAATTGTTCCCTATCCAGGTTCTGTAAGGTGCTGTCGGCTTTAGCGTAAGCCCCCAGTTCAAGCCTAGTACCCCCGTCAATCTGAGAAACCCCGTACTGCATTAATTCGGTACGGACAGAAGCAGGCTCTCGAGCGGTAAGTATCATGCCCGTATAGGGCACAGCAAGACGCAATATGGCAACCATGCGGCCAAAATCGTAATCGCTTACCCGGTATTGGTCATTCAACACCACAGAAGAAGCATCTTTCACCCTTGGAAAAGAGATGGTATGTGGGCCTATATTGTAGCAGGCTTCAAGGTGATTCGTATGGCGAA
>Ga0315284_10006436_pt1 | contig 16717 bp, 15 predicted proteins | sample YL17G09_16_MG_FD_203696 | JGI IMG/M metagenome (GOLD analysis project Ga0315284, IMG submission 203696) | Sediment microbial communities from Yellowstone Lake, YNP, Wyoming, USA - YL17G09_16 | ecosystem: Environmental > Aquatic > Freshwater > Lake > Sediment | place: USA: Wyoming | collected...
CTTTCTATCCCTTTTTTCATCAGATCACTGCGCATTAAATCCTCCTTTTGTAGGGGCGAGGTGACCTCGCCCCTACAATGCTTTTTAATAATTGAATAACAGATTGTCTCAAGGGGTGTCAAGCTCTATTCCCCTCTTCTTAAATAATTTTACAGACATTACTGATAGTTAAAAATGAGTTCTTAAAGTATGATATATTGTTAAAGAAAAAGATGGTTGATGTTTTAGAGAAAATCAGAGAAAATAGTATAAAAAAAATACGATATATTGCCCGGAAAGGAGATGGGAGAAGTGAGAAAAATTGAGGTATTTATTTTCAGACTCCAGCCTCAGTTACAAATTCAGAACCTCTTGGAAGAACTGGTCGAAGCTGTTATTTGTGATTTATCGCTAACGCGGGTTTTGATTACCCTTTACCTTCCGTCCTCAAATCCGATTCAGGCTGAGGCAGTAAAGAAGGATAACGGGGAGATTGTTAAAACTTTCAGGATGACAGGGAAAGAGACACCGGGAAAGATTGAAGAAGGAATGAGCACTTTTGAGATAGCTGATAGAGATGTGATTCTGGGGAGAATCTATCTCTGGAGGGGTAAGGCTGAAAAACCCTGGGACTTCCTTTTCCTTGTCCCTTATCTGGAAACGGTAGAACTGGTACTGCGTAAAGCAATGATTGAGTGGGATCACAGGGGAGCTTTGGAGAAGATAGCCAACTTGCTCGGCGAAGAAACAAAAGATCAAAGCAAGCGAGATCAGGATGAAGGAGCCACCAAAAGACTTAACGAGCAGGTAGTGAGGCTAGATGAAAGTTTACAGGAAAGCGAGAAAGAGTTTTTGAATCTTTTCAACCTCTCACGCGACAGCCTTTTCATTATTAATTCTGAAGGCTGTTACCTTGCTGTCAATAAGGCTGCCCGTGAGCTGTTAGGTTACTCGAAAGACCAAATCTTGAGCATGAATGCATTTCGTCAGAATACTGACGGGGCAGGGATCTGCTGGAAAGTGGGTTTAGGTGTAGAGAGGTGTGAAATTGTCAACCGTGAAGGGAAACCTATAACCGTTGAAGTTTCTCTTACTCCTTTCAGGTATCAGGGAAGTGACTGTTTTCTGGGAAGCATGAGAGGCGTTGACAGATACGAAGAACAGCAGGAAAAGCTCATGGATAAGGAGGTGCTTTTTCCTGAAAATGGAAATGAAAAAAAGGAAGAACTGTCTCTCGACCTCTTTGATAATCTTAGTGATGCAGTGGTAATCATGGATGAAGACGGGATTATCCTTTACTGTAACCGGAAGGCAGAAAGCATCTTCGGGTATGCAAGGGAAAAGATTGTCGGCAAGTCATTGACCAGGCTCATGCCCGAACGGTACCGGGAGTTTCAATTCAGTACACTTCATCAGTTGATAGGAGGCGAAGAACCTGGAATCATGGGAGAGCTGGTGGAAGCGGAAGGCCTGAGGCCGGACGGAGAAGAGTTTCCCATGGAATTTTCTGTCACGCCACTTGAGAAAAATGGGAAGAAGCAGTTCCTTTCCATTATCCGCGACGTAAGTAACAAGCGGTTGAAATAGAGAATTGCAAGGAAATATCGTTGTGGATGAGCGTGATAGAAAGATAAAAATCCTGGTCATTGATGATGAAGAGCACCTGCGGAATCTCCTTGCCGATATCCTGGAGTCCGCTGGATACCAGGTAAAGACCGCTGCTCACGGAAAAGAAGGGTTAGCCTCCTTTCAGGCAGAAAGGTGTGATGTGGTGATTACTGATCTCGGGATGCCCGAGATGTCAGGCCTCGAAGTGGCTGAGGCAATAAAAAAGATAGATCCTTCCACTCCCGTTATACTCCTCACTGGTTTAAGTTTTCAATTCGAAGGCGAAAATAATGAGAAGAGGAAGTTTGATCTCCTCATGAGTAAACCGTTCCAGCTGAATGAGGTGCTGGCAATAGTTCAAAATGCCTTGAGAATAAAGGGGAATAACAGCGTCAGAGTTTGAAAAATATTTCTGGAATTCTCTTCCTACCTATTATACTCTCTAAGGGAATTTTCTCCCTGAAGAGAGCGGAAAGGTTGATAAGAAAGGGATGGCACCCCACCTTTTCCCGCATTAAAGGGAGAACGGTGGGTTTTTTTATGTAAGGGGCAGATGAAACCATGAAAACCAAATGGATATTCCTGATACTTGTCCTGGGTATTTTAGGGGTAGTGGCACTCTTCCTCTTTAAACAGAGCGAGAAGATGAAGATGAAGAGGCTCCTGGTCTACGGAAATATTGAGGCAACCGAGGTGGATATGAGCTTCAAAATACCAGGCCGGGTGATCCACCGCTCTGTGGATGAAGGAGACTTTGTTAAAAAGGGGAGCGAGGTGGCAACTCTCGAGGATGAAGATCTGAAGCGTCAGGCAGAGGAAGCCAGAGCCAGTGTCCGGGTAGCAGAAGCGAGATTGAGAGAAGCACTGGCAGGCTCTCGTTCCCAGGAGATCAAGCAGGCCTGGGCGACTGTCGAGAAGGCACGTTCAGACCGGGACCAGCTCAAGAGCGACTGGGAGAGGGCAGAAGCGCTCTTCAAGGAAGGAGTAATTCCTGTCCAGTCCAGGGAACAGGCATCGACCTCCTATCAGATGGCGCTCGCCGCGTACAAAGAGGCGATGGAACACTATGACCTGGTGAAAGAAGGACCGAGGAAGGAAGATATTGATGCACTGAAGGCATCCCTGGAACAGGCAAAAGCTCTCCTCAACCTGAGAGAGGTTCAACTGGGGTATGCTACGGTCACCTCTCCGGTATCGGGAGTGGTACTGGTGAAAAACATAGAGCCGGGAGAGATGGTCTCAGCAGGCACTCCTGTAGTTACCATTGCCGACCTGAACGATGTGTGGCTGAAGGCATACATCTCCGAGACTGACCTGGGCCGGGTGAAGTATAACCAGAGGGTGAACGTGAAGACAGACACCTATCCTGACAAGATCTACTGGGGAAGAATTTCCTTCATCTCATCAGAGGCAGAGTTTACGCCCAAGAATATCCAGACCCATGAAGAGCGGGTAAAGCTGGTCTACCGCATAAAGGTCACCTTAGAGAATCCCCAGATGGAATTAAAGCCGGGAATGCCTGCCGATGGGGAGATCATATTCTAATCATAAACAGAAGACAGAAGTCAGAATTCAGGAGACAGAAGATCTGTTGAAAAACTTTTATGAACGTCATTGCGAGTCCGCCACGGCGGACGAAGCAATCTCAGCGTTAGCTTCGTTATTGCCAATCTTTTTAGATTGCTTCGTCGCTTTAGCTCCTCGCAAAGACAAAAGAAAGTGCATTTTCAACACCCCCAGAGGAGCCAAAATTATTCCGGCATCCGACGAACGACGTGCCGTGCCCCTTCTGAATTCTGACTTCTGGCTACTGACTTCTCGATTTTAGCTTAGGGAACAATGGACAGGGATAATACCATTGAGGTGGTGGATCTGACCAAGAAATTTGGAGATCTGGTTGCAGTGGATCACCTGAACCTTACCGTAAAGAGGGGTGAGATCTTCGGCTTTCTGGGCCCCAACGGTGCCGGAAAGAGCACCACCATCAGGATGCTCTGCGGTCTCCTCGCTCCATCCTCGGGCAACGGGAGGGTAGGCGGCTTTGATATCGTGAAGGAGCCGGAGAGCATTAAAAAGGTGATCGGATACATGTCCCAGCAATTCGGTCTCTACGCTGACTTGACCGTCGATGAGAACATCCAGTTCTACTCACGCCTCTACCTCAAAGATCGAAACCAGGCGAATATGATGAAGGAGGAGGTCATCAAGCTGGTTGAGCTGGAGCGATACCGCGATTTTCTTGCCGCTCATCTCTCAGGAGGATGGAAGCAAAGGCTGGCCTTAGCCTGTGCCATTGTTCACAAACCGAGCATCCTCTTCCTGGATGAGCCCACAGCCGGAATAGACCCGGTTTCCCGCAGGACCCTCTGGGACATTCTCTACGATCTTGCCAGCAAGGGAATTACCCTTTTTGTCACCACCCATTACATGGAGGAGGCAGAACGGTGCAATCATATCGGTTTTATCTGGAAGGGCAGACTGGTGGCATATGGTACGCCTTCGTCAATACGGAAAGATCTCATGGAGAACGAGATTGTTACGCTCCGCTGCTCTCCGCTCCGGGAAGCCTTCAGCCTGCTCAAACTTCACCCCCAGGTGCTGGATGTGAATATTTACGGAGATGAGCTCCATCTGGTGGTTCAGCAGGCAGGGCCGTTACTTCTGGATATTTCGCGATACCTCGAGGGGAAGGGGATAGCAGTAGAAAAGATAGAGGTAATTGAGCCTTCGATCGAGGACGTCTTTGTAGCCATGTCCAAGGATGATGGAAAATGAAGAGAATCCGGGTCATGATGTACAAGGAGTTCATTCACATCTATCGTGATCTCTGGACCCTCATCATGATCTTCTTCCTGCCGGTATTCATGCTCCTCCTCATGGGGTCATCCATTACCCTGGATGTGAAGAACATCGCTTTGGCGGTCCTGGACCTGGATAATTCTCAGGACTCGCGGGAGATCAGAGATATGATGGTGCGTTCAGGATACTTTCAGCTCAAGGCAACCCCTTCCGATGACCGTGAGATGGAGGGATTAATCGATTCAGGGAAGGCAGATGTGGGGCTGAAGTTTTATCACAACTTTTCCCGGTATTTGAAAGAGGGGAAGTCAGCCCCTCTCCAGATTCTCATTGACGGATCGGACAGCAACACCGCCAATGTCACGATTGGGTACTGTGAAGCAATCCTTCAGAATTTCTCTCTGGACAGAATTGCCTCTCGCCTTAAAAATGAAGGTGTTATAGGAAGCTCACACATCCCTCCGGTGGATCCCGAAATACGGATCTGGTACAACCCCGACCTCAAAAACACGAACTTTCTGGTGCCGGGACTCATCGGCCTGATCATGATGATTACCATTGCACCGGTAACAGCAATGGCCGTAGTGCGAGAAAAAGAGAGGGGAACGATCGAGGGGCTCATGGTGGCGCCGGTTAGTCCACTCGAGATCATCATCGGGAAAATGGCCCCCTATATGATTATCTCCTTTGTGGATCTTTTTATCGTTGTCCTCACCGGGATCTTCATCTTTAATGTTCCCTTCCGGGGAAGCTACATCCTCCTCCTTTCACTCTCTTTCATCTTCCTCCTGTCTGCAGTAAGCATCGGGCTCCTCATCTCGACCGTGGCCGGTTCTCAGAGGACAGCGTGGCAGATCAGCATTCTGACCTCCATCCTCCCTTCTATATTTCTCTCAGGCTTTATCTTTCCCATTGAAAGCATGACACTGCCGCTCCAGGCGATCTGTTCTCTCTTTCCCGTGCGTTACTTCTTGATAATCCTGCGGGGCATTATCCTCAAAGGGGTTGGTCTCATGCCGCTCCTTCCCCAGACAGTGATCCTTTTGGCTTTTGCCATTGTTCTCACGACCCTCAGCGTATCCCGGTTCAAAAAGAGGATCAGCTGACATGAGGACAACGCTGAAGAGGATCTTTACCATTGCCTGGAAAGAGGTTGTCCATATGCGCAGGGACAGGGGTATGTTTCCTCTGATCTTTATCGCTCCCATTATCCAGCTCCTCATGTTTGGATATGCCGCAACCCTGGATGTCGAGAATTTACCTACTGCGGTCTATGACCAGGATGAGACGCCAGCCAGCCGAGAGTTCGTAGGGAGGTTCCAGTATACACGGTATTTCAAGGTCCGCTATCACGTGAAGACCTACCGGGAGATAGAAGACCTCATGGACAGAGACAGGATAAAGGTTGCTATCGTGATTCCGGTAAGATTTGAGGAAAAGATAAAACAGAGACAGAGAAGCCCGGTCCAGATCCTGCTCGATGGGACGAACTCAAATACCGCCACGATTGCCATGAACTATGCCCGCACCATCACCCAGCAGTATTCGATTGAGCTTCTCAGGCACGAGGGCTCAGTGGTGAGCGTGAATGCCTCTGTTCTCAATGACTCTCTGCGGGTATGGTATAATCCGGAGCTCAAGAGCCAGGTCTTCATGATCCCCGGTGTCCTCGTGATGATCCTCCTGATTATGACTATGATCTTTTCCGGGCTTTCCATCGTCAGGGAGAAGGAGCTCGGCACCATTGAACAGCTCATGGTAACCCCGGTCCGTCCCGGAGAGCTGATTGTGGGTAAGCTCTTGCCGTTCATTGTCATAGGCTTTTTTGATGTTGCCCTGGTTACCTCGCTTGCTATATTCTTCTTCGAAGTACCGCTGAAAGGGGATGTCTTTCTCCTCTTTGGGCTTGCCGGGATTTTCATCATGTGTACCCTCGGTCTGGGAATGTTTGTATCCACTATTTCACGAACTCAGCAGCAGGCTGTGCTCACCAATTTTTTTATCGTCTTCCCCTCCATCGTGCTCTCCGGTTTCATGTTCCCGATCGAAAATATGCCCCGGTTGATCCAGTATGTTACCTATCTCATCCCCCTACGGTATTTCCTTGTGATCGTGAGGGGTATCTTTCTGAAGGGGAGCGGGCTTGATGTTCTCTGGCCCCAGGTCTTGGTCCTTTTTATTTTCGGGGTCAGCCTGCTCACCCTGAGTTCTCTGAGGTTCAGGAAGAGAGTATAGTAGAGTATCCAAATGCCAAAATCCGAATTTCAAATGAATATCAGAAGTCAGCAGTCAGGAATCAGAAGCCAGAATGTATTTATTCTGTCTACTGAATTCTATCTCCTGTCTTCACACGTTTCTTCTGAGGGCTTTGTCATTTATCATTCTTCTTTGAGTACTGGAAAGGTGAGGCGATAGATGGCACACAGAATTGAAGTGGGATTTAAGCCTGGAGTGAGAGATGCCTTGGGGGAGAAGATAAAGAGGAGGATCCATGAAGACCTCCATATTTCCGGTGTCTCAGAAGTGAGGACGATCGAAGTTTATACTCTGGATTTTTCTCTTCCGCCGAATAATCTAAAAGCCGTTGCAGGAGGTCCGTTGTCCGACCCCATCATTCAGAACTATGCTATTGACCGGCCCCTCGCTTCGGGTTTTGACTGGCTGGTCGAAGTCGGTTTCAGGCCGGGGGTAACAGATAACGTGGGCAGAACTGCCAGAGAGGCTGTCGAGCTCAGGCTTGCCCGCACTCTCAGACCGGAAGAAAAGGTCTATACGTCCAGGCAGTACCTGATAAAGGGTAATCTGGATGAGAAAACTACACGGGCAATTGCCACCGGTCTCCTTGCCAATGAACTGATCCAGACCTACCGGATGTTCTCCCGGGACTCCTGGGATAAGGAACGGGGAGCAAGGTTGTTTATCCCGCGGGTAAGAGAAGACCAGGAAATCAACGTGGAGGAAATTGACCTCACGGTTCCAGATAATGAGCTCATGAGGATCAGCAGGGACAGGGTCCTGGCATTGAGCCTGGAGGAGATGAAGGCCATACAGAAGTACGTCAGAGATAAGAAGGTGAAAGGTGAAAGGATAAAGGTGGGTCTTGGAGCGAAACTCACTGATTGCGAGATCGAAGCCCTTGCCCAGACCTGGTCAGAGCACTGCAAGCATAAAATATTTAATGCCGTCATCGAGTATAGAGAGGATGGGAAGAAGAAGCTCATAAAAAGTCTCTTCAACACTTTTATCCGGAGATCAACGGAAAAGATCCGCAGGTCGCTCGGGAGAAAAGATTTCTGCCTCTCTGTATTTAAGGATAATGCAGGGGTGATCCGCTTTAATCCGGAGTACAACCTGGTGATGAAGGTGGAGACTCATAACACCCCGTCAGCTTTGGATCCCTACGGTGGGGCCCTGACCGGCATCGTGGGCGTGAACCGAGATCCCTTCGGGACCGGGAAAGGTGCAAAGCTGATCTTCAACACGGATATCTTCTGTTTTGCCTCGCCCTTCTATTCCAAGCCCCTGCCGCCCCGTATCCTCCATCCAAAGAGGGTCTATGAGGGGGTAAGGGAAGGGGTCGAGCACGGAGGGAATAAGAGCGGTATCCCCACGGTGAACGGGAGCATTGTCTTTGATGACCGTTTCCTCGGGAAACCTCTTGTGTATTGCGGCACTGCCGGGATCATGCCCCGTAAGATCAGAGGTGAACCATCTGAAGTTAAAACAGCGCTTCCTGGTGACCTGATCGTGATGAACGGCGGAAGGATCGGAAAGGACGGGATTCACGGTGCCACCTTCTCTTCTGAGGAACTCCACGAAGGTTCGCCGGTCACTGCCGTGCAGATCGGCGATCCCATTGTCCAGAAGAAGATGACTGATTTTCTCCTGAAGGCGAGGGATCTCGGCCTTTACCGCTGTATCACCGATAACGGCGCTGGCGGGCTTTCATCGTCGGTAGGAGAGATGGCGGAGTTCAGCGGAGGCTGTGAGCTTCACCTCGACAAAGCGCCCCTGAAGTACCACGGTTTAAACCCCTGGGAGATCCTCCTTTCAGAGGCACAGGAGAGGATGACCCTGTCAGTAGATCCCAGGTACATCGATGAATTTCTGAAGCTCGCTGAGAAGATGGGGGTAGAGGCTACGGTACTGGGGAGATTTACTGATTCGGGAAAATTCCACTGCCTCTATGACGGAAAGACGGTTGCCTACTTGGACATGGAATTCCTCCATGACGGTGTCCCCCGTATGAGTCTCAAGGCTTCCTGGAAGCAGAAGAAGTTTGAGGAACCCAAATTCCCCGAACCTGGTGATCTGAATTCGACGTTGGGAGAGATGCTCTCCCGGCTGAATATCTGTAGTAAGGAGTCGGTGGTGAGGCAGTACGACCATGAGGTGCAGGGCGGCAGTGTCGTGAAGCCCCTCGTGGGAAAAGAGAACAATGGCCCGAGTGATGCTGGGGTGATCCGTCCCATCCTGGGGAACACAGAGGGTGTGGTGGTGAGCCACGGGATCTGCCCCCGCTACAGCGATATTGATACCTACCACATGATGGCCTGCGCCATTGATGAGGGAATACGGAACTATATTGCAGTTGGAGGTGATCCTGACCACATGGCCGGTTTGGACAACTTCTGCTGGTGCGATCCCGTCCAGTCAGACAAGACACCGGACGGTGAATACAAGCTGGCACAGCTTATCCGGGCTAACCAGGCGCTCTATCACTATACCGTTGCCTTCGGCATTCCCTGTATCTCAGGAAAAGACAGCATGAAAAATGATTACCAGATAGGGACCACGAAGATATCTATCCCTCCCACTGTCCTCTACTCGGTAATCGGGAAGATAAAGGATGTGAGGAAGGCTGTGACCATGGATGTCAAGGCGCCCGGCGATGCTGTGTACGTGCTGGGGCGTACCTGTGATGAACTGGGCGCCTCAGAATACTATTCCGCGAAGGGGTTTATTGGGAATACCTGTCCGAAGGTGAATGCGGAGAGGGCAAAGAAACTATACAGGGCATTGAGCAGCGCCATAGAAAAAGGGCTGGTGAGGTCCTGCCACGACTGCTCTGACGGGGGGCTGGGCGTTGCCCTTGCTGAGTCATCTTTTGCCGGTGGGCTGGGCATGGAGGTCGACTTAAGGAAGATTCCCTCATATAAAGTCTATCGCAATGACCACCTCCTCTTCTCTGAATCTCAGAGCCGTTTCGTTGTTACCGTGAGCAGAGAAAAGAGCAAGAAGTTTGAAGCCGTAATGAAGGAGAATGTCTTCTCCCGCGTGGGAATGGTCAGGAAGGACGAAAGGCTTCTCGTAACCGGTCTTCAGGGAAAGGTAGTGATTGATGCCAGCGTTGCTGAGTTGAAAGATGCCTGGCAGAAGACGTTGAGGTTCTAAAGCAGGGTCAAGGGTCGAAGGATCAAGGGTCGAAGGATCAAGGGTTCAAGGAGTCTAATGATAATGTCAAATGTCAAAGCTCAAATGTCAAATAAATGTCAAATGACTAACTCCAATATCATTTTGGCATTTGGATTTGATTTGAACTTTGGATTTTGGCATTTGGATTTTTCACTTGAACCCTCGAATACTTGAAACCCAGAATCCTTATGGAGATACAGGAATATGAGGAAGAAGGTTAAATCAATTGTCCTCTCCGGCAACGGAGTCAACTGCGAAATGGAGATGGCCCATGCCTGCAAGCTGGCCGGTTCCGACGAGGTGGACATCTGCCATATCAGCGAGCTGATATATGGGGAGAAGAAGCTGAATGACTATCACTTCCTCAATCTCCCCGGCGGATTCCTCGATGGAGACGACCTCGGTTCAGCCAAGGCCAATGCCAACCGTCTCCGCTACATCACGGTGAAGAAGACAGGAGAGACCATCTTCGAGCAGATCCTGAATTTCATCCATGAAGGCAAATTGATCCTCGGTGTCTGCAACGGATTTCAGCTCATGGTGAAGCTCGGCCTGCTCCCCGGCTTTGACGGTGATTACCAGACCCAGCAGGTGACCCTTACCTTCAATGATTCAGGGAGGTTTGAATCCCGGTGGGTATATCTCAGAGTGGAAAAACACACCCCCTGTATCTTTACCAGGGGCATTGAGAAGCTCTACCTGCCGGTGAGGCACGGAGAAGGAAAATTTTATCCCGCGAACACCGCTGTCTTAAAGAGACTTCGCCAGAGGCATCACGTGGTACTCCAGTATGCAACGCCAGGCTTTACGCCCACTCATGAGTATCCCCTTAATCCGAATGGCGCAGTCGATGCCATTGCCGGAATCTGTGACGAGACCGGCAGGCTGTTCGGTCTCATGCCCCATCCCGAGGCCTACCTCCACTACACCAACCATCCGCGCTGGACCAGGGAAAAGCTGCCGGAAGAGGGCATGGGCCTTGCCGTTTTCCGTAATGCGGTGGAGTATATCAGGAAAAATCTGTAGGGGAAGGATCGACAGGAAGGGCTGAAGCTGGTGGTTGAATGAATGTGTATAATTTTATAGACGTCCCCTCTCCCCCCAAAAACCTCTTGCAATCGCTGAATATTTATTATAATAGCACTTATAAAGGGAAACTTTAAGCGATTGAAAGGATTGAGGGAGGCCGTATGCAAGTGAGGAAGGTGCGTTCCATTCCAATTGTTGGTTTATGTCTAAGAAGGATTCTTTCAAGAAAAATCTTTATTGCCTTATTCATAATCTTTCTTACTATTACTTACCAATTCAGTTCAAGTGCAAGCGCTGAGTCAACGTGCTCTTCCTGTGGCAAGCTGTTGTCTAAAATCCAAACAGTTCTCATATATACAAACCAGAGTGAAGAGAAATTTTGTTGCCCTCACTGCGGATTCATTGCGTTGAAACTTGCAAAAGAGCAAGTTAAAGAAGTAAAAGTGAGCGATTATAAAAAGGGTACGTTGATACATGCTGATGATGCCTACTTTGTAGAACGTTATTTCACAAAATCTCCATGCTGTGATGGTACCTGGATTCCGTTCAAGAACTACTATCCGTGTGCTAAGCAATTCATATTCAAGAATGGAGGACGGATCGTTGATTCCCAGGGAACAATGGTCCAAATGCGTTATTCAGTCCCCCTTCAGAATAATGTCTGGCTATACATAGGAGTTGCAGGTATGTGTATAGTTACTTATTTCTCTATCACTAAAAAACGGCAAGAAAAAAGAAGAAAATTAAGAAAGGTAATTGCGTTCGCTCTGGTATTTATTATAACCTTTTCTGTTATAACTGCATTGGCCTTGACTTGGGCGCCACAGAATTTTGGTCATCGTGTCTTAAGGCTTTCACTTGATAAAGATGGAAAGCACACAGTGGAGGGGGAGCTTGAGGAGATAGTTTTGAAACGCAGCGGTAGCGGCAGGGATTTTGACATTGGATTCCATTTTTTCAATATTATAAGAGGTGAATCACCTAAGGATGTCCATGTCAGCGTCTTAAATCCTTCAGATGTGGATTATACCTATTGTGCATTGGATGGTGAGAAATTTGACCACCGTACAGATACGCGACTTGGTCTGGGATTCGGACACAGTTTCAATATAGACATCCTTTTGAAGGCTCATCAAAAGGAATATATTGGCGGAATTGTTTTCTCAGACCAAAGAACAGGTGAAGTTTATGCGACTATGCCTGTCTATATAATCCAGGAAGGAACGAGAATAAAATATATCGAGGGAGGATATAGAGGTGGCCACCAGCACTAATAAGACGAAAATCTGGTTCTTGAGAATTATATCGAGCATAATAGGTTTTGCCCTCTTCGCAGCTCCAGTAGCATTAATACCACGGTTAACAAACGCAGACATTTGGGATGTTCACGCATCGTGTATAAGGATGACGCTTAATCATTTTTTTAACGGTTTGGTAAAAATTGTAAAATTTGATTTTATTAATATTACAGATGATATTATGATACTTCTTTATTTTTTGCCTGGAACGATTTTGCTCATAGTGGGCTTCATTATTGCACCTCTTTTTTTCGGGAGACACTTCTGTGGATGGCTGTGTCCTGCAGGGTTCTTCACAGAATACCTGAACAAGTTAGTGCCTAAAAAACTCCAGATTCCCTTTCATAAATTGGATGTCAAAGCAATCCGTTATGGATTTTTTACTGCCTTCCTCTTAATAGGCTTTTTTAGTCTGGGGAATATGGCCTGTGCCTTCTGCAATTTCAATATCATTCAAGGGATCGTTGGCCTTGCAACTTTCAATGCAGACTATCTCTCAACTTTCGGGACTCGATTGGGCTGGATTACGCTCGCATGGGTGCTTATCTTCGGAGTTTTTTCTACTGGGGGAAGGGGTTTTTGTAATTTATTTTGTCCTCCCGGTATTCTTTCTTCCCTATGCCATTGGGGAGGAGGCAAATTCAGGTTCTCACGAAAGATCGAAATAGATAAAGAGGCGTGCGATTCCTGTGCTAAGTGCGTACCAACGTGCCCAATGTGCGCGGTCAACCTCAAAGAAAAGGAGATAGATCTTTCTGCCTGCATTACCTGCCATGTATGTCAACCCGCCTGCCCCAAAGGTGCCATTATTTATGGAAAGGGCAGGGTATGAAAAATATTTTAGCGATCAGGTCTCTACATATCAAAACGTATGTAGCTACTATGGCTGTAACCCTGCTTGGATACGTGGGTGTCAGTTGCAGTAAGAATTGTATTCAATGTTACGCTTGCTTACCTCCTGGTGCCCTTGTTCTGGGTCTGATGCTATCAAAGAATATCAGGGTACGTTTTCAAAAGTTTTTTACCTCGAAAAAGAAAATAAGGTAGAAAACGTCCATTCTACCGCCCATCTGAGTTGAAATAACTCATAAGGAGAAGCGTTTATGCCGGATATGCTGGTAAAGTTGTATGAGATCAAGGATGATTGGAGCTTCCTGGCTGAGCAGGAAAAGCGGGGGATTATCATCCGCAAGCCAATCGGTCCGGAGAAGCATCTCGTCATCGATTGGGTCAGAGAGAAATTCAGTGATGGTTGGGCCAGTGAAATGGATATGGCACTCGCCAACCGGCCAATCACCTGTTTTATAGCCATCCGCAATCAGACGCTCATCGGTTTTGCGTGCTACGATGGTACAGCCCTGGGTTATTTTGGCCCCACGGGAGTCGACGAGGCGTATCGCGGCCAGGGCACCGGGAAAGCGTTGCTGCTGGCCTGCCTGCTTGATATGAAGCTCAAAGGCTACGGGTATGCAATTATCGGCTGGGGCGGTCCAGCAGAGTTTTACCGGAAAACCGTTGGGGCCGTTGAGATTCCTGATCAGGATTCGACGCCGGGCATCTACAAGACCATGCTCCGTCGCGACAGGAAATAAGTGACAAAGGAATAAATAGGAACAGCTGTATATGCTCACCAATTAGGTAATCCTTTTGGTATATGAGAAAGGACTGAAAGTTTATGACTCACAAAAAAATTGCTATGGAACATGATAAGAAGGTCGCCCTTGTTGCGCACGACAATAAGAAACAGGATCTGGTAGAATGGGCGAAGTATAACCGCGATCTCTTGGCGCACCACAAAGTGTATGCTACCGGCACCACCGGCAAGATACTGGAACAAGCACTGGGCTTTGCAATCACGAAACTGCAAAGCGGACCACTGGGCGGTGACCTGCAGATCGGCGCCAAGATAGCCGACGGTGAAATCGATTTTCTGATCTTTTTCTGGGACCCACTCGAGCCGGTGCCCCATGATCCCGATGTCAAGGCACTCCTGCGAATGGCGGTCGTGTGGAACATTCCAATTGCCTGCAATCGGGCTACCGCTGATTTCATGATCTCATCTCCCTTAATGGATGGGGAATATGACCGTCTGGTGCCTGATTATGAGGGGTATCGCAGCCGGAAGATAAAGGGAAACAGAGGGGCAGGGCATGGCGCAGGGAACTCAACCGAGCGAAAATAGCCGCTCTCCTTATGAGAGTTCATAAGAATTGAATAATAGCACAATACAAAACCCACAGCCCTTGCTGTCTTCCGGAATGGGGTGGGGTACAGCAGGAAGAATCTGTAGAAGAGGGATTGACAGAGAAAATGGTAACGTATATATCTGATCATACAACAGCCAATCACGTAACAACGTAAGACCGCTCTCTTTGCCAACGTTTTGGTGAAGTTAGGCCATTGTCATAAGCACGATTGTTAAGGATGTGCGTAAGGAAAAAGCAGGGGGGGTGAGAAAAAGTGATATTGCAAGGCCTGACCCTTCCATTCCTGTGCTTTCCATCCCCGCTGATGGCAGGGACTTGGTCTGCGGCATAGTTATCGGTGAGTTTCATGGGAGAGAGCCAGGCAGCTTCAGAAGCGGTGGAGATAAGAATGAGGAGAATGAATAAGGATAATTTCTTTGTCATTTGAGAAGGTATTTTAATACAAGAAAACGTCAACAATGTAATCATAGAATCGATGTAAGCGCCAGCAAAAAAAAGATTGTACAAAGGGATTTCTTATTGGACTTAAAATGTGATAAAATTATTTTATGATAAAGAAAATTGTAGCTAAACATAGTCTACGGGATTCTTTACTTAAAAACTATGACCTGGCCTATTGGTTGAGCAAAACCCCTGAAGAAAGGGTTGCGACGGTGGACTATTTACGGGGGCAATATCATGGAAGGGCAGCAAGACTTCAGAGATCTGCTTGCGTTATTCAACGAACACAACGTTGATTACATGATCGTTGGTGCGTATGCACTGGCATTCCACGGTACTCCACGTTATACGGGTGATATAGATATCCTTGTCAAACCCAATGCAGTCAATGCTCGGCGTATTATAGCAGCCCTTGATGAATTTGGTTTTGGATCGGTTGGATTAAGGGCGACTGATTTTGAGACCTCTGATCAGGTTATACAGCTTGGTGTCCCCCCGGTTCGTGTAGATATGATGACATCAATCACAGGGGTTATATGGGAAGAGGCGTTTTCAGGAAGGGTAGAGGGGAAGTATGGTGATATACCCGCTACCTATATTGGACGTGAACAATTTATCTCGAACAAGAAGGCATTGGGAAGGAAGAAGGATCTCGCTGATTTAGAAGCGCTTGGAGTAGAATAAATAGTAATCAGATACTTTGCATCTGGCAATTCAGTCCATCCGAGTGGAATACGAATTGGCGGGGCAAACAGGTTTTAAATACGAAATGTGAACCCGTCCCCGATTTCCCAATAAAGATTTGACCCCACACCCTGCAGACACGACAATATAGTTTTGACCCGGGCAGATATTTTGTGTATGGTACAGGCTGTGAGAAAGGTTTATGAAGAAGAACAACAAAAGGGGTAATAATGGACCATACAAGAAAAAAATGGGGTTATCGCTGGACCATTTTGTTTATTATCTGGATTCTCTATATCATCAATTATTTTGACCGCATCAGTGTCCTTATTTTTCTTCCCTACATCCAAAGAGATCTCAATCTAAGCCCTGTGGAAGTTGGCTGGCTGGGATCGATTTTTTTTCTCGGCTATGCCGTTGCACAAATGTCGTCAGGTTATCTTGCAGACAAGATAGGTCCCAAGAAAACCATGAACATCGCCATCTGGGTCTTCACAACCGTAACCTTTCTGACCGGCTTTGTCAGTACATTCTGGCAGTTTATCATTCTTCGCATCAGTCTGGCCCTTGGAGAGGGGCACCATTACGTACCAGCGGTGCGGACAATTGCCAATTGGTTCCCCAGGCACGAAAAAGGGCGGGCCAACGGATATTTTACTACTACCTGGGCTTTCGGTCCCGCCATTATCCCGATAATAGTCACATGGTTATCGGCAGATGTTTTTGGTGGCACGTGGAGGCCTGTTTTTTTTGTATTGGCGGTGCCCGGTATTATTGGTGTGTTTCTTTTATCAAAATTCATGGAGAACGCCCCTGGTAGGATACTGCAAAAGGGGAAAATGACGCAGGAGGAGTATGATCTCATTACTTCTTCGGTTGGAGAAGGAGAAGATGTTCATGGGAAAAAATACTCTACTAAAATATTTACAACCGACATTCAATACTATATTTTCACCCTTAATTTTTTTGTTCTGCTCATGATTTATTGGGGCATGACCACGTGGATCAGCACCTTCCTGGTTAAACAGCACGGCATGGATTTAAAAACCATGGGCTTTTATGCTTCCATGCCGTACATCGTTGCAGGGTTTGCCATGTGGTTCGGTGGTTTTATTGCGGACAAGTTTTTTCAGGGCAGGATGAAGATAGTCACCATTATCGGCTTTCTGGGCTGCGTTCCCGCTCTGTATGCTATTGGTCAGGTCCAGGAGGGGGAAACCGGACTTTTGCTTTTATGTCTGGCACTGGGAGGATTTT
>Ga0315284_10006437_pt1 | contig 16716 bp, 13 predicted proteins | sample YL17G09_16_MG_FD_203696 | JGI IMG/M metagenome (GOLD analysis project Ga0315284, IMG submission 203696) | Sediment microbial communities from Yellowstone Lake, YNP, Wyoming, USA - YL17G09_16 | ecosystem: Environmental > Aquatic > Freshwater > Lake > Sediment | place: USA: Wyoming | collected...
GGAAAGATGGAATTTTGCAGATGATAGAAAAGGTTAACATGAAAAGCAACAACGTTGTACGCTATTTGATATTCAAACCTTGGGATTCACAACAACTTAAGGATGCAATTGGTAAATGCCTGAATCGAGAACCTTTCGAAAAACTGTATATATTGGAATAGCCTATGGACCGCCACGATTTAAAAAGTAGTGCCGAAGCCGACATCAGGGAGATGGGACAAATTGAGTCGCTGCGTATAAATTTCAAACGGGGATTCGCCAAGTTGCTTCGTGAAACGATCCAAGAGAACCCTGGTGAACCGCATGCAATCCTATTGCGCTGGGTTCAATTGCTCAAGACTATAAGGTATGTCAAGGAAGCGATCGGCTTCATGATTAAGGATAATCAGCCGGATCTTCTATTTTCTTCGCCGGATAATTCGCAACGGACCAAATGGGAAGAATGTGTACATGATGAATCAGGCCACTATCTCCTGGAATCAATATACAGGCAAAAGGAGTATTCAGGGCTTGTCCCTTCTCACCTTCAGCAGACATACGGCAGCGGTTGCTCTTTGCTCCTTAGCCCATGTAGCATTGACAATCTAGTATGTGGACTGGGGATTGTCATTGCCGAACCAAGAGTTGCATCGGTGATGCAATCGTTCTTGCAGGAGACATCACTGGCTGCATCGTTCATGATTTCACAGTATAATTATAATTGCAGCCTTGCCTACAAAATCATGGCCAACCGTATCGCCCATCTCACTTCCACGCCGCTGGCAATGGCGAGTGACACATTGAAGAGAATACGAGCGACCTCCAATGATAGCAAATTGGATTCAGTAATTGATCTTATCAAAGAAGCTGACGATGCGTTAGAGCGTGCATTTCTATTTGATGATGAAGTTGTAACCAGTGGGCGCGTTGATTTTGACGCATTACGATATTTGTATTCTGCAGTATCGAGAACAGAGATCTTATTGCGACATACGATTCGTTTAACTGAAGAGTTTAAGATACAAGGCAACCCCTTCAGGTTTTTCGTTGCCTTACGGGATTTGTTCTGGTGTGCACGGACAATAAGCAAAGATTCTTTTGCATCCATTCAGTCGTCTGGCGAAGACACTGTTGAAGTAACTATTATAATTCCCGTGGCGGTTGGTCCTTCTTTCAAGGCCGAAATGCTCTTTTCGCCTCAGCATCATATTGAAGTAGATCAGGATTCCGATAGTCGAAAATCTGCGCCCGCTGGAATAAGTCTGTTCCTTGCGCGTTGTTTATTGAACGAGATAATACCCAAGCCAAATTTGGAGCCTGAGAACCTCAAGAAAGGGGAAGGCATTTCAATACGGCTGAGGATCCACAGGAGTCATAGCAAAAATGGCTGAAGTGATCCTGGTGGCTGATAGCAAGAAAAGCCGCAGAGAAAGAGTCCTGAGAACTATAGACAATTGCAAGCAGTCTAAAAAGATACCGGACTATCTTGTTATTGAAGCAATCTCTTACGAAGATGCACTGAAAAATTGCAGATATGCAAAAGCGCTCTTTGTAGGTGACTATTTAAGATCAGAGAAATCACCAGGGCCGATGACAACCTCAGATTACTATGCCCTTGCACTTATTAATGAGTATGGGATCGGGCGCGAGCATGCTATATCGATATTCTACCATAGAGGAGGATTGGCAGAAAAGAACAGCACAAGTTTTAGAGACATCCCTGATAAGTATCTTGACGAATCAAGAATCTGTTTGGAAATTCAGCAAGGTGTTGTGCCTTTCTACTATCTTGAGGTACAAGTCAAATTCAATGAAGATGGGCAGATCGACCTTTACGTTAATCACAAAGAGGTAACGGAACATCCAGGCGAAGGCGGAAAACGCCTTATTGGGAAAGTGCCGATCTTGGCCAAAGACTGCGAGGACCTGCATCGTGACTTTGTAGAATGGAAGAAATCAGACTGGAAGGATAATTTTAGCGAGGCAAGGGACATATTCAATACATTTGTCAATAGCGTCGAATCCAGATTAACCAGATTTCGGGAGCTGGTCTTCAGGGAAATAAGGAGCTATAATTATATCGTTTTCACAGGTTGCCGGAAAATGTTGGAATACCCTTTTGATCTGATAAGGCGGGTTCCGGGCACGGGTAGGAGTTTTCTATCGGACAATTTGCCAGTCTATTGGACGGTTACCGAAGATGTTGATATCTTCAAACCAATCGCCACTAAAGAAGGCGGCCGCCAGCTTTTGGTCCTTGGCTACGGTGAAAAGGGAAGTGTATTTCTGAATGGGAGTAGGTTCACCTACAAAGATTTGCCACATATCAACCATGAGATTGGGGACATATCTGCGAAGGGACGGAGTAGCTCCGTTACGGTAGAACTGCTATGCAACGATGATGCCACTCGCGCGAACCTTGACAAACAAATTCCAAAATATGACTATAGCAACTCGAATAAGCAGTTGTTTCACTACTGCGGTCATGGTTTTCAAGCCGAGTACATTGATGCCCCCAAAATCTCAGCGGACCATAGCGGAGTATTGCTTAGAAAAGGGAGTGTTGCCGGGGAAGGCCATGCATTATCGGTTACAGAATTGATCTCGTTGCTTCGCTCCGGAAATATGAAGCCTCGATTCAGATTGATTTTCCTCAACTGCTGCGAAATCGCGGCTGCACCCACCACATTGAATTTACGTCATTCGTTCTATCGTAATGTACTTGACGGCTTGATTGAAAATCCAATCGCAAAGAATTTCATCTGCCACCGGTGGAGAGTTGGTGATTGCCTGGCCCGGCATTTTGCCATACGTTTCTATGAGCGATTTTTTGATGAGAAGGACTTACTCTATGAGGTATTCAATATGGCCCAAAAAGATATCGGCATCAATCGATCATCAAGCCTAAGTCATGAACGATGTCAATCTCGCGACTGCAGGTATCGTGCGAACGGGCTTCCTGGTGGCTCGGACGAAACTACTTGGTTGGCGCCTGTTTTGGTGATGCTCGAAAACCCATGGAAGGCATTGTACGACGCATAGAGCGACGGTCAAGCATTCTAACCGGTTAGGTCAATACAGGAAAGGAGCCATAGATGGTTTTGTCTTATCTCATGATCGCTTTGGCTATCGCAGGTTTTCTCGCAGTACGCCTATTGTTCCGCGAAAGAGTTATTGGCAGGCCCGCAGGGAATGCCCGTTCCCTTCGCCGCGATGCCGACGACGCTGTACCGTCTTCAACACCAACAGCAAGGCGCCGTGGACCGGCAATTGCCGCTGCGTCAAGACAATTCATGCTGAAATTCATCTTCAATGCCGCGATTTCGATCATTGTCCTCGGCATTGCCGCCTACATTATTCTCTCGCGTCAATTTGAAAAGGACGCTGAAAAATGGGCGTTTGGCGCGATCGGGATCATTGTGGGGAATGCGATAAGTTACGTTTCAAAATGAGAAAAGATGATTTGCCGATTTATTGCAAAGGATTATCATGGATTACAGCAAAGAGATGAAAGCAATCCTTGAGATCTGGAATGAACTGCCCAGACTCATTGGCCATGAGTGGGTGAAAATTTATCCACAGATCCAGGAGCGAATTATTGCGCTGAGCAGCGCACAAGACGCGGATGCACAGAACCGCCTGATGGTAGAGATATGCGAACTGCTGCTCACGTATAAAGAGCTGCGTGAGCATGTGGAAAAGAAACTTGATACAGGGGCGTCCAGGGGCGGCTTCAGAAGCTTGGATATCGACGATACGGATGATGCCAAACCTGTAGCGGCCCGGGGAGACCGGACTGCATGGCAGGCAATAACATCCCTGATGTATCGCATCGGCAAGATAGTCGAGACCAGGTCTCCTGAAATACGGGCATCAAAACAACTTGAACCCGAAGACGAAGGTCAAATCTCGGTTTACCTGAAGTACAAACCTGATAAGAAAAGCGGAGATACCGCCGCGATCGCAGTGGACGCGCCGGGAGAACTGTGCGTTTCCCTCGACGCCCGGTCCGAAGGTATTGTAATCACCGGCAGCCGGGCACAGCGTCTATCTATCAGACCGCATGTTGATTCGCCGCATATTGTCTTTGAAGTAAAGGCAAAAAGCTTAGGCAAGAAGCATCTTGATTTGGAATTCTGGCAGAATGGTTCGCTCTTGCGGACGGTTGATGTGCACATTGACGTTGTCGAACGCAAAATGAGCGATGCTACGAAAAAGGTTTCCGCTGCGCCGCTGCGGTTTGATGAACCGTATGCGCCGCCTCCCGATCTCGTATTGCGCGTCGCCCTCCCGGACGAAACAAAAAGAACCTTGAAATTCACGCTCGATTCGCCTGCCGGGACGTTTGATTTCTTCCAACATGATTGCGGGAGCGCGCCGATTGACTGCGATCCAGAGGAATATCGAAAGCGTTTGTTCGGCAGATTAGAGCAATTATCAATTGACAATTCGCCATCTGAAGCCATCAAAGACAGCCTCGATACTCTGGGACAGGACCTCTACAAGCGGCTTTTCAGCAATGAGCTTCGCGAAGCCTATCGCCGGATGCGCACGCGCAAGCGAAATGATGATATAACGACGCTGATGATTGTTTCAGATGAACCATGGATTCCCTGGGAACTTGTCAAACCCTACGACGACAGCAAACCGCAGGAGATCATCGACGACAATTTCCTCTGCGTGCAATTTGAGCTTACCCGGTGGTTGGCCGGCAAAAAGCCCGAACACAAACCGCCGGCCGGTTCGATCGATGTCCCCGCTCTTGCCTGCGTGGCCGTTTCAAAGGCGGCCGGACATTCCGCTTTGCCAAGCGTGGTTGACGAACGCAAATTCCTCCTGAAGCTGGCTGGTCAAACTTCTACAATCCCGCATACGCCGCCTGCCAGGCGGTCGGAAGTCAAGAATTTGATGAAATCCGGAGAGCCGGTTGGCCTCTGGCATTTCGCGACGCACGGAAATTCCCATCACTCGTATGACCTGGTTATGGAAGCCGGCCCTTCGCTTCAGGCAATCGATTTGAACGGACCAATCCAGACGCGTATAGCCGCCAACCGCCCGTTGGCTTTTATCAATGCATGCCGAAGCGGAGAGCAGACATTCGAGATCTCCGGCCTGGGTGGTTGGGCAAATGCCTTTGTACGCGACTGCCGGTGCGGCGCTTTTATCGCGCCACACTGGTCGATAACCGATGAGTGCGCAGGCGAGTTTTCAAACCTTTTCTATAGCTATCTGAGAGAGGGTAGAACCCTCAGCAGCGCCATGCGCAGTACCCGGTTGAAGATCATGAGAAAATATCCGGATGATCCCACATGGCTCGCCTACAGCGTCTATGCCCATCCCAACGCGCGCGTTTACCTGGGCGATCGGGCGGTACGGAACGAGACAGCCCGGTATCGAAAGGAAGCGAAATGAAACCCGGCCGCGGCAATCAAAGCCGGACAGCGGGCGATCAAGATTGGATCATGCCAATTTTTCTACCCACAGGCGGCAAAAACCGCATTTTCAAAGGCACCAGCTTCTTCCTCGCTTCCGGCCTGCTTCTCACCTGTAAGCACGTTTTCGCCGCCGGCGACCGAGATCTCGAAACCTTTGTCACAGGCGATCCGGAAATAACGGGCCTTGATGCCACCGCTCGAAGGGCAATCATCGGTATTGGCGCCGGCTTGGCGGTCCAAGAAGTGATCTTCGCACCGCGGGGAATCGACCTGGCGCTTCTGCGCATTGTCAAGCCTCCCGAAATGAATCCGCCTCCCATACTTTCAGCCATCAACGCCGGCCATACGAGATCGATCGCCGAAGTACGGGCAATCGGTTTCGCAGAGCAGGGGGGCAAGCCGCTATTGCTCGATTTTCCGCTTGCGTTGACAAACGCGCCCGCCGACGGTTCCACGAAGCTGCTCTTCGGCCTGCAATTCCAGGGAGGGCCGTGGGAAGGCATGAGCGGCTCGCCGATCGTCATTACTCGCGATGGCCGGGAATACCTGCTGGGAATTCTGACGCATGGCGGCAAGGGGCGGGCAACTTCGCTTGCCGCCAGCTCCGACGAGATTATCCGGTTCTGTCAAGGTGCGATCCCGGACGCCGGTATCCCTGCGGTTTCCGCCGCCGACGTTTTCGGGACCGGCGGGGGCCCCGACGACTGCGTTCGCGCCTATTGCGCGAGAATCCGTTCGTCTTCCGAAACCATGTATCTCTTCGGACGGGCAGCCGGCCAGGGTCCTGATAATGCCGTCGCGTCAACCGCCATGACCAGGATCGAACATGGGTTCATCCCCCTGCAGTTGGCGGCGGAGAACGCCGCCGCCGAAGCAGCCCCGATCGAGTTGTCGGAACTCTTCCCTGAACCGGACCACGGCAAGCGCATTCTGGTGAAGGGCCTGCCGGGATCGGGCAAATCCACTCTGCTGCGATACCTGGCTTTCAGCCTTGCCTCGCGGCGCCTTGACGGGAAAGGCCGGTTTATCCCCGTCTATCTGCGCCTGCGCGACTGCCTGCGCACAACCGCGGACCTGGAAACGGCCGTCAAACGGCAGATTGACGCTCCGTGCAGCAGTGTGCAGATAACCGATAAGCTCATGTCAAAGGAGTTCTTTCTTGAGACTCCCATGGTGCTGCTGCTTGACGGCGCGGATGAAATCGAAGACCCGAAAACAAACGCCGCCTTTCCCGGTCTCCTTGACGCGCTGGCGCTGGACCACCCCCGCTGCACGATTGTAGTTTCGTCGCGGCACAAGCGACTTGATGCAGGAGCGTATTCGCAGTTCCGGTTTTTGGATCTGCTTCCATTGACGCCCGAGAAGATCGGCGAGTATGTCGATCGTTGGTTCGAGAGCGATGCGACGGCTGCGGGAAGAGTCCGCGGCATCCTCGATACCCGGCCCCGCATCGCCGAGCTTGCGGGAAATCCATTTCTGCTCAGCATGATCTGTTTTGTCTTCGCCAGGGAGGGAGACGGCGCTTTCATCGAGCGCAGAAGTCAATTATACGAAAGCTGTACCCGGTATTTGCTGGAGAGGCCGTGGGACGCGAAACCCGCCGGGCGCGGCCGGGTGGACTTTGATGCGATCAGTATGGCGCTCCAGGATGTTTCCCTGCGGTTTTTCCTCTGGCAGGAGGCGTGTTTCGATATCGAGCACGTGAATGTGATGGAAAAGCGCGTCTTTCCGGCGGGCGTTGCCAACGCTCCCAACGGCGCAACCGGCCCGCTGGGGGGTATCCTTGACTCGGTAGCGGAATCCACCGGCATGATACAGCGCACGGGCGAAGGGTTCGTATTTGTCCACCGTTCGCTTTGGGAATACTTTACAGCCCGGGCATTGCTGAAGAAGGACCCCGATTTCGTCGCCCGCCACGCGGGAAATCCCGACTGGGAAGAGGTGGTGCGCCTATACGCCGGGCTTCTTGCGCCGGAGAAAGTCGAGGCGCTCGTGCGGGGGCTCTGGAATGTCAACCGGCCGCTGGCATTGAGGGTGACCACCGAGGTGAAGGTCCCGGCGGCGACGCTCATCAAGCCGCTCATTGCCGCGCAGGAGGGAAATGCGGCCCGGCTCCTGCTGATCGACGGGCTGGAGCAATCGCTGCCGCTTATCCCGGAATGGCAACGGCCCGCACTTGTCAGGGAGACCCTGCGCATCCTGCTCATTGACTGCGAGGAAAAGGACTGCGAGGTCATGTATCATGCGCAGGAGCTGCTGGAAAGGGCCGGGCTGCCGTCTGTCGGGCAGGGCGGGCTGATTTATGAGTATCTCGATCTGGCGCATGCCCGCGATCGGCAGGAGCGCATGCTTGCCGATCCCGCCAATCATTTCGAATGGATCGAGATCGAGGGCGGGAGTTTCATGATGGGAGATGACGCAGGGGAAGATGATGAACGGCCGGCGCACGAGGTGTCCCTGGATGGTTTTGCACTGGCGAAACATCCGGTGACCAACAGGATGTTGTCGTCATTCCCGCTGGGGAGCAAATATCCCAACTATGGAGGCGACTCTCATCCTGCTGTTGGGAATACCTGGTATGAGGCGTATTACTTCGCGCTCTGGCTGGGGTGCAGGCTTCCCGCAGAGGCGCAATGGGAATATGCGGCCCGGGGTGGGACCCAAAGCCAATACTTTGTTGGGGACGACGAGGAAATGCTGGCTGACCACGCCTGGTTTGGAGAGACCAAACGAAAATTCGCGCACGCGGTTGATGAGGTGAATTCAAGGACTGGAGAGGAAAACCTTAATCCATTCGGACTTGCAAACATTACGGGAAATGTCTGGGAATGGTGCGCGGACTGGTACGGGCGCTATTCAGAGCAACCAGTGCAGAATCCGCCAGGCCCTGAGAAAGGCTCGTCCCGCGTTCTGCGCGGCGGCAGTTGGAACGACTTCGGCCGCGACCTGCGCTCGGCGTTCCGCGACGGGATCGACCCGTCCTACGCCTAGCGGATCTGCGGGTTCCGTCTTGCCCGAGGTCATGGTGAGCTCAAGCAGGTATGGCCGGCAAGCAAGGCGAAGCGGAGCGAGCCGGCAGGCGGGACGCCTGCAAGTCGGACAGGCTGAGGGACGAAGCCGGTCAGACGCCGCAGGCGTTCGAAATTTGGCGGGAAAAATCCCGATGCGGTCGCTCTGTCAGGATACGGCGGGGGATGAATACGGCGGGATTCATCCCGCGCTGGAACTCTTGGAGGTAAGGTCGAGGCAACGGCCGGAATGGCAGCCGTTTCTTTTCAATACGCGATCGAATTTATGAAACGCAGTACTATGGTTCACAGGTGGTCGTTTCGCCCGAAAAGATACGGCGATCGCGATTATTGCTTGAGATAATGCTCATTCCGGCGTGAGCGTTATTCCTTGACCGGTAATCCCGGGATCGCTGTCTTACGCCGGCCGAAAGGGATTCTTCTTTGCTCTCCATGATAAATTCCCAACGAATGCTGTGATGCCCGGCCGGGAAATCTTCGTCGGAAGGGATTAATATGAATTCGAACGATCGCTGCGGCGTTCCTCCCGAGTCATCCGGCTGGCTTGTACGCATTTCGTCGATTGACGAAACGACCGGGGAGTCTGTTCACGGAACGGGATTTCTCATTCAGCCGGGCCTGGTACTCACCTGCCGGCACGTGGTGGAACACATCTCCGGCACAGACGATTTCTCCCCCGACCTCGGCCATACAGCCTTTTCCCTTGAGTCTTACCGCGGGCAGGATTCACGGCAGCCGCTGGCGAGCAGGCGGCTCGTGGCCGCGGATTCCGACATCGACTGCGCTCTCTTTACTGTTGATACAAACCACGGTTTGCCTTCCGCACCCTCGATGCTCTGCGGCTGGAGCGATACCACGTGGCAAGGCATCGGGAACCAGCCGGTTCTCTGCTATGGGATCACGGGAGACGGGCGCCCGTGCCATCAACGCTTTGCCCTCGAAAAAAGCCCAGCCTTCAGCCAGCGGGGGCTTTTCAAGTTGGATCTCCCCGGAGGAGGAGTTCCGGGGGGCTGCAGCGGGGGGCCGGCCCTCATCCAGTATGAGGGAAGGTGGCACGTCATAGGGATGAATGCGCTGGGCGGCGTGGGCAGAGCATGCTCGGTCATTGTGGGCTCCGATCGAATCACCGAATTCCTTCGCTTTACGGGAGTGGAAATCCCGACGACGGCCGTTGAGAACAAGGCATTGACCGGCGCCCGGCGTTACGATGAAGCGCAGAAGGAAGCACAAAGGGGGATTGCGCGCCTCGTCAGGAGTTCGCCGGGTCTTGCGCCCCTTCTTGCGGAAGAGCTGGGTACAACGGAGGACGGCGTCCCGCGAGAACTGGTTGATCTGGGCCCGCTTCGCGCGTGGAGACGGCTCCATGGCATCAGCAGCGGCTTGAACAGCGCGAGACACAGAGACTGCGTAGCGCAGGTAATGTTCTGGCTGTTAACCGTTGCCGCGGAATCCAGCGAGGTCATTTCACTCAAGAGTCTGATTGACGGCAGTGACCTGTGCCGGCCGTACCTCATGGGTTCACGGCACAGGCTCATGGCCGACATCGTCCTGGCTGCTGCCATGGGCCGGGAGGTACGGATCATACGCAAGGGCCGGGGCGGCACGCTGCAGGGCCGGGAAGAGATCCCTTTGCCGGGAGAAACGGGAATAACCGGACAGAAATTCAGGGAGAAACTGCTGCAGCGCATAGAGGAGGAACTCAATCTGGATGTGGAGACGACGCAGAAACCGGCTGAATCCGAAGAAAACATCATAGAGAGGCTGGCCTATCATCGTTCCATGCAGCAGCCCTTCTATGTGAGCCTCGGCCCCGAGTTCCCCAATCCCGACATAAAGAATCTCATTGTCTTCCATGTGCCGCCGGCAAGCGTTCACCCCTCGACCGTTGAGAACGAAGATCAACTCATGGAACTGATCAAAGACCTTCTGAACACTACCAAGCCTTGACACAAAGGAGAACCATCATGACTCCCGCATTCGGGCCTGAAAAAGGACCTCACCCTCTCCCGGCAATCGGCGGATGGCCGCAGCAGGCCCATCTTTTTGACGACAGGAGCGTGTGGGCCGTGCAGGCGGCTCTGGCCACCGGCCGTCCTCTGCTGGTGCGCGGGGAGCCCGGCACCGGAAAGAGCCAGCTTGCGCGTGCCGCAGCCCATGTCCTGAAATGGCCTCTGCTGTGTGAAGTCATAACCTCCCGTTCCGAAAGCACCGACCTGCTCTGGCGCTTTGATGCGGTGTCGCGCCTCGGTGAAGCGCAGATCCAGGGATCCATGACCGCATCGGGGTTGACAAAACCGGAGGCAATCCGCAGCAACCTCGATCCGCTCAACTTCCTGCAGCCCGGCCGGTTGTGGTGGGCCCTGAACTGGCGATCCGCCCTTGCCCAGGCCGGCAAGGCCAGATGCGCTCTTCCCGATGGCATGCCTGCCAATGGTCTGGAGAAGGACCAGGGATGCGTCGTGCTCGTGGATGAGATCGACAAGGCCGATGCCGATGTGCCCAACGGGTTGCTCGAATGTCTGGCGAACCAGAGTTTCCATGTGCCGTATCTTTCTTCACCTGTCGCAAGGAACGCCGACCAACCCAATCCGCTGGTAGTCATCACGACCAATGAGGAGCGCGAACTGCCTGCCGCATTTCTGCGACGGTGTCTGGTTCTGCACTACTCGCTACCCCGCGAACAAGGCGCGCTCAAAGCGTGGCTGATCGAACGGGGCGAAGCGCATTTCCCGCAACAGAAGGCTGCCATGAAGGGCGACTTCGGTTCGGTACTGGCAGAAGCCGCCAACCAACTGATACTCGATCGCTCCACAGCGCAGGAGACGGGCCTTGCGGTTCCGGGTCAGGCCGAATATCTGGACCTTCTCAGAGCCGTCTTTGAAATAGCGTCGCTGCGTTCCATGGCCCCGATGGACGTCCTCAAAATGGTCAAGGACTTCACACTGAAGAAAAACCCGGAGCAGGTGCGATAGATGCCGTCCTTCTCCACGATCAGTCGTGCTCATCTGGTGCGCATTCTCGGTGCGCACGGCGCCGTATCACAGGAACGGGCTGAAATCGCGGGTTTCGAATCTCCCCTGCACACGGAAAGCCTGAAGCCGCCGCCGTTGCAGCCTGCGGTGGAACTGGCGCCCGTGGATTCCGTTTCGGACGACCAACGCGCCCAACCAGCGCAGCGCGAAGGCGCCACCGCGCCGCAAACCCAGAGCGCACCGACAAGACTGTGGCAGGTATCCGCACACACCTACAACGACAGCCAACAGGGCCGGGACGAGCCGGACTGGGCTCGCAACGCCCGTCCTGCCACCGTGCGGGAACTGGCGCAACACTCCCTTACTGTCAATCCGCCGCTTATACCCTGGAGCCGCTTGTGGCCTTTCCTGCGCGATGCGCTCAGTTGCGCCGGGTCAACCGGATCCGTCGACGAGCGGCGACTTGTCGCACTGGTGGTCGATGTGCGACCGGTGCGCAGGATACCGTACCGGCAACGCAGAGCGCGCGCCGCACAGGTGCATGTTCTCGTTGACCGCAGCCCTCACCTGTCGCCTTTTTTCGGCGACCAGCGGCGCCTCTGTGTGCGCATGCGCAAGATGTTCGGTCGCACCGGGTTGTCGATCATCGGTTTACGGGGCGGGCCTGAAGGGAGTGCCTTTACCCAGCGCCCGCTCGCGGAGTTTCGCTACCAGGCTCCGCAACAGGGCGCACGGGTGTTGGCCCTGAGCGATCTGGGGTGCCTGTACCAGGATCCCGACCTGTACCCTCAGTGGCTTCGGCTCGGGCAAACGCTGCGCCGGCGGGGGTGCGCCGCACATGCGCTCGCGCCCTGCCCGCGCACCAGATGGTCGCGCGAAATGGCGGTCACCTGGAAGATGGGCTGCTGGGACAAAGGCCGGAGGCTTCCCGTGGGGTCAAGAGGACTGACCTGGCTCGGGGCAGGGGAAGGGCCGGGCGGCCGCCGATCCGCCGACGGACTTGACGAAAGGGATGCCGGAGAACAGGGCCTGCTGCGTCTCATGCGGCTTTGTTCCCCGGCCGTGCAGCTTGAGAGAGGTTTTGTGCGGGACGTGCGTTTTCTGCTGCCCGGCGGTGAAGCGGACGTGGGGGCCGAATCCGATCTGTGGCAGCGGGAGAACCGCGTGCGCGGCTATCGTCCGGTGTTCACCGCCGAGGAACCGGCCCTGCGCCGTGCAGTGACGGAACTGCTTGTGAAGCATCATGCCGGGGATCCCGAGATACTGCTCGAGGAGTTGCATACCGTCAAGGCGCTGGACCCGCAGCAGGAGATCCCCCGCGAAACCGTGGAGTTTGCCTCGCGCCTGGTGACGGCTCTCCGCAATCTCTCGGGAACCGGGATCTCCCGGAACGATGCCCGCCTCTGGATGGACCGTCTGGAGAAGAGGGCGCCGCCCGGGCTCTGGCAGGACGAGCGCATCACCGCCGCATGGCTGCTTGTCAATGTTTCCGAAGACGGGAATCTTGGCGACCGCAACCTGCCCCCGGGGTTGGATGTCAACAAAGCTTCATGGGCGTTGCGACAGCAGCGGCGGGAAGAGGCCTGGACCCTCGTGCAACAAGGTCACCAGATCGCGGCCGTCCCCTATGGATCGGGCGGCACGGCAGGCGGCCCTTCCGGCGCAGGGATACAGGGCAGCCCGCTTGACTCTCTGCGCACGAGTTACCGTGAAGTTGACATACGCTACCGGCGGGAGGATTCGCCGGGCCGCGAGGAACAGCGGCGCTGGACGCCGGGCACGCAGAGAAGCGGGGAACTGCTGGCACGGGACTCATCCGTCACGCGTGTGGTGATCGCGTCCGATCTGGAAACTATCACCATTGAGCCCGCTGCCCGCCCTGCCTGGGCGACAGCCATCGGCCGCAACCGTGAGGGCCTCTATGCGAAGTACGAAAGAGACGGGAAAACCCGACGACTTCTCTGGTTCAACCCAGGCAGGTATCCGGCGGCGCAGGGACAACCCGGCACGATCGCGATGTCGTCGACGCTTGATGTCAAGCACGGCTTCTGGTGGGACATTGACGAATACGATGATTGGCGGGCGAGCGGCTTTCGCCGTCCGGCCTGGGCGTCGGGATTCGGAACGGATGAGTTCGGAATGTTCGCCGACTTTACTATTGAATCCGTCACTCAGCGGATGCGCTGGATTCCGCCGGGAAGATTTCAGATGGGGTCGCCGGGGGATGAGAAGGAGCGAGAGGGATATGAGGGCGCGGACGAGACGCTGCATGAGGTGATCCTGACGCATGGGTTCTGGCTTGCGGATACGGCGTGCACGCAGGAGATGTGGCTGGCGGTGATGGGAGAGAATCCGAGCCGTTTCAAGGACGATCCGCAGAACCCGGTGGAGAACGTGAGTTGGGAGACGATCTGCAATGATTTTCTGCCGCGGATCAATGGCGCGATCCCGGGTATCGAACTGGGTCTTCCGACCGAAGCGCAATGGGAGTATGCGTGCCGGTCAGGGACGGAGACCCCGTTCTGGTGGGGCCATGAGCTGACGCCCAATGATGCGAACTACGATGGAAACTATCCGTACACGGGCGGCTCAAAGGGAGAGTATCGGGAAAAGACGGTACCGGTGAAGACGTTCAGGCGGAATCCCTGGGGTTTGTGGCAGATGCATGGGAACGTGTGGGAGTGGTGCGCGGATTGGTTTGGGACATATCCCAGAGGCCCTGACACTGATCCACTCGGCCCTGAGGCAGGCTCGTACCGCGTTCTGCGCGGCGGCGGTTGGGACAGCAACGGTCGCTTCCTGCGCTCGGCGTACCGCGGCAGGGACGACCCGTCCCTCGCCTGGCAGTACCTCGGGTTCCGTCTTGCCCGAGGTCATGGTGAGCTCAGGCAGGTACAGCCCGCGAGAGAGGCGGAGCGGAGCGAAGCCTCAGAGGTTCCGCCAGCAAGGCGGACAGGCGAAGCGGAGCGGAGCCGGTCAGCCGCCGCAGGCGGGCGAAATATTTTTAAAAATCTCGGTACTCTTTTTCGTCCCAACCGACCCGACAAATGAAAGAGTCTTCCCATGCGATACGCATTTTTCCACGTTCCGGCGATCTCTTCCGCAGACGCCGGCATCGAGCTCAATCGCAATGTCTCTCGTGGATTCAGGTATCCTGCTTCGCGCGCCCAGGATCGGGTTAAAACCGCGATCCTGGCAGTAGGGAGATATTGAAGAAGCCCTGCCGGGCTCATGCAATATAGTGCCGGCTTCATCCGAAGCGATCTCGCTACCGCAATTCTTCCAGGATCGCGGTTTCAACCCGATCCTGAGGCCGGTGGTTGACGCATGAACCATTTTCTGAAAGGGTGACGGTCGCACAGGCACGAACCGCGTTCTGCGCGGCGGCAGTTGGAACAACAACGGTCGCAACCTGCGCTCGGCGTACCGCGACAGGAACGACCCGTCCAACCGCAACGACAACAACGGGTTCCGTCTTGCCCGAGCTCACCAGCCGGCCGGATAGCCGGCAAATGACCAGACCGTCATCCTGTCTTCGGACTGCGAAGTCCGGGGCGAAAACAAAGGCTCCCGGCATGCTGGTAGCGCTCAAGCGGGCACGAACGCTTGCCGGGAAGCCGACTTTTTAATCGGGATCGCCATGGCGCAGAGAAATGTCCCAGATCAGGAAATGGCGTCGAACCCGCCACCTGCGTTGCCTGCCGTGTTTCCGTTTGAGTGGGCAAGCGGCTGGGGTGAGGACACGTTCGGGGTTTTCCAGGAATTCACCTGCAAGAATGTCACCCAGCGCATGCGCTGGATTCCGCCGGGAAGGTTCATGATGGGGTCGCCGGGGGATGAGAAGGAGAGGTGGGACGATGAGTCGCCGCGTCATGAGGTGATCCTGACGCACGGGTTCTGGCTCGCGGACACGGCGTGCACGCAGGAGATGTGGCAGGCGGTGATGGGAGAGAATCCGAGCCATTTCAAGGACGATCCGCAGAACCCGGTGGAGAACGTGAGCTGGGAGACGATCTGCAATGATTTTCTGCCGCGGATCAATGGCGCGATCCCGGGTATCGAACTGGGTCTTCCGACCGAAGCGCAATGGGAGTATGCGTGCCGGTCAGGGACGACAACGCCGTTCTGGTGGGGCCATGAACTGACGACCAATGACGCGAACTACAACGGGAACTATCCGTACGCCGGTGGAACCAAGGGAGAGTATCGGGAAAAGACTGTACCGGTGAAGACGTTCAAGCAGAATCCCTGGGGTTTGTGGCAGATGCATGGGAACGTGCGGGAGTGGTGCGCGGATTGGTTTGGGACATACCCCCAGAGCCCGGTCATTGATCCACATGGTCCTGAATCAGGCACGAACCGCGTTCTGCGCGGCGGCAGTTGGATCAGCAACGGTCGCTACCTGCGCTCGGCGTACCGCGACTGGATCGACCCGTCCATCCGCATCGACTACGACGGGTTCCGTCTTGCCCGAGGTCATGGTGAGTAAAGAGAAGGGCAAGCATGCGAGGAGGCTGAGCGGAGCGAAGCCTCAGAGTTTCCGCCTGCGACGGCGGACAGGCGGAGGGGACCGGAGCCGGTCAGCCGCCGCAGGCGGTCGCGCCGAAATTCTCATTCCCCTATTCTTTCCATGACTGCAATCGCGCCAATCGATCCCAGGCTGACGTTCATGCCTGCGTCGCCTGGATGCAGTGCTGACGCGCCGTACCCATCGCAGGCTGCAGCGAAAAGGTGCGTCAACGCCTGGCCGTGCCGTGAGGGATGTGTCGCCGCTGTACAACAGCATGTCAAATCCCCACATGACGCCCTACACGCGGAGTCCCGATCGCATGAGGCGTGCCGACGGCAAGCCATTCCTCGCGCAGCGTCACGGTATCACCGGGCAGGGATTGCTTGTCAAAAGGGTAATCCTGCCCGGCAGCGCCGTCTATGAGCAGCACGCAGCGGTACACGCTGCCGCTGATGGGAAAGATCCGGGCGACACGCGAGGAGATGAAAGCCGGCAGCAGCTCGGTCATAAACTGCTTGAGATGCGGCAGACAGACCTTGCTGTGCCCGTGGGTGATGACCGGACCAGAGACGGCGGCTTCTCCAACGCGCAGTCTCGGTAGTCCCCCCACACGTTGGTTGAGGTGGTGTCATAGTTGGGAACGGTAGCGTCAAGAGCAAATATGCTCGATGCACGAATCCCCAACGCCGGTATGATCTTCGGATGACGGTTCATGTTCGTGCCCTTCACATCGGCGAGTCCATCAGACAGCGAAGCGGATCGATCGCGTCCTCGGAGATGCCCGTGAAGGA
>Ga0315284_10006438_pt1 | contig 16714 bp, 12 predicted proteins | sample YL17G09_16_MG_FD_203696 | JGI IMG/M metagenome (GOLD analysis project Ga0315284, IMG submission 203696) | Sediment microbial communities from Yellowstone Lake, YNP, Wyoming, USA - YL17G09_16 | ecosystem: Environmental > Aquatic > Freshwater > Lake > Sediment | place: USA: Wyoming | collected...
CCTTTTCGGGCATAAGAATAGTGAAGGAGACTGTAACAACATGGCATATTGCAACTGCAGCTACGGAGCCTGCGCTGACTGTGACTCAGAGATCGCGGCCGAGAGACGCGGTAACGTCGTCTGCTGGGAGTGCGATGGTGAAACTCCCGCCAGGGGGGTTTACATACTCAACCCCTCAGCACAGTGGTACCGGCACAGGTACCTCTGCGTTGAGTGCAAGGAGCACTCAACCCACCTGGCCGAGAAGACGTTGGTACTCGAGGCCACGTGACCGATGGGAAGACTGCCAATTCCCTTAGCCCTGATATCCAGAGCCTGCGTTGTAGGTGCCGAGCGGCCGACCCTGTGCGTCTTCTTTGGCCGGGGCGATGATGTCGGGGCGAGGCCTGATCAACATGCTGCCAAGGAAGCAGTAGACGAACGACTGGAATGAGTCGTCGGGGTTATCGGGGTTGTGGTCGTACTGAATCATCCGCAGCTGTTTGTTGTACTCGCTGTAGATGTTGAGCATGTCCTGCGCGAATGGCTGGGCAAACTCTTCCCACTTGGGGAACGCGATCTTCTTCTTTTTGATAGCCGTGAACATCGCGCTCATCACCTCAGTCCGGTGGACCTTCCAACGGACCAGGTTCTTGTCCCACTCGACCTTCCGCTTGTTCCGGGCCATGTATTGGAAGATGGCGACACGGTTACGGCCGAACTTGCGGATCAACGGGTCGTTCATGCCGAAGCCAGCGCCCCAGTCACACCCGACCATCCGGACGTTGAAGTAGGTCAAGAGCTCGACGATACGCTCGAGCTGAATCGTTGGGTCTGATTCTTCACCAGTGAATCGGTGCATGAAGAAGACCTGAAACTTCATGTTCGAGTAGGTCGCCAGCGTGATGACCGTGTAGCTACGTTCTCCGTAGCCCCAGTCGACCCCGGCGAACACAGGCTGTGCGAAGGAGAGCTGTCGGTAGTGCTCCAGCTTCGACATCGATACTTCGCTGTTGCAGGCACCGATCAGGTCCGGCCTGCTGAGCGGCCGCAGCCCAGAGTCGTACGAGATACCCAGGACCTCGTTGTAGAAGCGGTCACGGCTGTAGGACTCGTAGGGCAATAAGATATCGCTGTCCCAGTTGATCCACGGCACCATCAGCTGCGGGATACGGTAGCTCTCGTAGGGGGTGGTGACCGGGTGGTATGGGACCTGTGCGGCCCAGCTCGCTCCCTCGGCCCTGGGGTTCAACAACTTCTTGCACTTCTCGCAGACCAGCCCCTTCTTGCCGATGTTCTTCTCACCCAGGATGTTCCAGTAGCGACCGGTGTCTCCGCCATGCCGATCACAAGGCACCACCCACTCGCCTTGCGTCGAGTAGTTGGCGCGGTAGTGCTCGAGCGTATTGTCCAGGGTCTTGGGGGTACCGCTGTACCGGTAGAGCTTCCAGCGGGCCGGTGAGTGAGACAGGGTCTGCTCGATCACCGAGATGTTGTCGGACAACAGGTCTTGGATCTCATCCAGCATCAGCATCCACGCCGGGATACCTCGAGCTCGATCTGCGTTGAGGTACGCGTATCTCATCGTCACCTTGGACCGGTTGACGAACTGCTTCTCCAGGATGTTGCTGGATAACATCTTAGTCGTGAACTGCCGGAGCACCGGACTGGTCTCGATCGGCTCTTTGAGACGATCGTTGCTGAAGGTCTTGGTCTGGGTCGCCGACGGGCTCACGTACAACGTCTTGAACGACGGGACCAGGCAGCTGTAACAGATGATCAGGTTACCCAGCAGCGTCGACTTCTCTACCTGACGTGCGCAGCAAAGGAGGACGCGTTTGGCCGGGGTATCGTAGATGCGGCGGAGGTGCGGCCGCTCCTTGAACGAGAACGGTGAGAAGCCACCATCGTCGTTGGGCATGTAGATGGCGGCCTCTGCAAACTGAGTAGGCCTGATGTTGGACGTATCCTTCAGAATTCGCTGGCCACTGAAAGGAGAGAACGTTTCAGTCGGCAGCTTCTCATCAACATCATAGATCTTGTTAGACTCACTCAGGTTATCGTAGGCCTCGTCGTACTCACTATTCTCTGGATCATCTGAGATGTTCCAGGCAGCATTTTGGTCAAACATGTTCCCACCTGTCAGAGTCGAGAGTCTGCGAGATGCTGTGAAGGGTCTGTTTGACTCGATGCATGGCTGTAACGATTACCTGAGTGGGAACGGATCTATTGAGGAGCCAGCGCCAAACAAGATCACGGTCAAGATGGTATTGATCAACATGCCCAACGCCAAAGCTAAGAAGGCACTCACCGAGTACACACGCCTGTACTTGCGTGAATGCGGCTGGACTGTCAGGGGCGCAACCATCGAGGCGGGGGTTCTACGACTGAAGCTGACGCCTCGACGTTAGCCAGCCTGTGTCTGAGCGCGGTCAATCGTGGCATCGAGCCGCTTGAAGAATGCGATGGCGAAGGCATCGGGGTCCAGTACATCGCCGTAACCACGAGCTCGAAACCACCAGCTCTGCATCTCCTCCGTGTACTTGGCGACCAGCCGGGGGTAGTCGGCAGAGAAGAACTGCTGGGCAGCAGTATCGAGACAGTTGGCGAATACTCCAAGCCACCAGCTCTCACGCATGTCCTTGGGCGTGTTGATGAACTCTGGTGGCATGAAGAAGTGGACGATGAGATCGTTGTCGACCCACGCGTACTCAGCGTCGAAGCCCGTGTAGTTCGTGACCTTGGTGAACTTGATCACGGCGTCGTTGATACCTTGAAACTCGAGGCCAGCGGTCTGCTTGAGTGCATCCTTAGCCTGTCTGTCCGGTACCTCCTCCTGGCTCAGTGTCACTCGATTCTCCTGTGAGTTCTGAATCAGCATCCTGTCCTCCTGGTAGCTCTATGTCGTCTGTGTGTATTCCGCGCGATACGTCTTCAAGCATTGGCAGCTCACCCTCTTCGGTCTGCAGCCGAATCGAGCTCAGCTTTGACTGGAAGTCTTCCTCTGGGCTACCAACCGATTCAAGTATGGTGTTGGCCGCGGCCGCCACCGACATGTATGCCTGACTTCGTTCTGCGTCGTACTGTCCGTTACGTACCGCTGCTTCGATTGAGCGAACGACCGTTACGTACCTGGCGGTAGCCAAGACCTTGGCGAGACTCGCGTTGTCAGGGAGCAGGCCCATCCGGACCGACGTCATCAACGTAGCGAGGCTACGGATGGGTGCGGCCGCCACAGCAGTACGTGGGTCAGACCACGCCTCCTTTTCGTACGCCGCTTCCATGCGGGCGACATCTGGGTCTGTGGCACTCTGTGTTGCCTGAAACCTCAAGCGCAACAGTGTCCGCATCTCGAGGTCATCGACCAGGTCTACGTTGAAGAAGAAGCTCTTGTAGTAGACCACGGCCTTGTCGGATGCCCTGTATCCCTCACGCTGCAGCGCCCCCACAATCCAGTTGACCGGCGACCTGCTCAGCAGCATCTGCTCGATCAGCTCCTTGGCTTGAGGATGCTTGAGCAGGTTGAGCGCTGTGGTTACATGCTGGTTTGGCCAGAAGAAAGCGAACAGTCCTTTGGCCATCAGGAACCGGAAGGACGCCTTGTGTTGCTTGTTCTCCGGGTAAAAGGGAACGGGGGTAACAACATCTCGCCGAAGACGGGCGATGTAGAAGGCGCCGAGCGGGTCCAGGTGCTGAGCCCTGGCGATGTCCGCGATCTGTTTGTCGCTGCTACTCTCGTGCCTGACGATCAGGTACTTGAGGTAGAGTTCGGCCGGGCTACGTCTGACCACCGGCCAGACGTTGCCGCAAAGTCAAGGACTTGGCAACCACTAGGATGTGAAGGCCAAGACCTTCAGACCTTCAATGACCTGCTCGGTCGACTTGATTGCCTTCTCCAAGGCACCGACCGGCACCGCCGACATACCCAGGCGGGCGGACAGAAGCAGCTCACACATATGCCCCTGGGCTTCATCAATTTCTGGCAGATACGCCACGAAAGTTGACATGTTTTCGGGGTTGACGAACCCGAGCGAGAGGACCGTATCGACAGCGGTGGGGTCAGTCAGGAAGGCCGCCTCCTTGAAGAGGGGGCGCCGCAGGTCAGGGAAGTACCTGGACGCCGCCTTGACCCTGGCCTCGGCAACCTGGTCTTCAGCCAAGGTGATGGCCCTCCCCACCTTCACGTAGGTGAGGCCATCCCCCACCATGGACTGGCCGAGCTTCTCGATGGCGCAGTTGGGCTCCACGCCCAGGGCAGTCAAGAGGAACATGGCACCATCGACGTCGAGACCATGCTTGTGCTCAGACGCAACCTTATCCAAGGCCAGGCCGTCAAGCGCGAACAGGCCAGACCGGCTGCCCCGCACCGACACGGACTCGAGGTAGCGACCAACCGACGCCTCCTTATCGAAGTCGTCCTCACCACCGATGAGATCGACCGGATCGGTACTATCGAGCGGGCTCCAGCGCCAGTCCTGGGGGATCAGGAGCTTACCGTCCGGCGTCTGCATGATGACCTGGATGCCGGGCTGCTGCGATACCTCAACGGGGCGGCCGTCGAAGGTCTCGCCTACCATGTTGGTGGGCTCCCCCGGCATCGCCGTGGTGGCCTTGAAGGTCAGGGGGATCGTGGCCTTGATCTTCTCTCCGTCGGCCTTGAAGAAGAACCCGTGGCCCTTGGGTGAGCCAGTTGGCAGGTTCATCACTTTGCCCGCCGGGATACCTACGATGTCCGATTGGACGGCTGACACCGTACCGTTCGTGAACAACGAGATGGGCAGCTCCTTACCGTCGATGTCCAGCAGGTTCGAGAGCACGACACCAAGATGCTCATGCCCGTTACTGTCGTGTACCTTGTACAGCCCGGAGTGTGTGACAGACCCAGCCTTCGGTCCCTCTTCAGCTTCAGGCGTGATGGTATCGGCACCCTCCCCCATGGTGACGGCACCGTCGGTGTCGACGGCCAACGCCACCTTCTCACCGAACCGGGCGATAACATCAGACCGGTTGATCACCTCGTTGTAGGGCTTCCAGTACAGATGACTCGCAACCTTGATGGCGTAGGCTCCATCATCGAGACGACGAACCTGTGCGACCGTCGGCTGCACCAGATCGTCAAACATGCCAGCGACCTTCTCGACAGACCCAGCTGATGGGTCATGGTCGAGCAGCAGCTTGATCGACGGGTATGTCGCGGCCGCATTCTTGGAGAAGGCCGCGCTCATCCCCGGCTCCTGCAACGCATCGGTGAACTCGAGGTAAGCGTTGACCCCGATGGTCGGGAGAATCGCCTCGAGCACCGACGCCGTCTTCTTGGCGGCCGCGTACTTGTTGATGAACTCACCGAGGTTGCCGGGACGGAAGTCCACGGTCACGGAGTGCTTGCCGGGGCGCGCATGGGTGCGATCACCGGCCAGGTAGTCATCGATGGCGCCGGCATTCTTCTCGGTCAAGGCCTCGGTCTCGAGGTATCGCTCGAGGTCGGAGGTAGCTGACGACTGCTTACCGATCCCAGTCGACATCGCCATGCCACCGCCACCCATCCCGTAGTTCTGGCGGTAGGGCGGGTAGAGCTGACCGATCATCGATTGGTCGCCGGGGGTCCTGGCGGTCACGTCGAAGGCCTGGGGCCGGAAGATGGCCTGGCGGAGCCGTGTCTCAGTCAACGGAATGATCTTGGAGTCATCCGTGACCAACAGGTCCAGTGGCTGAAGCATCCCCTCCTTGATGACGATCGGAACCCTGACCGTCCTGATGCCCGCGGCCTGCAGCTGCTCAGGGGAGCTCCCGCCCGGTGCCTCGGTCTGGTTGGTGATGGCGATGTGGCCAAATCCGTAGCCCTTCTCGCCGTCGGCCCGGTCCATCTCGACGTGGGGCTCGAAGTCGGCGATGTACGGAATCTGCTTATGCAGCTCCTGCATGATCTCCATGGGCCACTTGTTCGGGTCCGGAGGAAGCCGCATTTCCACGGCGGTCTTCTCAAGATACTGGGCGGGCTCGAGGAACAGGGACTGGACCATGGTGTGAGTCTACCTTGCTAGTGGGTTGGAACGGCAGGCCTAGATTCCTAGAAACAGGAAGTCGAGACCAGCCGCGACACTCAGGTTGGGGCCTTTCGCCACAAACATGTAGCCAAAGGCCGTATCGCCAGGACCGATCGAATTGAGTCCGAATGTAACACCAGACGCAAACTTGGCTGCAACATCAGTGCCGAGCGTGGCCAGCGGCGCCGATGCCATCTCCAGCAGGATAAGGGGACCCGCCGAGACACTGGCCTGGATCTGTGCAGCCAGTTCAATCGCCGGAATCTTGATGGCCAACATAGCCTGGACCGCCAGGTCTAGAAGGCCGAGCTGAATCTGCAGCGATGCCGCCAGGTCGAGTGACGCCGCAATGCTGGCATCCAACGAGAACGAAATGCCCGGCATCGTAAAGCCCACGGCCAAGGCCGCTTGTATTGCGGCCTGAAGCGCAATCGATGCGTCCAATAGCAGTTGGAGACTGATGGTCGGCAGGGTCAGGCCAAGACTTGCATCCAATGCGAAGTCAAGCGACGCGCTTAGCTGAAGCTGCAGTGACGCTGACAATGGCCCGAGCGAGATGTTGAGGAATGCATCAAGCTCTGCACTCAACGGCAGCATCAATGCGGCGGCAGCACTGGCCGCGAAGTTGAGCTCCCCAAGGGTGCCGCCTGCTACTTCATTTACGGCTGACATCAGACCAACACGTTAGCTCGTCCGTTCAAGATGGCACCACCAGCACTGGCAGGTGCCGCTGGATTCAGTGCCGAGACCACAGGTGCTGGTCCCGTCGCAGTCATGGCGATCAACAGACCAGGCGGTATCTGCACAACAACAGAGCTGCCTACGAATGCGACGCCCTGGGTACCAGCTCCGATCTTCACGACCTTGCCGGTCAGTGTGAGCAGCGACCCACCATCCACGGTCACGTCCTGCTCGCCCTTCAGCACCAAGCTCTTCTTGGTCGAGATCGAGATATTATCGTCGGCCCGGACAATCAGTTTCTTCTTGGTGGCGAACACTATGGAACCAGCAGACCAGAGATACCCACCGCCAACACTATCGAAGGCGAACTGCATCTTGGCCGATGCCTGCGTCGTCCCAGTGTTGGCACCGGTATCGGCTTCGATATCTTCGGGCGAGATCACTACCTCATAGATGATGGGGTTGGCCTTGGCTCCGATCGCCTCTTTCGATACATCACTCTGGCCAACCTCATTCACCTTGATACCAACTGGGCTCTTGATGGTACCGACCGACACCCTGACCGTCGCGTTCTTCTCGGTAGCGTGAAGTCGAAACGTCTGTGTGTGCGTGGTCGGTGGAGTCGTCTCACTATCCGCGGTCGACACCGCCCAGCTGACTGCTCCGCCGGTGTTGTAGTGGTGGTAGTTCTGTGAGATGTCCGTGACGATGTTGTTGATGGGGATGTACAGCCGTTGGGCCAGCGCGGTTGATCCAATCTGAAGAACTCCGCCTCGGTGCAGGATACAGAAGTTGCCGTCCCGACCCTTCATGTAGATGTCACCGGGCTTCGGTCGAGGACGACCACCCGAGTAGGTTGATCCTGAGAACGCGATGGCTCGTCCTGCCGTAGCGTCCAACGCGGTGGCGGGGGTGGTGCCAAACGGTGCATCATCAGTACCAACATCACTGAGTGTGGTGGCTGGCATGATGAACCCGATGACGACCGGAGGAGGCCCATCACTGGGGATGGCGAGCAAGCACTTGGCCCCGAGCTCCGGGAACATGTAGACACCCTCACCGCTATTGGGGTGGCAGTAGGGAGTCATGACCTGGATGTTCAAGAAGAACCGACGGTCAAACTGCGTGCGAACATCAACGGTCCAGGTCGCCATGTTGATATCCACGATCTTGGCTTCGTGGATAAACGCGGCGGTCGCACCCTCCGGCTGAATCCAGGGGACTCGAAACGAGCCCCTGACCATGGGGTTGCCTTGCCCCCCAGTGCTTACGCCTTTTAACGACATGGTTTCTCAGTAAGAGTGGGTTGGCACATTCTTCAGATGTCCAAGCCCAGGTGTCAGCGCCTTGGCCGAGGTCATACCGAACTCTGCACCGTACGCGATACCAGGAACAGGGTGCGTGCCGTGGATGTGAGATACCCCCGCGGTTGCGGCGGCCTGCTGCAGAGTAGAGGTGAGCCGGTTATGCTGCAGCTTCGCCATCCAATCCTCATGAACGTCAAACGGAATCATGTCAACACCCTTCAGAATAGGGGTGTGCTCGATCGGCTTCCTGCCAGCCTTTATGAGCTCGGCGTTCATTGCCTGCACCTTCGATGCAGATTGGAACTCACCGTGCAGGATACCTTCTGCATCACCAGGGTCACTGATCTTGGTCAAGTTACCAATGGCCTTGACGATGGTCTCGACATGACCACGCCGTACGCCCTCTTTCTTGTAGAGACCGTGTAGCTCATCGACCAAGAAGTTCTGGACCTTCTCCATGCTCCTGGTTGCCTTGTACAGATCGTGAGGATTGATCACGGTGCGGTTGGGATCTGTAAACTGATGCCCAGGAGTAACGGACATCCCAACGACCGGAGGCTGCCAGGGCTTGTACCCGCTGAGCTCATCTGCTCTCGGCAGACTCTCATGTAGCAGTCGACCGTGACGGTCTTTGTTCACGTGGTACGCGGTCTCACCAACCCAGATGTTCGCACCAGTCGCATCCCTCTCAATCTTTTTGATGACACCAGACTGACGCGATAGCACTGCTGAGTTAGGAATCTTCTTCGCCAACTGGGTCAACTGCTCGATGCGGGTGAAGTCATCCGTGAGCGCCTGGCCACCAGTACTGACAACACCGCCGCTGTGAAACGCCTTCAAGCTCAGCTGAATAGAACGCTCACCCAATGACTGTGCGGCCAGCAAGCCCAAGTTGGTTCCTACATTATGAAGCTTACCTGTCGGAGAAACGCCGGCACACAGCTGACACAGACCGACATGATGCTCGCACTTCAGAGGACTACGAACCAGCAGGCTGGCACTCTTGTCTGCTTGTCGGATCTTGCCAATGACGTTCGGGTCTAGCGTGGTTCCGGCAGGGACGACCAACCCCTTGGCAGAGAAGTCACGAGCGAGGATTCGATCGTGTATATCGCTCGAGGTGGCAGGCAACGCGATACCATGGCTTGTTCCACAGTCGTGACCCGCCACAACCAGGTTAACGGCCGTCGACATCAGCTGCTTGGACAGGGCACCGGGCTCTCGAACCTCCTGAACCTTCATGACGGTACCGCGACGAGCTCCACTCATCTGGGTCCAGTAATCGGCGACACTCAGACCTTCGGAGTACGACTTCGTTATCGCATGCGGGATGGTACGACCAGAGGCATCGGTAACAAGGATCGGAGCCAACACCATCTGCTTGTACTGGTTCCAGCTCGGCTTCGTACCGGCCATCTGCATGATCGCCAGGTTAGACGGATCCCTATGCATCTTTACTTTGTGGGCAGCGTCTACGTCCTGTCCAGCTCGAAGCCAGATATCAATGAGCTTACGTTCGCGCTCACCAGATGAAATCCTAGCGTTATCCAGAGCGGCAACTTCTTGACGGGCTTTGTTGAAGATTGGATCTCGAGTCGACCTGTCCGGTGAGAAGTCATCAAGAGAGAGGGTGTGTGTGGTCGTCGGGATGAACTGAACGTTCTTGCTTTGATTCTCCTTGGCGATGATGGCGGTGGGGCCCTGGTGATTCGGGTGTCGAAGCTCAATCGCACCAAACGACATGCCAGTACCCAGGTCTTTGAGCTTGTTGGCGTGAACACCAAGCTCCGCCGCATGATCCTTGGCCAGTGTCGTAAAGAGACTGTTCAACCCCTTACCGTCGATTGGATCTGACCCCCTGATGATTCCGTCCTTCATGGCCGTGGGTAGTGCATCGGCCAAGAGCAACCGGCCAACGGTCGTCTTGGTACCGGCAATCGAGACAGGATCGTTCACATGCAACGACCTGGACTGGGTCGCTTTGATAGCCTCGGCTGGTGATCCGAAGGACCGTGCGGTGCCAGGCCTGTTGGTGCTGAGTTTGTACAGACCGAGTGCGCTCTCAAGCGTAGGCTGGTACATGACCTTGCCGGTCGCTTCGTTGAAGAGGTTGTTCGAGGGAAACATCTTCCTCGCTTCTTCAACAGCGTCACGCCCTATCGGAACGTACGCCGACATGGTGTCACCATCGAAGTCGGCGTTGAAGCCACCGGTTACGAGTGGGTGAATCTTGATAGACCGCCCCGCCACAAGCTTCGGCGTAAACGCCATGGCTGAGTGCTTGTGTAGCGCAGGGTCACGCTTGAGAATGACTGGGCGCTCCTGCATGACGAGCTCGAGAGCTCGGCGCACCGCCTTGTTATCATTCTTGATCAGCGACTGTGCCTCAAGTGCGTGCGCGGCCGCACCGGTCTGAATGAGCTTGTTGACCACGAATGGCTTGTACAAGGTCAGCGCCTTCTTCTCGGGAAGACCTACCTCATCGAGCGCCAGGGATGGCTCAGGAACGATCACAGATCGCATCGACAGGTCTTGCCGACGGTTCATCAAGACGCTCTGGAAGTACCCCTCCTTGACCCTGGTTCCATGGATCTGATGAAGGATTCCTTTCGGGTCGTCATCTCCGATCTTACCAATGCCTACGATGGCCCTCATACCGTCGTAGGCGTTTTCACGCAGATCACGCAGACGCTCTGGAGCCAGGTTCTTACGGAGCGCTGGGTCTCCAAGCTTCTCGTTGACCTGCGCGAACTGTGAGTACAACCCATTGATGTCGGCCCACTTGATCTTGCCGTTCGGTAGGACAGGTGCTGGGCGCATTATGGGGGGCATGATCGGAAGGTTGTGTAGGACGTAGGCGTCCTGCGCCTTCATGCCGAGCTGGTCTAGAGCTCTCAGGTACTTGACCTTCTTGACCATGTGGTTCACAGCAACGGCCTCTACGCCCTTGTTGTTGACCAACGCCTTCAGCTGCTTGGTGCTAGCCGCCAGGTCCTTCTGAACATCGATCTGACTAAGCATGTGGTTGATGGCCGGGCCACCAGTCAGGGAACCTGCGGTACCCAGCGTGACCACACGACCGGTGGTGGTGAGCCCACTGTGTCCGGTGACAACAGCCTCGTAGTCCTTCTCTTTGAGCCCAGTCAGGCTGGTGATCGCGTGCTCATAGATAGGGTTGGGAATCGGCTCTGCAAGCTTGATGTGCGACCACTTCCGCCCACCGTGCCCACCCGTAAGAGTCGAATCAAAGAGACCACCGGGGCGTGGCTTGAGCTCACCGTTCTTGTCCATCTTGGACTCGAGCAGGTCCATGGGCTTCGGAAGAGCTCCACTGGACATCGACAAGATCTGCCGATTCGTCAACGGGCTGAGCTGGAACGTATGTCCGTTCTTCTCGATGTTGATTCCAGCTCCCTTGAGCATGTCCTCGAACCGCTGGAACGAGTACGTCTTCTTGGGCGCAGGTATGGGTGTGCCGTTCTGAATGGCGTTCCACACATCCTTGTGCTGTGACGCCCACCGCTTACCCTCGTTGGGCTGCGGGTCAATACCCTCGCTCTTCCAGGTCTGCATCTCCCGGATGTTGGCCTTGGCACCATGAGCCAGCAGAGCGTTCTGCGTGAACGGGTCGATGCTCTGACCTGCGGTCTTGCCTCCCTGCGATGGGATGAGGTTGGAGTCGTAACGCTCCATCTCTCCGCCGCCACCTATCATGCCGGAACGAGCCGCGATCTTCTTGTCGACCTGATGCGTCAGCTTCAGCATGTACTGGTAGCCAACCAACGTCTTGCCAAGCGCCACACCAGTGACCGGGTCATGGAGGTCTTCGGTGTCACTGATTCCATGCCGACCGAGTTCGTGCTTGACCGTAGCGACTGCATCCTTGTTGTCGAAGTTATCGACGATGTAGGGCTTCCCGGTCTTCTCAGCGATCTTGGCTGCAGCGGTCTCCAAGATCTGACCGATGTTGACACGACCAGGAACGCCAAGCGGGTTGAGCGCGACCTCAATGGGCTTGTTGTCCTTGGTCTTGGGCATCTCATGATCTGGAAGGATCAACGAGACGATGCCCTTGTTACCGTGTCGTCCCGTGATCTTGTCGCCGACCTGCATGGGCTCGATCGTACGGACGTGGACACTTTGGTTACCCCACTTGTCCTTGACGACAGCCACAACCTCACCCGAGTGGTCTGATTCCCACTTGACGCTATTGTCCGTGTGGATACCGGAGAGGCTTCTACGTGCCGCACCAATACCCATACGGTCCTGTAGCTTGTACGGACGCATCGCCAAGATGAGTGGATCACCAGGCTCTACGCGTGTCCCTACCCTAACGAGACCATCTGCCCCCAGTTTGCTGTATTGATCGCGGCTGTACACCGTAGGGTGCTGAACTTGGAATGACTTGGTATTCAACACCGTCTTGTCATCCGTCATGGTCGACGGCTTATGCAGATGCATGCTCGACAGCTTCTTGGCAGCAGTCTCGCTGATGACAACACCATCCTCGAAGTTGTACCCCCTGAACGGTACATAGCCGACGCGAAGGTTACGGCCCAGCGCAAGGGCACCATCCTTCATGAAGTTGGTATCGGCAACGTTCTGACCCGCCGTGATCTTGTCACCGACATTAACGGTTGGTGTCGAGTGCAGCACCGCCTTCACATCATTGAGCGGGAAGTTATCGTACAGGTGCACACTGTGAACCTTGCCGGACGCCTCTTTGATATCCACTCTCTTGGACGTGACCTTGACCACAGAACCGGCAACCAACGACGGGTGCCCCGACTGCTTGCCAAGTAGCTCTTCAAAAGTACGACTACCTGGTTTGTCCGACCCGGTACCAACCTGAACAAAAGGCGCTTCTCTATCCTGTAGCGATACCGCCTGTGAGATGTGCCCCGACGCATAGGTTGCTCTGTTGCCGGAGTTACTACTGAGGAATGGGATCAGGTTAGACGCAGCGCTGAACAGCATCGATGGGTGACGCAGCACGTACTGAGCGGACCCAAAGGAGCCGGTCTCGACCTTGTTATCAGCCCCAGTCAACTGTACAGACCTACCAATGGGGGTTGGCACCCCGTTCTTCCAGGTAACTTGATCGGGCATCACTACCCTGGCGGCCAGCACCTCCTCAGAAGAAAGCAAGTCAGTCTTGCCTGTCTTGATGTTGTACATCTGGATCTTGGCGACGTTGCCTATCTTCTGCACACCGAGCGGTAGATGGAGAACGACACCACTCTTCTCAGACTCAGGCGTGTGGATGGGATCGATGAACCCGAGATGGCTCGGATTGATGAACTTCACCTCATCGTTGATCTGCTCGTTCTTCTTGATACCACCGTCACCCGTCACTGTTGTCTGCCTGGCGTTGGACAGCATCTCGACAGGATTGATCTGACTCGGTGTAGAAGACAGACTGTTCTTCGTGAACGTGTCCCTGATGGGGGCGTTGAACATGTCGAACTTAACGACATCTCGAACACCTTCAGCGAAGTTGATCTTCCTGGCGAACTTGTTCTTGATGTCTCGCTTGGTCGTCCAGTGGGTCAACTTCGCATGCATGAAGTCGGCGGTCGACCGTAGGTCTTTGAACTTCAAAGAGTCACGATCATCCTCGGGAGCTCCACCATGCACCTTCAGCATCTTGTGGGTAGCGGCGGTCAAGGCCTCGCCACTAACAAAGCTGAATGGCTTGCCCAGAGTTACCTGAGACGCATCAGGTCGCAGCCCTGACTTGGTAAGGGTGTCTACAAGGTAGGCGTGTGCGGTGGCTGAGTCTGCGGGCGGAGTCTTCTTGTCTGCTCGGTAGAACTTATCGACAGCAGATCCCACACCACGCGCCTGCTTGTTGGCGTTGAATATCTCTTTGCCCCAGGTCTTCTCTAACGTCGTGTCATCGACACCCATCGCCTTGATGATCGGGTACGCCGGGATGGCCTTGCTAGTACTCCGAGTCATCAGGAACTGCTTCGTGTCGGGGTCGAACGTTATCTTGAACGGTGCCTTGCCTGCGATGTTGAACTGGGTCTCGAGCTTGCCGGTCTGCTGACGGCGGACGTAGGCGCCGGGCTTCAACTGCCACTGGTTGGCAATCTGGTATTCCTGACCGTCCAGGATGAAGCTGTGTCGGCGAGTTGGCTTCGGGATCTCGGCGACCCGCATGGTTTTTGCGTCGATGACTTTTCCGGTAGCGTTGTCGACGAGTCGCATCTTGGCAAACACTGGAGCGGTCCAGGAGCTGCCCTCCATCTTGGCCTTCTTCTGGCTCTCGATGTCATCGGCGGCGGCATCCTCATCCCGAACTTCCAGCCCATCCAGCAGCAGCGTCTTCATCTTTCCTTGCACGGGAAAGTGCTCGGAGATGCCAGCAAGAGCTCGTTCTTGAAGGTCTTTGTAAACGTCCGTGTGCCTGATGTGCGCCATCGTCAGCCATTCTAGCCCAAAGGCTCGACGGTACGCGAGTCGAGATTACGGGATAAGAGTTTCAGAGGAGACTACATGGCTGACCCCAACAAAAGATACGAAGATTCTGGGGACGTATTCGCGTCCGAGCTCCAAGAGCTTTACGAACCTCCGGCACCCGAGCCCGAAGATAACAAAGGAGAAGAGTGATGTTTCTTCAGTCGTTCCTGATCGGAGGCGCCATCGGCCTCTGCAACGGAATCTTGCTCTGGCTCGGAGAGAACCAAGCCCGTGATAGTAAACCCGTACAGTGAGTACGTGCCCGTAATCCCAGGGACCAGAATGCTGGCCACGGATTACGGGCTGACGGGAGCAGAGATCGTAGACATCACCAACGACCAGCGCACCTGGACCGCTGTGGGTTTCTACGCCCCTGTCCCTGAACGATGTCTCGGGGGCATTCGAATCAAGCTGCTCGACCAGAAGGGGTTCACTACCTTCTGTAACCAGCGTGACTTCGAGATCTTGCTCGGTATCGCCAAACCGGGTGACTTCTGCAAGTGGACGGGGAAGCCGTACCCACACCCCCATGACGATGATGACTGGTTCGGCCTCTGCATGGACCTAGTGGACCTGCAGGATGACCTGTTCGAACGTGAGCTCGCTCTGAGAGCCGAGACTGCGGCGTTGCCAGAATCGTCCGAGATACTTCGGCGCATTCACCCAAACACAACACGTGATGGCGAGGACTATTGGATACTCCTTCGTGATCACGACATGATGACAGGGGTCGGTCCAGACACCCGCATCGAAACGCTATACGACCGATGGTCCTGTGTATCGCGGGACTGGTTGGATTGGATGAGAGTATGAGGGAACAGACAGACGAGGACGACGAGTTGTTCAGAACCATCATGAAGACCGAGCATAACTGCTCGGCCTGTGATGACCCGCTCTGCTACACCGATGAGGTCGTGGTGATAAAGGTGGTGGCGCCATCTTTCGAGAATGGCCTCTTCACCTATGCAGACGCCGAGGCCGATGATGGCGACTTCCTGTATGAACCCAGGTTTGCAGACTACGGGTGCTGGGAAGATGCAGCCAATGAGGTGGGTGAGCTGGTGGAAGACTTGCCCCCCATAGAAGATCCAGCTGCCGTGCTGCTGTGCAAACTCTGCAGCAGTGGCATCTTACTTGGGGAGCTCATGGGGCTGGTGACGATGGGTGAACTTCACTGTTCTCAGCGTTCTCCAGATATCGCTTCAACTACTATATTCGAAGCGCAAGACCCTGACCCAGTAACAATCTGCATAGTCTGCCTGCGCAAACTGTCTGACGAGTTCCTAGATCTATGGGACTCGGTCGGTCAGGGGGACGAGTGTGAAGAGGGCGCCACGATTCGATGCTGGAGACTCAGTTGTCCTGGAGCAGCCGCCTGTCTGCTGAAGTGCTCATGACGAAGATCAAAATGTCAGAGCACGCTTTGAAGCGACTCCGTGAGAGATGGCCGTCGGCGAACTCGCTGGATGACCGGTTCCTCACAGAGTTGCTTCTTAGCCAAATAGAACAGGCAGACGTAGTGAACGATGCATATGACACGGCAGGTGGTCGGTACTATCCAATCAGTCTGCAGGGTGAAGATGGGTATGCCGTCGTCAAAGACGGAGCTGTAAAAACTGTAATGCCAACCCGATACTGTCAAGAAGTGGATGAGGTAAGAAATGGCCGCAAAGAAACTTGAAGTCAAACGCGCGACTGTGGAACGGCACTTTGTCGATCTGACAACCCTGGTGATATCGACACCCCAGGACAACCCGGCGGACCCGAAGTGCCGCTGGGGATTGCCTACGGTGTTCTGGGGAGGATCTGGGATCGGCAAGTCCGATCAGATCCGACAGGCTGGAGCTCGAGCTGGCCTGCACGTTGAAGTACTGATGCCGGGCCAGCAGCAGCCTGAGAACTTCTCAGGTGTCCTGATCCCCAACCCCAGTAGCCCCGAGGGCGTCACCATCCAGTGCCTGCTGCCGGCGGTCCGGCGACTGAACCGTCTGGGCAAGGGTATCCTGTTCGTCGATGAAGCGGCCAACGCTCCACCGGCCGTTCAGGGTGCGATGCTCGGCATGCTGCTGGACCGGATCGTGGGGGAGACCGATATGGCCCCTTTGATTCGTATCCTGCTGGCATCGAACCCGCCGGAACTTGCAGCCGGTGGATTCGGCTTCGAGCCACCCACCGCCAACCGCATGGCCCACTGCTTCCTCGGAGCGCCCAGCTGGGAGGCGTGGAACCGGTGGTTCA
>Ga0315284_10006439_pt1 | contig 16708 bp, 15 predicted proteins | sample YL17G09_16_MG_FD_203696 | JGI IMG/M metagenome (GOLD analysis project Ga0315284, IMG submission 203696) | Sediment microbial communities from Yellowstone Lake, YNP, Wyoming, USA - YL17G09_16 | ecosystem: Environmental > Aquatic > Freshwater > Lake > Sediment | place: USA: Wyoming | collected...
CGCCACGCCCCTCACCCCATACGTGTGCCCCTCCAGCACACCCACGCACTTCTTCCCTTCCACGTCCCACACTCGAACCGTCTTGTCATAACACCCCGACACCGCTCGCCGACCATCCCCGCTCAGCGCCACGCCCAACACCCGATCCGTGTGCCCCTCCAGCACACCCACGCACTTCTTCCCCTCCACGTCCCACACACGCACCGTATTGTCCCAAGACCCCGACAACGCTCGCCGACCATCCCCGCTCACCCCTACGCACAGCACAGGCCGCTCATGTCCCCTCAGCACGCCCGTCTCGCTCGCCGTCTTCTCCGCCATATTGATCCCGCTGCATCGAGCCTGCCCCCGTATCACGCATCACGCACCAATACGACATTTTTAGCGCTGCGCATCCGCTAAAAATCTTATCATTTCCCCACGCCCTTTGCGAGCGCCCTCCCCCCCGCGCTTCCCCCCCGGCCCGCCACCCGCGCAACTGACCTGTATATACGGAGGGACCGTACTATGTGTACAACACCTGTCGCAACCGGGAGGGCGAGCCTCCTGCCGAGCCGCCTTCGCCATTCGGCAATCGCCCATCCCCCCATTTCAGGTTCCTTTCGGGGTCAAAACAGGGTCATTTGGGGGTCGTTTTGGGGTCGGTTTAGGGTCGGTTTTTTATCATACTCATGCTTGATCCGCGACCCTAACTCCCGGCCGCCCCTCCACTTGCCCCTTCCCACCCGCCGGAGGGCGGAAAAAACGCGTTTTCCGCCCCGCGCAACATCACAGGCTCCCCATCGCCTGACTCAGCGTCCGCACCTCATGAATCGCCATCCCACCCAGCTTCGGAATCCCCGGCCCCATCCGCGGCACGATCCCCACCCCGCACCCCAACCGCCCCGCCTCACGCAACCGATTCTCCAACTGCGGCACCGACCGGATCTCGCCGCCCAGACCCAGCTCCCCCACCGCCAGCGTCCCCGCCGCAATCGCCCGGCCCAAATGCGCCGACGCAATCGCCAACGCAATCGCCAGATCGATCGCCGGCTCCGCCACCCTCACGCCACCAGCAATATTCACGAAAACGTCGTCCGCCGCCAGACGAAGCTCCGCTCGCTTCTCCAGCACCGCGATGATCATCGCCACACGATCGCTGCTCGCCCCGCTCACCTTACGCTTCGCCGCCCCGATCACGCTCGACGCCGTCAACGCCTGAACCTCCACCAGCAGCACCCGCGATCCCTGCATCGCCGCCGTCACCACCGACCCGCTCGGCGGCCCGCCCTCCCCGTACTGCTCCACAAACAGCTTCCCGGGATCGCTCATCTCCACCAGCCCGCTCCCCGTCATCTCGAACAACCCCACTTCGTGCGTGCTCCCGAACCGGTTCTTCACGCAACGAACAATCCGATGCGAGTGATACCGATCACCCTCGAAGTACACCACCGTGTCCACGATGTGCTCGATGATCTTCGGCCCCGCCAGCGTCCCCGCCTTCGTCACGTGCCCCACGAACAGCACGCTCACCCCCGCAGACTTCGCCAGGTACACCAGATCCATGCAGCAGTCACGCAACTGCGTCACCGACCCCGGCGCCGCCGGCAGGTCCGGCTTGTAGATCATCTGGATCGAATCCACCACCACCACGCTCGGCTGGTGCCGGTGGATCTGGTTCACGATCCGCTCCACGTTCGTCTCCGCCAGCACCAGCAGGTTCGGCGACTTCGCCCCCAGCCGCGTCGCGCGCAGCGCCGTCTGTCTCGCCGACTCCTCGCTCGTCACATACAATACCTTGCCCCTTTCCCCTGGCCCCTTGCCACTCCCGGCCAGCGCGTCCGCCACCTGCAACAGCAGCGTCGATTTCCCGATCCCCGGCTCCCCCCCCACCAGGATCGCCGACCCCGGCACGATTCCGCCCCCGAGGATGCGATCGAACTCCCCGATCCCGCTGCGAACACGCGGCACGTCGGCATCCTCGATCTGCCCGATCGCCACCGGCTCGCCGCCTCGCGTCAGGTCCGCCCTCGACGCCGCCGCCCGCGCCGCCCGCGCGTCGAACGTCGGCTCCTTGTATTCCTCCAGGCTGTCCCACGTCCCGCAGTCAGGGCATTTGCCCATCCACTTCGGATGCACCGACCCGCAGTGATTGCACAGGAACTGCGTCTTGTTCTTGGCCATCATCGCACCCCGTCCGCCGTGCCCGCGGAAAAAGCCCGCGAAGCTCAGTCACCCGGCGCAATCCTACACAGAAAAACACCGCTGTGCCTTGTATGACGGGGGCTCTCGGCACAGCGGCGTTCTTGTTCCCTGGCGCCGGGCACGCGCGTATCCGCGCTGTGCCCAGGCGGAGTTTGACTGCTACTTGGCCGGCGCAGCCGGCTTGGCCGGCGCAGCCGTCTTCTGGAAGCTATAGGTCCCGCCGAACTTTTTGCTGAAGCGTTCCAGCCGGCCCGCCGCGTCCACATACTTCGTCTTGCCGGTGAAGAACGGGTGGCACGCGCTGCAGATATCCACTGCAATCTTCGAGAGCGTGCTCCGGGTGACAAACGTGTTTCCGCACGCGCAATGCACCATGCAGGTCTTATAACGCGGATGGATGCTCGACTTCATAGTACCTGGCACTCCCTGTCACAAAACGAGGCACGGATTATAACCCGCTTGCCCCCCGTCGGCAAGCAGCCGCGGCCTGAAATGTCATAGCCGGTCCAATCCCGGATATGACCGATCTGCCGACCTCCCTTTTGTGCTCGCCTCCTTGTCCCCACCACCACCTTCGGTGTACCATCTTCCACTGGCTTCCGCGGTATATCCTGTCAAGGAGAAGATCATGTACACCAAGCAAGTCTCCGTCTTCTTGGAGAACAAGAAGGGAAGGCTCGCTGAAGTGACCAAGCTCCTGACCGATGAGGGAATCAACATCCGCGCCCTGGCGCTGGCCGACATGGTTGACCTCGGCATCCTCCGGCTTATCGTGGACGACCGCGACCGCTGCTTGCGAGTCCTCAAGGCCCACAACATCGTCGCTCAGGAAACGGAGGTCATCGCGGTCGGAATCGAGGACAAGCCCGGCGGACTCCACCGCATCGTCGATGTCCTCGATCGCGACAACATCAATGTCGAGTACATGTACACATTTTTTGAGAAGAACAGTGATAATGCTATTGTGGTCCTCAAAATCGACGATGCGGCGCGGGCCGTCGAAACGCTCAAGATGAATGGGATTTCCGTGTTGCCGGAGAATGTGATTCAGAACCTCTGACCTCAACACGTCGGGAAGGAAGGCACTCATGAGCATGCGATTCGTCAGTATCGCGGGTGTCTGCCTGGCGGTCCTGACCCTCGCCCTGTCCGGCTGCGAGAAGAAAACCGAATCGCCCCCCGTCAAGATCGGCGCGATTTTCGCTGTCACCGGCCCGGCCTCCTTCCCCGGGGTCCCCGAGGCCAAGACCGCCGAGATGCTCGTCGAGAGAATCAACCAGTCCGGCGGCGTGAACGGGCGCCAGCTCCTGCTGGTGATGAAGGACTCCGGCAGCAAACCCGACAACGCGATCTCCCTCGCCCAACAGCTCATCGACGAAGAGAAAGTTCTCGCCATCATCGGATCCTCCACCAGCGGCGAGACCCTGGCGATCAAGAACATCTGCCAGGAAGCCAAGACCATCCTCATCTCCTGCGCCGCCGCCGAAGACATCGTCAACCCCATCGCCAGCAACGACGGCTACGGAATGGCCGGAAAAGCACAGCTCGAGAAGCTCGCCCCCGAGAGCGGCATCACCCTCGCCATCTCCGAAACCTACGACAAGCAGGAGACCGACCTCACAGGCGTCCTCACCAAGCTCAAGGGCGTCATCGCAACCGACGGCATCTTCAACTTCTCGCCTCAGGACCACAGCGGCCTGACGATCGATGCCTTCGAAATGTTGACCGTCAAGGATGGGAAGTTTGCCATTCATAAGGATTAGCGTTGCCGTTCTTGGGGCCCATGCGGGCACTTTTCCCGCATGAACCCCGTCCAAGCCGTTAGTTTTACTGCTGAGGTTCAGAAAGGAATTGCCCATGCGAACGCCGCTCACCGAAATTCTCGTCGTGCTCGTCACGGGATTTGCCATTGGCCTGTCCGGATGCGAGAAGAAGGCCGAATCGCCGCCCATCAAGATTGGCGTCATCTTCTCAATCACGGGCCCCGCCTCCTTCCTCGGAGCCCCGGAGGTCAAGACCGCCGAGATGTTCTGCGACAGGATCAACCAGGCGGGCGGCATCAACGGCCGCAAGATCGAGCTCATCGTGAAGGACTCCGGCGGCAAACCCGAAAACGCCATTTCGTTTGCCAAGCTGCTCATCGATGAGCAGAAGGTCGTCGCCATCATCGGGCCCTCCACCAGCGGCGAGACCATGGCCATCAAGAACATCTGCCAGGAAGCCAAGACCGTCCTGATCTCCTGCGCCGCCGCCGAAGACATCGTCAACCCCGTCGCCAGCTATGTCTTCAAGACCCCCCAGAAGGACAGCGACGCCGCGAGGTTGATCTTCAAGACCCTCAAGGACAAGGGAATGGCCAAGGTCGGCGTGATCGCGAGCAATGATGGCTTCGGAATGGCCGGAAAAGCTCAACTCGAGAAGATCGCCCCCGAGTACAGCATCGCCATCGCCATTTCCGAGGCGTATGACAAGCAGGAGACCGACCTCACCGGCGTTCTCACCAAACTCAAGGGCCAGAACATCCAGGCCGTCATCAACTGGTCCATCGTCCCCGCCCAGAGCCTGGTCGCCAAGAACATGAAACAGATCGGCCTCGATGTTCCCCTTTTTCAGAGCCACGGCTTCGGAAACATCAAGTACGTTCAGCTCGGCGGCGAGGCCGCCAACGGCACCATCTTCCCCTGCGGCCGCTTGCTCATCGCAGAGGACCTGCCCGACAGCCATCCCCAGAAGACCCTCCTCGCGCAGTACAAGAAGGACTACGAAAGCCGATACAAGGAGGATGTGAGCACCTTCGGCGGCCACGCGTATGACGCGTTGCTGGTCCTCACCGAGGCCATCAAGAAGGCCGGCACGCCCGACCGCGACAAGGTCCGTGACGCCATGGAAAACCTCACGGGCATCGTCGGGACCGCCGGCATCTTCAACTTCTCACCCAAGGATCATAACGGCCTGGTGATCGACGCCTTTGAGATGCTCACCGTCAAGAACGGGAAGTTCGCGATCTACACCAAGTAGCGTACTATCTGACGCTGATTGCGGATGAAAGGGTGCCACGGGCGGGGATCAACGCCCGTGGCGCCTCTTGATAGCGCAGGCATCCGCCCACGCCGTTGACCGCAGGAATTGGGCCCGAATGAACCTCGCGCAGATCGTCCAATACTGCCTTTCAGGCATCGCCGCCGGCAGCGTCTACGCCATCGTTGCCATCGGCTTCAACATCATCTACAACACCACCGGTGTCATCAACTTCGCCCAGGGCGAGTTCCTCATCGTCGGCGCGATGACCGCCATCAGCCTCAACCAGATCGTCCCCCTCCCCATCGCCATCGTCCTGGCCGTCGTGGTGACCGTCCTTCTCGGCGGGCTGATCGAGCTTGCCTTCATCCGCCGCGTCCCCAACGCCTCCGTGATGCGGCTCATCGTCATCACCATCGGCATCTCCATCATCGTCCGCGAAGCCATGCTCCACATCTGGGACGAAACGGTCCGAAGCCTGCCGTATTTCACCGGATCCGAGATGTCCACCATCTCTATCCTCGGCGCCCAGATCTCCCCGCAGGTCCTCTGGGTGCTCGGCGTCTGCGCCGTCATCGTCGCCGCCCTGACCCTTTTCTTCCGCTTCACCCTCACGGGGCGCGCCATGCGCGCCTGCGCCGACGACCGCATGGCGGCGCGGCTCTGCGGCGTCAACGACCGCTGGATGGTCACCCTCTCCTTCATGCTCAGCGCCGGCATCGGCGCCCTCGCAGGCTGCGTCATTTCCCCCGTCACCCAGACCCAGTATGATATGGGCGCGCCCCTCGCGATCAAAGGCTTCACCGTCGCCATTCTCGGCGGCCTCGGCAACAGCATGGCCGCCGTTGCCGCAGGACTCCTCCTCGGACTCCTCGAAGTCTTCATGGTCAGCCAGTTCCAGGTCGCCTACAAAGAAGCCGTCTCCATCGTTGTGCTCCTCCTGATCCTCGTCTTCCGGCCCAGCGGCCTCTTCGCGCGGCCCGAAACAAGCGCCCTGAGGGCCTTCTGATGCACCTCCAGAGATATCTCCCTGTCATCGCCGCCGTCCTTGCCGTCGTCGTCCTCCACCTCGCGCTTTCGGTCGCCGACGCAACCTACTACATGACCCAGATCACCATGTCCGCCTACTACGCCCTCGTCGTCGTCGGACTCTGCCTCCTCATGGGCTACGCGGGACAGGTCTCCCTTGGACACGCGGGATTCTTCGCCATCGGCGGGTACGCCTCCGCCGCCCTCACCACCAGCAATCTTCTGGCTTATCAGCACACCCGGCCGATCGCTTTCTGCCGCTCGCTGGGCCTCCTCCTCGAACGACAGGACCTCTACGGCACCTCCATCCTCTCCTTCTCCCCATGGCTGGCCTTCGCCGCGGCCATGATCCTCGCCGCCTTCATCGCCCTCATCATCGGTCTGCCCGTCATCCGCCTCAAGGGACACTACCTCGCGATGGCAACCCTCGGCTTCGGCCTCATCATCTACCGCATCGTCCTCGCCGCTGATGGCTTCGGTAAGGCCGACGGCATCATCAACGTACCCCCCTTCAGGCTCTTCGACGGACTCCAGGTCAACGGCAGAGCCCCCTTCCGCGTCCAGAATTACTACATCGCCTGGACCGTCGTCATCGCAGCCATGGTCCTCACCACCAACCTCATCCACTCGCGCATCGGCCGCGCCCTCCGATCCATCCACCAGAGCGAAGAAGCCGCCCACTCCCTCGGCGTCAACACCTACCGCTGCAAACTCTGCACCTTCATTCTCAGCGCCCTCTTTGCCGCCGCCGGTGGCGCCCTCCTCACCCACTACAATGGCAGCATCGGCCCCTCCGAAGTCACCGTCATGAAGTCCGTACGGTATGTCGCCATCGTCGCCGTCGGCGGCATGGCCAACCTCTGGGGCGCGCTGCTCATGGGAGTCCTCCTCAACTTTCTCTCCCTCCGCGGCGTCTTCGGAACCTACGACGATGCCGTCTTCGGCGCCATCCTCATCGCCATCATGCTCTTCGCGCCCGATGGCCTCCTCCGAATGCCCAGGCTCGCCTGGCCACCCTTCCTCGCCTCCCGGAGGTCCCATGGCTGAGATCCTCCTCCAAACCGCGAACCTCGATCGCTACTTCGGTGGCCTCTGCGCGGTCAAGGATGTCAGCTTCACCGTCCCCCGCGGCGTCATCAAAGCCATCATCGGCCCCAACGGCGCGGGCAAAACCACCCTCTTCAACCTCATCGCCGGAACCATCCCCCCCAACCATGGGACCGTCTTCTTCCGCGGCAGGCAGATCACCGGATGGAAGCCCCACTCGGTCGCCGCACTCGGCATCGCCCGCACCTTCCAGACCACCAAGCTCTTCGCCCACATGACCGTCCTCGAGAACGTCATGGTCGGCAGACACCCCCGAACACGATCCGGGTTCCTCGCGGGTATGCTCAGCCTCCCTCGCATCTGGCGAGAGGAGGGCGACAGCAAGGCCAAGGCGACCGCCATCCTCGAAAACCTCGACCTTGCCGAATACGCATCCGAAATCGCCTCCAATCTCCCCTTCGGCCGCCAACGCCTTGTCGAGTTTGCCCGTGCCTTGGCCACCGAGCCGGCCCTCCTCCTCCTCGACGAGCCCGCCGCGGGCCTCAACATCTACGAAACCAAGGAACTGGCCGACCTCATCCTCAAAATCCGCGGGCAGGGCGTCACCTGCCTCGTGGTCGAACACGATATGTCCCTCGTGATGAACATCTCCGACTACGTCGTGGTCCTCGACCAGGGGCGGAAAATCGCCGAGGGACCGCCCCGCGATATCCAACGAAACCCCGACGTGATCCGCATCTACCTGGGTGATGACCATGCTCAGCATCCTTAATCTTGAAGCCGGGTATGGCCCCCTGCGTGTCCTCAAGGGCATCTCGCTCCACGTCTCGCAAGGCGAGGCCGTCGCGATCATTGGCGCCAACGGCGCCGGCAAGACCACCCTCCTCAAGACCATCGCCGGCATCCTCAGGCCACAGTCCGGCAGAATCCTCTTCAACAAGCAGGAGATCCACGACGCCCCCTCCGAGAAAATCGTCAGGCTCGGGTGCTCCCTCGTCCCCGAAGGCCGACACGTCTTCAGCACCATGACCGTGAGGGAAAACCTCATCCTCGGCGCCTACTCCCGCGCCCGCCAAGACGACTCCGCTAGCCTCGCCGACAGCCTCGACAACGTCAACAAGCTCTTCCCCATCCTCAAGGAGCGCGAAAACCAGCTTGCGGGAACCCTCTCCGGCGGCCAGCAGCAGATGCTCGCCATCGGGCGCGCGCTCATGTCCAAACCCACCCTCCTGATGATGGACGAGCCCTCCCTCGGCGTCGCGCCCCTCGTCGTCAGGGACATCTACCGCACCATCGCCGGCCTTAAACGCGACGGCTTGACCATCCTTCTCGTCGAGCAGAACGCCCGCGCCGCCCTTGCCATCGCCGACCGCGGCTACGTCGTCGAAACAGGCCAGATCGTCCTCGAAGGAACCTCCCGCGACCTCTGCGACAACCGCGAAGTCCAGCGGGCTTACCTCGGCAAGGAATACCGCTCCATCGATGAGTGAGGAACCTATGAGCCAAGCAATTCTATACAACCCCAAGTGTGAAACCATCCCCCGCGACGAGCTCGAACAGCTCCAGATCGAACGCCTCCAGTCGACCCTCAACAGGGTCTACCGCAACGTCGCCTTCTACCGCACCGCCTTCGATGCCCACTCTGTCAACCTTGAGAAGCTCAAGGACCTCCGCGCTCTGCGGGACCTGCCCTTCACCACCAAGGACGACCTCCGCAAGAGCTATCCCTACGACATGTTCGCGCTGCCCCTCCGCGACATCGTCCGCATTCACTCCACTGCCAGAACCACCGGCAACCCCATCGTGGTCGGCTACACCCGCAACGACCTCCGCAACTGGACCGAGTGCACCGCCCGCCTCCTCGCCGCCGCAGGCGTCACCGAACACGACGTCGTCCAGATCGCGCTCGATTACAGCCTCTCCGCGGGCGCCTTCGGATTCCACCAGGGCGCCGAACAGATCGGCGCCTCCGTCATCCCGACCTCCCTCAACATGGGCGTCGAAAAACAAGTCGTCATCATGAAAGACTTCAAGACCACCGCCTTGATCACCACACCCAGCTACGCCCTCAATCTCGCCGCCGGCCTCGAACAACTCCAGGTCCACCCCGAACGGCTCCACCTGCGCCTGGGCCTCTTCGGCAGCGAACGCTGGAGCACTCACCTCCGCCAGCAGCTTCAGAGCCGCCTCCACCTCATCTCCACCGATATCTACGGCCTGACCGAAATCATGGGACCAGGCATCGCCGGCGAGTGCCACCTGCGTCACGGCCTCCACATCAACGAAGACCATTTCATCGCCGAGGTCATCGACCCCAAGACCCTCGAACCCCTCCCCCCAGGCCAGGAAGGCGAACTCGTCCTCACCACCATCACCAAGGAAGGCTTTCCCCTCATCCGCTACCGCACGGGCGACGTCACCTCCCTGAGCCCCGACCTTTGCCCGTGCGGCAGAACCTTCGCGCGCATGGCCAGGGTCACCGGACGAACTGATGACCTGATCCTCTTCCGCGGTTCCGGCTTCTTCCCTTCCCAGATCGAGCAGATCCTCTGCGAAGTCGAGGGCGCCACCCCCCATTTCCAGATCATCCTCAACAGCGAACGCGGCCTCGACACCATCGAGATCAAGGTCGAGGTATCGGAGACAATACCCTCGCTTGACGAAATGAAGACCCTCGAAACGTTGCGCGTCCAGATCTCCCGGCGGATCAGGGCCGCCCTCGACATCGAAGCCAAGGTCACTTTTGTCGAGCCGACATCTCTGCGCCTCAACGCCGCCCAGACTCCCCGCGTCGTCGACCGCCGCCCCGAATGAGTGGCTGCTCCCTCGCCCCGCCGCCCCCCTACAGCTTATGCCCCAGCCTCGTCTTCTTCGTCTCCAGATATCGCCGGTTATGCTCCCCCGGTGCCACCCGGATCGCCACTTCCTCCACCACGCTCAGCCCGAAACCCTCGATCCCGTAGATCTTCTTCGGGTTGTTCGTCATGATCCGGACCTTCCGCAACCCCAGATCCCGCAGAATCTGGCTCCCGATTCCATAATCGCGTTTGTCCACGGGCAGCCCAAGCTTCAGATTCGCATCCACCGTGTCCAGCCCCTTCTCCTGAAGCGCATACGCGTGAAGCTTGTTGGCCAGCCCGATCCCACGCCCCTCCTGGCGCAGATACACCAGCACCCCCTTGCCCTCCGCCTCGATCATCTTCATCGCGCTCTCAAGCTGCGCCCCGCAATCACAGCGCCCCGACCCGAAGATGTCCCCTGTCAGACACTCGCTGTGAACGCGCACGAGGACCGGCTCCTCATGAACGACGACCTGGCCGCTCGCGTCCAGCTCCCCGATGTCGCCCTTGCACAATGCCAGGTGCGGCTCCGGATCGATGATGCTCTGGTACGCAAACAGATGGAACGTGCCCCATCGCGTCGGAAGCGTGATGCTCTCAATGCGCTTGACGAACTGCTCTCGCTTGAGGCGGTAGCTGATCAGGTCCGCGATCGTGCACATCTTGATGCCATGCCTGGCGCTGAACGCTTCCAGATCGGGCCGCCGCGCCATCTCGCCGTCTTCACGCATGATCTCGCATATCACCCCCGCCGGCTTCAGGCCCGCCAGCCGGCACAAGTCCACCGAACCCTCTGTCTGACCCGCACGCACCAGAACACCCCCGTCGCGCGCCCGCAACGGGTTCACATGTCCGGGCCGCAGAAGATCCTGCGGCTGCGCGTCGTCCGCGATCGCGACATGGACCGTCGTGGCGCGGTCCTTGGCGCTCACCCCCGTCGTCACGCCGAATCGCTTGTGACCATCGATCGTCACCGTGAACGCCGTGCCGAGCTGCGCTGTGTTGTACTCCGTCTGCGGATGCAGCCGAAGCCGGTCGCATTGCTCCCCCGTCAGCGACAGGCACACCAGCCCGCGCCCGTGCGTCACCATGAAATTGACCGCCTGCGGCGTGATGAACTGCGCCGCGTACACCAGGTCCCCTTCGTTCTCCCGGTCCTCATCGTCGACCAGAATGATCGGCTTGCCGGCCTTGAGTTCCTCGAGTATCTCAGCAATGGGCACGAACGGCATCAGCTATTCTCCAATCGTCGTCTTCGTCTGTGCGGGCGCCGGCGATTCCGTGCCGGCGGGCTGTGCCTTCCTCGATGCGGCACGAGCCTGCGTAAACTGGCGCGAGCCTTGAATCACATAATCGGCGCACGCCAACACCGCAAGCGACGACACCGTCCACCAGAGCGCCTGCACCAGCACATGCCAGAATCCGAACCACCCCGCGCCATCGTCAGGCGCCAGCAGCACCGCGATCACCATCGACAATTGTACGAGCGTGCTGGCCTTTCCCAAGGGCCGCGGCAGGATTGTCACCTTCCCCACGAGCGCCAGCAAAGTGATCGCCCCCACCGCGATGATCAGGTCCTTCCCGTACACAGCCACCACCACCCACCCCGGAATCCGGAAATGCGGCGGAGCGATCCATTCGAAGTTCAGAACCATCACCGAACACGCCACCAGTAGCTTGTCCGCCACGGGGTCCAGGATCGCCCCCAGCTTGCTCGTCTGGTTCAGACGCCTCGCCAGGTAACCGTCGAGCTTGTCGGTAATCGCCATCACAGCGAAGACCGCGATGGCCAGCCATTGGCGCGGGTGCTCCGGCCGGTTGCTGCCGTTCAGGATCGCCCAGAGGAAAACCGGCAGCAGGAACAGACGCAGAAACGTCAAGCCCATCGGCCACGTGGGCGGCCAAAGGCCCGCTGTGGTCTGAATCTGGATCTGCCGATCCTGCATCCACCGCTATTCTACCGGGAAATGCGAAGGATTGCCTGCACGCCTCCACGACCCTCCCCATGGCCCTTGGATCAGCCACCCCTTGACGGTATCCTGAGAACCTCTTGCGGGTCGTTGGCGTAGGCAGTTATCTATTAGTCGGCATACCATGAAACTGGCGGCGCAACGTATAACAGGGGCAGAAGATAAGGCACAGAACACAGCGGCTCCCGGGGTGGAGTATCCGCCTGCGCGCGACCAGTCTGTGTCCCCGTCCGCCCTCCAGATTGCCCAGCACCCCGCCTGCGTCTATCCCCCCGGGGCCTGCGAGGCCAACTGGTTCGGGCTGTTCAACGCCCTCTCATGGCAGATCACCCTGGGCACCCCCATCATCCTCTATGCCAAATCCCAGGGCGCCTCGGCAACCGTCCTCGGCGTCATCGCCGCGCTCACGCCCCTGTTGGCTGTGCTCCAACTCCCCACCGCCAAGTACCTCCCCAGGTTCGGGTATCGCCGCTTCATCCTCGCCGGCTGGGGATCGAGAACCCTTTTCATCTTCGCTATCGCCGTGGTTCCCCTGTTGTGGTTCGCGTCGGCCCCGGTGAAAGTGCTGCTCGTCCTCGCCTGTCTCTTCGCCTTCAACCTCCTCCGCGGCATCACGGCCGGCGCGTGGATGCCCTGGATCAGCGAACTGATCCCCGAAAATATGCGCGGAAGATTCCTCTCCCGAGACCAGGTCTTCTCGCAGATCGGCAGCGTCGCGGCGCTGTCCGTGGCGGCGATGGCGCTGGGCGACCATCCGCAACCGTACCAATTCTCCCTCGTCTTCCTCTTCAGTGCCATCGCCCAGACCGTCAGCCTCTTCTTCCTCACGCGCATGCCCGACGCCATGCCGCCCGAACGGGTCAGCAAATCCGGCCACCGCGTCCCCTGGGCCACCATGCTCACCTGGCCCCCCTTCCTCCGCCTCATCATCTTCAACCTCCTCTACGTCTTCGTCACCGCAGGACTCGGCGTGTTCACCGTCGCCTATCTCCGCGGCGACGCCGACTACCACGAAAGCCGCATCCTCTGGCTCTCCCTCCTCTCCTTCGCCGGCGCGCTCGCAACCGTCCCCTGGCTCGGCAGGTTCCTCGATCGAACCGGCAGCAAGCCCGTCCTCCGCGCCTGCCTCATCATGCTCGGGATCGTCCTGCTCGGTTGGTTCCTCGTCGCCTCCCGCGTCATCGGCCACGGCCCCGTCATCATCGGGACCCTCAACCTCCTCCTCGGCATCGCGGGCACCAACTTCGGAGTGGCCAACGCACGCCTCGCCATGGCTACCATGCCCCTCATGGGACGCAACCACTTCTGCGCGCTCTACACGGTCATCACCAGCCTCGCCTCCGGACTCACCCCCATTCTCTGGGGTATCGCCCTCGACGTCATCGGCCACCGCCAAGCCATCCACGCCGCAATCTCCTGGAACCGCTACAGCATCTACTTCGCCTGCGCGCTGGCGACCCTCCTCGTCACCGCCGTCTACGCCCACTGGGTCCACGAAGCACAACGCCCCACAGCCATGGTCGGCCCGGCCCTCCCCGCTGAGACAACACGGTAAACTCCCCACGAAACCCCGCCCCCCTCACGCTCGCTGACCAGATCACAGCTCGACCGTCTGTAAGCTCCCCTGGTCAAACGCGAAACCCGCCTCCTGGGCAATCTCCGCGAACGCATCAATCTCCGCCTTCGTGAAGATCAACGCGCCGTGCTTCGCGCTCAGCGCCGCCGCGCTCGCTTCGATCTGCCCCGGCAGCATCGCCCCCTCGTTGCCATGCCCGAGTATGTCCCGGATGACCGCCTTCACGTTCTCCTTCTGCCCTCGGCCTTGGGCATAATCGCCGCAGTCCAACGCCTCCGGGTGCATGCACTGGAAGAAGAAGCTCGGCGTGTGCTTCTCGTCCGCCGGGCCCGTGCCCCACCGGCTCCGCAGCGTCGGCAGCGACCCCCCGATGTACGCCGCGTAAAGCTCATCCATCAATGACAGCCCATAGCCCTTGTGGGCCCCGAACGGCAGCAGCGATTTTACCTTCGCGGGGTCGCTCGTTTCCTTCCCGTTCTCATCCACCGCGCAGCCCGCCGGAAGCTGCTTGCCCTCCCGCAGAAACTGCTGCACCCGCCCCATCGCCACCGTGCTGGTGGCCCAGTCGATGCAGATCGGATAGCCGATCACATCCTGCGTCGGAAACGCCCACGAGTGCGGGTTCGTCCCCAGCGTCGGAAACTTCCCCCCGAACGGCACCACCTCCGCCAACGCCGCCGTGCAGCATGTATACGCTATGTACCCCTTCTTCGCCGCGTCGATCACATATCCCCCACCCCACAGATAATGGAACGCGTTGTCCACCGCCACCGCGCCCACGCCGTACTCGTCGGCCAGTCTCATCGCCACCCCCATCGCCTCAAACGCCACCGCCTGACCCAGCTTGCGGTTGGCGTTCCACCGCTCAACGGCCTTGAACCGCGACGGCAGCTTCTCGATCTTCGCCCCCGGCTGGCACCCCCCGGCCTTCGACCCGAAATGCGCATCCAGGTGCAACGCCTTGATCGCATTGTGCGTCCTGATCCCGTGCCACGCCGTCAGCTCCGAAAACCGCGCCGCGGCCGCAGCTTCGTCCTCGGTGAACCCGCGTTTACGGAACGCCGCCGCAACCAGATCCCAGTGCAGCCTCAACGGCATGAGATAGTTCGTCGTCATCGTGGTAGTGGCAGGTTGCCAGTCCTCAGTTGCGCGGGCGTACGGCCGCACGGATGTGGCTCCGCATCCCGCACCATCATCCTAATGTCCCCCAGACCCCTTCCCGATCGCAATCTGTGGCCTCCCCGGCTCCGGCCAGTCCAGATGATAAAACTGCCCGCGCGGCTGATCCGTACGCTCGTACGTATGCGCCCCAAAGTAGTCCCGCTGACCCTGCAACAGGTTCGCCGGCAGTCGCGCGGATCGATACCCGTCGTAGTACGCCAGCGCCGACATGAACGCCGGCGCCGGCAGCCCGTTCGCCGCCGCCAACGCGACCACCGTCCGCCAGTTCGATTGCCCCTTCTTGATCTGGTCATTGAAATACGGGTCCAGCAGCAGATTCACCAGCCCCGCGCTGCGCGTATACGCATCCGTGATCTTCTGCAGGAACCTCGCCCGGATGATGCACCCCCCCCGCCAGATGCTCGCGATCGTCGCGAAGTCCAACGTCCAGTTGTACTCCTTCTTCGCCTCGCGCATGAGCTGAAACCCCTGCGCGTACGCGCAGATCTTCGAGCAGTACAGCGCGTCCCGCACCGAGTTGATCAACTGCTGCCGATCCCCTTTGTACGACGGCGCAGGCCCCGCCAGATGCTTCGCCGCCTCCACCCGCTCCGCTTTCAACGCGCTCAAACACCTCGCAAAAACCGCCTCCGCTATCGAATTCGCCGGAATGCCCATGTCCAGCGCGCTGACCGACGTCCACTTCCCCGTCCCCTTCTGCCCGACCGTGTCCAGTATGTAATCGACGAGGTATTGCCCCTTCTGCATCGGATCGGCCTGCCGCAGTATGTCGGCCGTGATCTGGATCAGGTATGAATCCAGGTCCCCCTCGTTCCACTGTGCAAACACCTTGCCGATCTCAGGCGCCTTCATCCCCAGCAGGTTGCTCATCAGCCAGTACGCCTCCCCGATCAACTGCATGTCGATGTACTCGATCCCGTTGTGGATCATCTTCACGTAATGCCCCGCCCCGTTCGGACCAATATACGCTGTGCACGGCACACCCCCCGCCACGGGCTGGCCCGGCTTGGCAGTCTCGATTGGCTTGCCCGTCTTCTCATCCACCTTCGCCGCAATCGCCTTCCAGATCGGCTCCAGGTGCTTCCACGACTCGGGGTCCCCCCCGGGCATCAGGCTCGGCCCGAACCGCGCGCCGATCTCACCCCCGGATACGCCCGACCCGAAGAACTTGCACTCGTCGGCGTACTGCGCTTCCCGACGGATCGTGTCCGTCCACTGGCTGTTGCCGCAGTCCACCACGATGTCTTCACGATCGATGCCGCCCTCGATGAGCTGCTGCACGACGCCATCCACCGCCGACCCCGCTTTCACCAGGATGATGAACTTCCGCGGCCGCTTCACCGCCGCGATCAGCCCCTCGATCGCCTCGCACGGCACCAGCTGTGCGTTCTTTTCACGCGCGACAAACTTGCGCATCGTCTCGGTCGTGCGGTTATAGACGGCAACGGTGAAACCATGGTCGGCAATGTTCAGGGCGAGGTTCTCTCCCATGACCGCCAGGCCAATGAGGCCAATGTCCGCGAGAGCTTGCTGTGGCATAATGAAGACTCCTGTCCACCGGGGATGCGAGAGGCCAAAGAGGGCCATCCGGCAAATCCAGGGAATGCGGAAGTATAGACCGCCAGCGCGGGCTGTAAAGAGAACCGCCCCCGCGGCGTGTTGTATCGCTTTAGAAATGTCCGCTGTTTCATCGCTTTAGAACTGTCCCCTTCCCATGCTCCCAGGGTTAGGGCCCCGGAGGCATAGCCGACGGGGGCGGTCCGGCGGGGCTCGCACGCCGGCCACCGCTTGAACGGGTGGGCTATCCGACGGCACGTAACGCTTGTTGTTCGTCACCGCCTTCTTCGCCTTGGCCCGCTCCG